>MDSY01058115.1_pt1 | contig 18025 bp, 16 predicted proteins | sample 811131 | NCBI WGS metagenome assembly MDSY01 (sample SAMN05326643, study PRJNA326480) | marine metagenome | isolation source: seawater | place: Atlantic Ocean: South West | collected 2010
CAGATAAAAAATCATTAAGCTCTAATGAACTTGGATAATACTGATTAACAAGCCTGACAAAATCGTCATATTTTTCTAAAGTAAACAGATACCGATCATTAAAAATTAAATTAGGATCATCATAAACATCAATACTATTTCTCAAACAAGCCGGGCCACCACCATTTTTAATACTTTCTTCCACATCACAAACCATAATTTCTAATTGGCTTTCCCATTTTTTTGCTACTATCGATACAAAATAATCCATAACAGGTAACCCCTTACAGCGCGATGGAACTAATAATAAATAACGATTATCATCCTTACGAACCAATTGAGAATTAAAAAAATAAGAATTCACAGCATCCTTTAAGGGAAGAATAGAATCAGGAATTTGAATCAGTGTTAAGTCAGTTCCAAAACAAGAAAAATACCTTTCTAAAATAGAATCACAGTAATTAATCTGATCAACAAAAGCATTTTCATGAACGACTAATAAATCATCTAACCCAAAAGAAATAACATCATTATGAAATACACCCGCATCAATAGCATCGGGATGTTGTGTTAAATAAATAACATAATCTGGATCCAATTGATGCTGAGATACAAGACTTTTCCAGGATCGTTTATCATGACGAGATTTAAATCGCTTGCTATCAGAAGATCCCGATACAAACAAATAAAGACCTTTACCTCCAGCTGATAAACGAATCATGTTAGCTGCTCCTTCATCAAAAAAAGGAGAAGGATGATGACAAGTCACATAAGTTTTAGAGCACAGCCTATTTGTTAAAATAGCAATGGTTTGCTTAACATCTAACTGACGATGAAAACATGCGTTTAAACTTGCTGGACTAACATGATATCTCCCATCTAATGAATCAATAGAGGGTGTCATCGTCCAAGCATTTGCAAGCCAAGCTGATGAGGCTGAAAAAAAAGAACTAAATATATCTAAATTTTCATCATACAAACGTTTTAAATTATCTTCAAAATCACCTTGATTATTGTAATAACCTTGAACCAATCCTTTGTAATCACGAACATAAGCTGGTAATACATATTGAGAAATCCCATGATCAAGTAATAGTTTCATTTTTACCAGCCCCTGCAAGGCTGCTTTTTTAGGATTAGCAACCACATGTTTATGATCTAAAGAATGAGTATTACCCAGAGCTAGTCCTCCATAATGATACGTTGGTCCAATTATGGTATCAATACAACAATAACGAGGCGTCATAAAAGCTGCTTATTTTGAACCGATGCAACTGGATAAACACAACTATCAATTGCAAAATAACCAGCTGGTCTAAAATTACCACTTTTACCAATCCCACCAAATGGAAGTTGAGAAGATGATCCATTCGTGGGTTTGTTCCAATTAATAATTCCTGCCTGAACATGGTTATAAACATAATCAAATTCTTCTGAAGATGTTGAAATTAAACTCGCTGATAACCCATACGATGTACGATTAGCTACCTGAACAGCCTCTTTTAAAGAATCAACATAAATAACCTGTAATAACGGTCCAAAACACTCATCATCAGGTACTTTTTCATAACAACTTGAAATATCAAAAACATAAGGCGAAACAAAATACCCTTTAGCAAATGACTGCTGTGATTCATATAACGTTTCTCCACCATGTTTTTGAATCAACCTAACATACTGAAAAAATTTCTTGCGAGCTATCTCTGAAATTAATGGTCCCATAAATGGTTTTTGTTTATCTTGATAGGATCCAATTATTAATAATCGAACCCGGTCTAAAAACGTATTTAACAAATGATCTGTTTGAGATGATCGAATTAAAATAAGTCGTCTCATAGACGTGCAACGTTGTCCTGATGTTAAAAAAGCAGATTGAATAAGACAGTCAGCGACACTCTCTTTATTCTTAAATGAAGAAACAATTAATGGATTATTTCCCCCACATTCTAAAGCAAGCATTTTTTCTGGAGAAGATGATAAAGAGTTAGCAATTGATTGTGCAGCTTGATAACCACCTGTAAACAAGACACCATCTACTTTTGAATGTGACACACAATACTTACCATGATCAACACCTCCTAAAACTAGCTGTAAAGCAGTCTTTGGAACACCCGCTTCATATAAACAATCAACACATAACTGAGCAACTAAACTTGTTAACTCACTAGGTTTAAATAAAACACTATTACCAACTAACAAGGCAGGAATAATATGACCTAAAGGCAATAAAAGAGGAAAATTAAATGGCCCAAGTACCACAAGGTTTCCTATTGGTTTATAAGTAGTTGAGAATTTAAAAGTTTCCGTTTCTAAATGTGTAGCAGAAAGTCTATTTTCAAAAGCATGTAATGATAACTGTATTTTTGAAATAGAAGCAGTAACTTCTAATTGAGACTCATTTAGCGACTTACCATTTTCTTGACAAATCAAATCAATAAAATCAGTTTTTTTTGCTTCTAAACATGTAGAAAATTTTTTTAAAACGGTTATCCTAGCATCCGTATCTAGATACTTCCAAGACGATAGTTTTGAGGAAGACTGTTCAAGAAAAGAATCAATATCATTAAAATTAGTACATTGAAACGACCCTATAACATCCTCAGATGCTGGATTTATCGATTCAATGATACCCATTAACGATAAAAGGTGTAATGCTCATCCCTTACAACACGATCATGCCATTTTGAAAACACATTACTAAATGACTGTGAATGTGAAACAGTCATTTTATTAATAGATGAAACAGTAACTTGATTGGAACGTCTAACTTTTGGATGTAATCTCATATACGACATTATGTTACCATAATCAAATAAAGTCTTCATGCTCAAAGTTTCTTTCACTGACAATGAATTAAGAGCACCTTGTTCACGAGCTTGAACACAGCCATAGATAAAATGGTCATTAGTCCCTGAACAAACAATATACATATTCTTACTGCCTAAAGCACTACTAATCGTACTTAGCTCACATGGCTTTACACGATTATAAGCTTTTATTTGCTCTAATTTAGCTGCATATTTTGGACCAGCATCAAATACATCAAGGTAATTTGTTTTACTGAATCCTTCAGAGATTAAAAGCTTTTCAGCAGCTGCTGTTAAAGGATGGACTTGTCCAATAATAGCTTGGACAGAATGAGGTAGTAAATCAACAAAAATTGGTGATTTGGGAATATATTCTTCTATAAAATCGTTTGAATCTTGAGATAATTTATCTGCTTCAGAAAAAGACATTTCAAAAAAGGGTTTCATAACAACATCCCAAAAAGGACAACTACCATCTTCATTAGAAACACCTCTTAATTCGGCAATAACACTTGAACGAAACCGGTTAGAATGATTTGCCATATATAAAAATCTTACTAACGATAAAAAGCGACCAGCACCTGAGTGTCGATATTGAGGATGCAAATATAATGTACAAAGTTCAGATGATTGAAAGGGTTCACGAGACAAGTTTAATACGTGATGAGATAAACGCGAGTGCTTACTATCTTTATGATGAGATTCACCCTGTTCGTAGGAATAAAATGAATCATAATTACCAACATTAGCAAGAATTGCAGATACTCCAATAACTTTTTTGATGATTAAATCAACCATAGCAAATAAATATAATTCATCTTTCGGTTTTGTTACGTTTTGTTTAAATGAGTCTAGTGATTTTTGAATTTTTTCACGTATTAAAAGTTTATCCTTTGGCAATGTAGATAACCCACTTTGAGCTGATAATGATAATTCATAAATATCTTCTAAGTCATTTATTTCAACAGGTCGAACAATAAGATTTTCTATCATAAATTGGGTTCCTCCTTAATTTCTAAAATTGATTTCTCAATTATTAGCATCGATTCATCAATATGACGTTGATCAATATCACCGATTGGTAATAAAAATCGTATATATGTTGGATTATTCCCCGCTATGAATAAAATTAAACCATTTTTATAGCATATTTTTATAAAAGTTAAGGATTGCTGGTAATCTCCTTGAAATAATTTAAACCCAATCATGGATCCAACCCCTCTAAAATCACTAATAGTCTTTGGCAATTTTTTTGCTAATGATCGCAATTTTTTACAAAAATAATCATTCAAAGTTGCCATTTTTCCCTTCTTCCCAAAATAATTATTTGATTGTAACTCTGTTAAAATAAGTTTTGCTGCTTCGATAGCCGTTGTAGAACTTGTAAACGTTTGAGAAATAAGACCTGGTTTGGGTTTTAAATGCTTACGATATAAAAGTGCACAAACCTGAGACATTTTACCAATACTCACCACATCAACATCATCTTGCAAATCAAACATCTGAAATGCAAATAACTCAGTAGTACGACCAAATGTTTGTGTTTCATCAATATAAACTGGAATATTAGCTTCTTTTAAACATGAAATTATAGCCTTAAAAAATATCTTAGAGCCAACATTAAAGCCCCCTTCACCTTGAATTAATTCAAATTTCATACAAGCATAATCATTAGGATATCGTTTTATATATCCTTTTAATATTTCAACCGATCGTTGAATGCTCTCTTTAGGGTTTTTTGGATCATAAAAGGGAACATAATCAACCGGTAAAACAATGGGAAGACCTTCACGATATTGAGGTTTATCTGTAATTGATGCCGCAGCTAAGGTACGACCACAAAAACAATTAGAAAATGACAAAATTCGTTTCGCTGGAGATTTATATTGAAAACATATTTTTAAAGCATTTTCGACACCCATAACACCTGATGATGTTAAAAAAACATGATCCAATCCTGAAGCCTTTGCTAATAACTCATAAAGAGGGACAGACCCCTGGTGTTGTTGCAAATTACCTTGCATAACACAATCATGCAGGGCAGCATGTAATGATGACCGTATAATACGAGGATCACTATGAGACCAATGTACCCCTATCCCACTAATAAAATCTAATTTAACACTACCATCAGCACACTCAACATAGGGCCCTTTACCAAATCCCGATGATAAATAAGGATAAAACAAAGGACCTTTAACAGTCTCTATTGTTCTCATTAAATTAGAAAAATCCGTTTCAAAATCTTTATTAGCTGGTTTAACGCCCTCAATATTATGTTGGTAGAACTCTAATCGTTTTAAAATAATATCGATAGCATCTTGCACATCGTTATCATTAAAAAACTGATCAAATAAAAGCATTAGAAACCTCTAGGAGGTTTATACCCAAACAAAAATCAAATCAAACCTCCTCCGCCATTCCACAGAGACCACACCTCCACTACATTATTAGATGAGTTTTTGATTAATTTTTTAGATAGCTAACCTACCGAAAATTATTTATGAAATGAAGAAGACCTATCATAGGTTCAAGTTTACGCTCATAATCTTGATCATCGTCAATAAGCTCATAATCTTGATTATTGTCAACAGGGGGGGGGTCGTCTACTTTATAGCTATCCGGTACATAGCTTAAATTTAACAAGCTTTTTATCGCTTTCCCATTCGGCCCTAAATTCCTTTCATTAGAAGGTACCCCTAAATCAAAAAAACGATGAAAAAAAAATGATCTTAAAAAAATTAATAAATTTTATAAATCAGGAAAAAGAACATATTCAACCTGTTCAATAATACTATGAAGAACAAGCATATGAACTTCCTGAATTCGATCCGATGACTTTCCGGGAATAATAAGTTCAAAATCAGGTAATCCTTTCAAAAGCCCACCTGTTTTTCCATTAAAGACAACGGTATTCATATTTTTAGCTTTCGCCTCTTTAAAAGCATTAATAATATTCTGAGAATTGCCACTAGTCGTTAGAGCAAGAAAAACATCATTTTCATTTCCAAAAGCCTCAACACCTCTTGAAAAAATAGAATCAAATCCATAATCATTGCCAACACACGTTATATGTGATGGATCTGCTAATGCTAAAACAGGTAAAGGAGAACGAGACTTATTAAACCGTCCCGTAAATTCTTCAGCAAAATGCATAGCATCACAACAACTACCCCCATTACCACATACAATAATTTTGCCACCATTTTTAAATGTATCTACAAATAACATAATTATTTTATCAATTGTTTGTAGTGATGTTTCAGATGACAAAAGATCATCGATACTAGCACGAGCCAGTGTTAATGAAGAATGAATTAAAGATTTCATTAACGTTATTCAGATTTAATTGCAGACAATAAATACTGCCTATTTAACTGGGCTATATATTTAACAGAAATACCTTTAGGACATGCTACTTCACATTGATATTCATTAGAACAACCACCAAAGCCTTCTTTTACCATTTGTGATACCATATCCAATACACGTTGTTTCGATTCTGGTTGACCCTGAGGTAAAGAAGATAAATGACTTACTTTTGCAGACATCATTAACATTGCAGAAGCATTTGGACACGCCGCTACACAAGCTGCACACCCAATACATTGAGCAGCATCAAATGCTTGGTCTGCATCTTTTTTTGGAACTGGAATCGCATTAGCATCTGGGGCACTACCCGTTCTAACTGAAATGTAACCACCTGCTTGAACAATTCTATCCAGAGCAGACCGATCAACAACCAAGTCCTTAACAATAGGCAACGCTCTCGCTCTGAAAGGCTCTAAAACAATGGTGTCACCATTCGAAAAAGATCTCATATGAAGTTGGCATAACGTTAACTTTTCTCGAGGACCATGAGCTTCGCCATTAACAACAGCTCCACAAGTACCACAAATACCTTCTCTGCAATCATGAGCAAACGCAATCGGTTCAGTCCCATTTTTTACTAATCCTTCATTAACAACATCTAACATTTCCAAAAAAGAAGCATCTGTATCAATATTTTCAGCAAAATAAGTTTTAAAGAAACCTTTTTCATCAGGGCCATTTTGACGCCAAACAACTAACTTAACTGTAATCTTTTTCATTACTTATAACTCCTAACAGAGGGCTGAACATTCTCAAATTCTAACTCTTCAATATGCAACTCTGGTTTATTATCTATACCCTTAAATTCCCAAGCGAAAACATTGGTAAATTCTGTATCATTACGTAAAGCCTCTCCTTCAGGAGTTTGACTATCCTCACGAAAATGCCCGCCACACGATTCTTTTCGCTCTAAAGCATCGCGACACATCGTCTCTGCAAACTCTAAAAAATCAGCAACGCGTAATGCTTTTTCTAACGTTTGATTAAATGAATTATTAGAACCCGTCACCATAACATCATTCCAAAAACTTTTTCTAATTTCAGGTATACGCCTGATAGCTTCCTTTAAACCTTCTTCATTACGAGACATCCCACATTTATCCCACATTAATAAGCCTAATTCACGATGAAACTCATCAACTGTTTTAGTACCTCGAATTGATAACAAACGTTCAATCCGTTCCTGAACATCTTTTTCAGCCGATAAAAACGAGTCATTTTCTAATGAAATAGAATTTAAATCAACATTTGCTAAATAATTACCCAAGGTATAGGAAATCACAAAATAACCATCTGCTAAACCTTGCATCAAAGCACTAGCCCCTAAACGATTAGCACCATGATCAGAAAAATTAGCCTCTCCTAACACAAACAAACCTTCAATATTTGACATTAAATTATAATCAACCCATAATCCTCCCATCGTATAATGAACAGCAGGATAAATCATCATAGGTTCTTCATATGGATTTGAATCCGTAATACTTTGATACATATCAAATAAATTACCGTAACGGGCCTCAATAGCATCCTTACCAAGCCTATTAATTGAATCTCTAAAATCTAAATAAACAGCTAACTTTGTTGGGCCAACTCCCCTACCTTCATCACAAACATATTTAGCATTTCGCGATGCTAAATCACGAGGAACAAGATTCCCAAAACTTGGATATTTTCGTTCTAGATAATAATCTCTTTCATCATCAGGAATCTCACTTGGATGACGGTCATCTCCAACTTTTTTTGGCACCCAAACACGTCCATCATTACGCAATGATTCACTCATTAATGTTAACTTAGATTGATAATCACCATGAACTGGAATACACGTAGGATGAATCTGGGTATAACATGGATTAGCAAAATAAGCCCCTCGTTTGTGAGCTTTCCAAGCAGCTGTAACATTAGACCCCATTGCATTAGTAGACAAATAAAACACATTGCCATAACCACCGGTACAAAGCAATACAGCATCTGCGGTATGACTAGCAATCTCTCCTGTTTTTAAATTTCTAGTTACAATACCACGAGCCTTTCCATCAATAATCACTAAATCCATCATTTCATGCTCTGTGTACATAGTAACAGCACCCGCATTAACTTGCTTCATTAATGCTGAATATGCACCAAGCAATAATTGTTGGCCAGTTTGACCTTTTGCATAAAACGTTCTAGATACCTGAGCACCACCAAATGATCTATTATCTAATAAGCCTCCATATTCACGAGCAAAAGGAACCCCTTGTGCAACGCATTGATCAATAATATTTACACTTATTTCAGCCAAACGATGAACATTTGCTTCTCTAGCACGAAAATCTCCCCCCTTGATAGTATCGTAAAACAAACGATAAATACTATCGCCGTCATTTTGATAATTCTTTGCAGCATTAATCCCACCTTGAGCAGCAATACTATGTGCACGTCTAGGCGTATCATGAAAACAAAACGTATGAACTTGATACCCTAATTCTGATAACGTTGCCGATGCACTCGCACCAGCTAAACCAGTACCTACAACAATAACTTTATATTTTCGTTTGTTAGCAGGGTTAACTAACTTCATATTAAACTTGTGTTGGGTCCACTTCTCTGACAAATCCCCTTCAGGAATTTTAGAATCTAATGTTTTACGTTTTGACACGTCATGTTGCGACATATATTTCCCATCCTAAATAATTGTGTAAACAAACATAAACTGGAATTGATGAAAAACCCAAAGCAACTATCACAGCAATAATCCAGCTTGATTTAACAATAATCGGAGTGTAAAGCTTATGATAAAAACCAAACGTTTGAAGAACACTCTGTACACCATGAACAAGATGAAATCCAATTGCAAACATTGTAACTATATAAAAGATTGAACGAATAGGATTTAAAAAATAATTATATACATGACCATATAAACCATAATAAACCCCATCAATAACAGAATTATCAACAGTATGAGGTGTAAAGGTAAAATCAAGTAAATGTACAATAATATATATAAAAATTAATAGTCCAGAATATCTCATTGTTTGAGTAAAAATAGAACGTGTTTTTTTGTGAATTGGAACAGCATAACTACCATTACGAGCACGCTTATTAACAATAACTAAGTAAATTACCAAAGAAAAATGCAATAAAAACATGGCTAGCAATCCGATTCTTGCAACCCATAAAACAGGACCTAAACTATGAAGTTTATACGCATAATTATTAATCGCTATAGGTCCTGAAAAAATCAAAAAATTACCTAACAAATGCGCTATTAAAAACCCCACCATAGCTAGCCCTGAAAGCGCAACTAATTGCTTAATCCCAACTAAAGACAAAATAAATTTTTTCATTATAAAAGTGCTACCTTAAGTTTTTTTTCAAACGACGTAAATCTTACAATAATTAAAGTCAAAATGCAAGATTATCAACTATTCTAGAAACGTGTCTAAAAGATTTACATCTTGAATTCTAAATAACACTATTACAAAATAGTAAAAAATACGTGTATATTTATATTAACTGCTTTTCACCAGTTTAGGAGGATGCTATGAACCGAATAGAACAAGATACAATGGGAACTATTGAAGTTCCACAAGAAGCCTATTATGGAGCGCAATCTGCACGCTCTCTAATAAACTTTGCTATTGGTGATGAACGGTTCTCTCAACCATTTATTGAAGCATTTGGAATTTTAAAAAAAGCATGTGCAAAAGCCAATTTTGATTCAAACACAATGAATAAAGAAACGTATGAACTTATAAATCAAGCTGCAGATGATGTTATTAATGGCAACCTTCAAATACATTTTCCTTTATCAGTATGGCAAACAGGTAGTGGCACACAAACAAATATGAATGTAAATGAAGTTATTTCAAATAGAGCAATTGAATTAGCAAATGGCGAAATTGGAAGCAAAACACCCGTTCATCCAAATGATGATGTTAATAAATCTCAGTCATCAAATGACACCTTTCCTACAGCCATGCATATCTCTATAGCATTAGAAACCAATCGCAACTTAATCCCTCAACTAAAAGAATTGATTTCCACATTAAAAAACAAATCAAAAGAATTTAATACTATTGTTAAAATTGGTAGAACACATCTAATGGATGCAACCCCAATTACTGTTGGGCAAGAGTTTTCTGGCTATGTAACACAACTTGAAAATGCCTTAACAAGAATAGAAAACAACCTTGATTTTATCTATGAACTTGCAATTGGAGGAACCGCAGTTGGAACAGGATTAAACACACCAAAAGATTTTGATGCTTTAGTTTGTACGACCATAGCCTCTATTACAAAATTGCCATTTAAACCAGCCCCAAATAAATTTGAAGCTTTATCAGCTCATGATGCGATTGTTAATTTTCATGGAGCTTTAAAAACATTAGCTTGCGCACTTCATAAAATAGCCAATGATATTCGTTGGTCTGCATCCGGCCCTAGATGTGGTATTGGCGAATTAACAATCCCAGCCAATGAACCTGGTTCATCCATTATGCCTGGCAAAGTTAATCCTACTCAATGTGAAGCGCTAACAATGATTGCTGCACAAGTAATTGGAAATGATACAACAATTGCCTTTTCAGGCGCATCAGGAAATTTTCAACTTAATGTGTACAATCCCGTAATTATTTATAACACCTTACAATCAATCAAACTACTTGGCGACGGAATAAAGAGTTTTCATAATCACTGTGCTGTTGGTATTGAAACAAATGGTACTAATATTGAAAAAAACTTAATCAATTCTTTAATGCTAGTCACAGCATTAAACCCTCATATTGGCTATGATAATGCCGCTAAAATTGCCAAAAAAGCATATTCAGATAACACTACATTAAAACAAGCAGCATTAGAATTAAAGTTATTAAGTGAAGAAGAATTTGACACCTTTGTTGTACCAGAAAAGATGATTGGACACTAAATTGATAAAAAAACTATTTATTATTTTATTGTTGATATCATACCCAATTTATGGAAAAAATATTTTCAAAGAAATAAACAATGATGAAATTTTATTGCTTATTGGAAAAAACTATCAAAAAACAACACAAATAGGTTCATCTAAATTTAAAAGTAATTTTCAAAGCACGTTTGGTTTACAGCTTCCAATTAATGAAAATGAATACCTTGGATGCAATATTGATTTTTATAGTCTAATTCCAAGTAATTCAGATAGTTCCAGGGAATATAAAGTAAGATCATTTGTACCTAACTATATCAAATATTTTAAAAAGCAAAAAAAAATACATTTTTTTTATGGTTTAAAAATACCAATTCAAATCATCTTATACAAAGAATCTGGTACGATAGATCTAAATGACGAACAATTTATATCCTTTGGGATTGAACCTTTGGTAGGCTCGTCAATTAACATATATAAAACTATATCCTTTCAAATCATAATTGAATCAATGTTAAGTTATATGCCAACACTTTACCATCAATCTGCTAATAACCCAGAAAAAAACAAAATTTATAATTTACTCACTATTTCAACTGGTATCATTTTTTAAACTAAAATCTAATACCTAAACTATTTGCAAATATAACGGGATATCCTGGTATAGTAGCAAACAAAACACTAATATTGGGCTTTATAACCCATTCTATTTCTACATCGCCACCATATAACAAAAAATTCTTTTCAAATCGATCTGAATGATATTGATCACCATAAAATGACGTTCCTTGATACTCATCTTTATGTAACCACCAATTTTGACGCCATACTAATGTTGGCCCGAACCCAAATCGAATATAAAACCGATTAAATTTACGAACATTTACACGAAGACCTAAATGAAAAAAACCAGCAACTAAATGTCCTGAATCCCGATAAACAGCTATTGAACTGCGAGCAATTAACCAATTAGTTAAATATAAATCTCTATCAACTTGAAGTCCAGGATGAAAAAACCAATCTTTTTCAAAATGACTTGAATAGCCATAAAACTTTAAATTATAGTCAACAGTGTCTGCAGAAGGTAAGCTCTGCAGACAATATAAACAAATAATTAATAAGCTAATAAACCCTTCTGTAATAAAGAGCTTACATCTAAACATGGATAATTAATTATACTTGAGAAGCAAGTTCTTTTACGGCTGATACAGATTCCTGCAATGCAACTAATTCAGATTGATTAAGATCTAACTCAATTACACGACGAACACCTTCACGACCTAATTCAACAGGAACACCACAGTATAAGTTATCAACACCATACTGACCTTGAAGAAGAGCACAACATGGTAAAACACGACCTGAGTCAAGTAAGACAGCTTCAACCATAGCAACAGAAGAAGCAGATGGTGCATAAAAAGCAGAACCCGTTTTTAAATATTTAACAATTTCAGCGCCACCATGTCTAGTTCTATCATTAATAGCTCCTATTGTTTTAGCATCTAATAACTCTGTAATTGCAATACCATTAACAGTAGAGTATTGAGGGACAGGAACCATTGTATCTCCATGGCCACCTAATACCATAGCACGAACATCCTTAATTGAGCAGTTCAATGCTTCAGCAATAAAACAAGCATATCGAGATGAATCCAAAACGCCAGCCATTCCAAAAACCCTATTAGCATCTAAGCCTGATTTTTGCCACGCTAACTGTGTCATAACATCCAAAGGATTTGAAACTACAATAATAATAGCATCAGGTGATTGAGCAACAATTTGTTCTGTAACAGATCCAACAATCTTGGCATTCGTATTTAGTAAATCATCACGACTCATACCTGGTTTTCTAGCAATTCCTGCTGTAATAACAACAACATCTGATCCTGCTGTATCATCATAATTATTAGTACCTATAATTGATGTATCAAATCCTTCTGTAGCAGCAGATTGCATCATATCTAGAGCCTTACCTTGAGGCAACCCATCAACAATATCAATTAAAACAACATCAGCTAGTTGCTTTTCTACAATTCGTTGTGCTGCAGTAGCGCCAACATTACCCGCTCCTACTACCGTTACTTTTGCTTTTTTCATATTCATACTCCTTTAATAAGTTTCCATTGTTCGTTCAATTGAATTAGCCCAGTTAATAATGCCACCATCTAAACCTCTAAGTCTCACAAAGCCTTTTTTAGTCATTATTGATCCAGCTTGATCAGAAACTTTTCCTTCCTTGCAGATGATAACATATTCTTTATCTTGATCAAAATCATCAATATGCTCCCCAAATTCTGATAATGGAACAAGTATAGACCCATCAATATGACAAATTTCAAATTCTTCCGGTTCTCTTACATCTAATAATGTAATCTTATCTTGAGACTTTAGTTTATCACGTAATTCAACAGGAGATATCATCATAATTTTTGATTTTTTAGTCATAACTTACTCCTTATTTAATATTTATTAAGGCTATTATCAATATGATCCGCCCAAGATAATATACCGCCAGCAAGATTAACAACATCCCCAAAACCTTTTTCCTGCATTAACATTACGGCTCTAGCACTTCGACCACCACTTTTACAATGAATTACAAACGATTTTGATTTATCTAATGAATCAAGTTTTTCTTCAAGATCCCCCAATGGAATTAACGTTGAAGGCTCAATAGCACAAATATCATATTCATGTGGCTCTCTAACATCAATTAATTGAAAGTCTTCTTGATTATCAAGTTTTTCCTTTAAATCATAAACGGTTATATCATTTACATTATTATTTTCTTGGTCCATAGTTACCCCACAAAATTGATTATAATCTATAAGTTCAGTTATCTTATAGTCATTTCTTTTTTTTATAGATACCTCTCTAAAACTTAATTTTAATGCATCAAATAAAATAAGTCTTCCAGAAGCAACATTACCAATATCAAGAAGTACTTTAATAACTTCATTGGATTGTAAGGTAGCAACAACACCAGGCAAGACACCTAATACCCCACCTTCAGCACAAGATGGCACTAATCCAGGCGGAGGTGGCTCCTGATATAAACAACGATAATTCGGTCCATTTTGATAATTAAATACAGTAACTTGACCCTCAAATCGAAAAATAGAACCATAAACATTTGGTTTTCCTGATAAAACACAGGCATCATTAACTAAATAACGTGTTGCAAAATTATCAGTCCCATCAGCAATCACATCATATTTTGAAAATAAATCGAGTGCATTATCAGATGTAAGAGGCTCTTGATATGTATTAACCTGAATATAAGGATTTAATGCCAGTAACTTTTGCTTAGCTATATCAACTTTAGGCTTTCCAATATCCATTGTTGTATATAATACTTGACGTTGTAAGTTTGATTCATCAACAACATCAAAATCAATAATGCCAAGCGTTCCAACACCTGCAGCAGCAAGATATGTTAGTAAAGGACATCCTAACCCACCAGCACCAACTACTAAAACAGAACTAGCCTTCAATGTCTCTTGACCAGATTTCCCAACCTCAGGCAGAATCAAATGACGTGAATAACGACTTAATTCTTCTTTAGATAAACTCATAAAACACCTCCTGCAATAGCTGGCACAATTGAAATAGAATCCCCATCGGAAACACGTGTTTTATCGCCATCTAAATCACGAATATCGGTATCATTTAAATAAAAATTAACAAACTTTCTTAAATTACCATGATCATCAATCAAATAAAGTTTAAGCTTGGGATATGTTGTAACTAAATCAGCCATAATTGATCCAATACTCCCACCATCAGAAATCAATAACTCAGTTTTCTGATTAACAGCAGGTCTTAAAGGTGTTGGAATTAAAATTTTTATAGCCATCTAATGTCTCCTCAAATAATAAATACCAACTATATCATAATTTTTAGATTCTTAAAATTAGTCGAACCACTATCTTGATGAATTAAAAACTACCTAATAGTACGGTCTATATTTAATAGCTCGGTAGATAGTTGAAATAGGTCATCGTGAGGTTCTAGTTTTTTTTATTTTGGCAATGTCATTTACTAACTTTATTAATTCTATTTTTCCTTTATATATAGCCTTTTTCAGGTGAGTAGTAAAACACCTTAAATCACCTACATCAGCTCCCTGTTCAATTAAAAATAGAAAACTATTTAGATGACAATCTCGTGCTGCCCGTTGAAGATTTGTCAAATCGCCTGCGTACATTCCCTTTAAATCTTTATTAATTTCAGGAACTAGGACAGTTATTGACTGCCTTGATTCCAAATGGAATCTAAGCGCCCACTTTTATCAACAGCTTTGGTTAGTTCAGTTAATAACTCCTGCATATCTTTTACTATACCTTTTGGAACAACTTCGTCACAAAGAGAAGCAACCTTCTCTCCAATTAATTGCTTAACAGCACAAGAAGTAACACTAATTCCTTTTCCTTGAATTAAATAGCTCCTTAAGTTTGGAATTATATAGTCTAAATTTGATATTTCTTTAGATAAAGCAAATGACGCATCGCTTGAATAAAGGTTAGAATTTTCTCGGATTGTCTTACACACATTTTGAATACCCGGATTAGACGCAACATCGAATGAACCATCAGATTCCTCTAATGACATCTCAGTCGTAATGCTACAACTCGGGAAACTTCTGTAATGTATGTCAGCAGATGAACCAATATCGCTAACCAAGCCCCCCCTATAAACTATTTGTGGAGAAAAGTCCTCGACTCCTTTATCAAATAGTTTTCTATCCTGCTCATTTAAACCTAAAATTAATTCTACTTCAAATTGTCGGCTATCCATATTCTTAACCTCTGCATTCAATTCAATTAACCTAGCTTGTAATGTCTCAATATTATTTTTTACTTGATCTACCGCATTTTGTTCTTTTAATACAGTTTGATTAATTGCATCCTCATAGCAATCTTTAGCAGAATCCAATACAGTATTTTGTTTAAATAATTCGTCTCTCAATCTTAAAAATTCATCATTTTTTTCTTTTATTTTATTTAATTGAGTAGCTACCTCATGTCCCTTTTGTGATAAAGATGAACACTGCGGTGTCGGCGAAAAAGCTATTCCATCCTTTTTAACAAGTGGAATAGTCATAATTTTAAAAAACTTTGACTCGTTTACTTGCTCTTTAGTGGCACTAAATTGTTGCTGGTATTTTTTAGTGTTCATAATTTCAAACGGAGTTAATTTAACGCCATCTGCATTCGTTACATAGCCATCATAATACCGAACATCATGCTGATCAACAAAATAAATACACGTTTTAGGCCCAGTAGCAATAACTAATAACAAGGGATTATCCTTAGATGCACTATAAGATTTGAAACCAAATGCAAACTTTACAGATGAATTCTCATTGTTTTGTAAAGGAATATAAAATGTTTGAAACCGCTGTACAGCCTCTAATTCATCAAAATTACTACAATCTAATCCTGTACTTTCTAAAAATGTCCGTAATGGCTGCTTCGCTGCAACTGAAAACCTTTCCGAATCACCCGAAACCTCAACCTCACTTAACTTAAGTTTTGAAACTCGATCATCAAAATTGTTATTTCCAATTCTAGGAGCGGCTACTAACCGTCCACCAACCATAATGGCTGTCCATACATCATTTATATGCACCCCATAAGAAGACCCCTTATCTCGACTACCATCTAACCAATCAACCATATTTTTTTTAAATTCCAATAAAAAATCAATACTTTTTACAAGTTCATGCTTTCTCAGCTCGCTAGCAATTTGTGCAACGGGAATCTTCAACTTTCCAATAATTGTATTCACATATCGATCATACTCAGGACTATCACCCGGTCTATCTTGAAAAAAAATCTTTTCTATCTCCTTTTCTTTCTGCTCTAAGTTTGCTTTTAAATTATTAAACTCTGTCTGAGCTCTTTGCAATACAGTAACTGCTTGATGTTTATATTCAGAAAAATGCTTAACAGCCTCTTCTTTTTTTAATTTTAATTCTTCAACTAACTGGTTATATCGGAGTTCAAATTGTTCTAGATCATCTTTTTTCTGGTAATACTCATTTAAATTATCTAAAAAAGTCCTTAACTCCATTCTTTCGTTATAATGTGAAATTATGCCTGGTATTGAGTTAGTAAATGACTTAGCCATATCTTCAATTGAAGGAAACACTTTAATAGTTAAATTTTCAAAAATTTTTTTAAGATAATTGCAATCATCCTGTGGATATATTTTTTGAACATCTCTGGTTGTTAAATCAAAATTAGATAAGTTACCGCTTTCTTTATGCACTCCAATATCGTTGCCATTCGAACATAACAATTTTTTATGTTTCCAATTACCAGCATCCTTGTTTAAGACTGGCAACTCAAAACTTTCTAAACCTGTTTGAACCAAATTAACAGCTAAATATTCTAAATCAGGAGATTTAATTTCGTTAACCAGATCTCTAGTCATAGGGCACGGAAAACTACCATCTGTTTGTAGATTAAATTTTTCTGAACATGCCCTTTTCCAATAAGTAATAGACTGTTTATCATAGATATGTCCTGAACTCAAAACTACGGGCGCTTTTATTGGTTGCAAAGAAATTGGACACAATAACTCCCTAAAACCAAAATCCATTTGTTGTTGAGAGTCCATGTTACAGCTTCTGTAAGCTAGCCCAGTTTCAATTAGGGAACTGCTAGGTCTATAAAGGCTAACTAATCGTCTTGCTTCATCAAGATTACTTGTAATTTCACAAGGTCGATCTTGTGAGTTTAAAAAGCCAACTCCTAACTGTGCACCTGGTGATGTTGTTTTTATCATTTTATTTTATCCTTTCATCTTCTTGTTTTAAATAGATGAGTTAATTTTTATATTCTTTAATTTATTATTTTTTTAATGTGACAAAGAAAAAAGTACCAAATAACGGTGTTTTTATCAAATTAGCTAGAGGAAATTAAAATTTAGAATTCAGTCACACAATACTTACTAAATGGTGATACTA
>MDSY01073314.1_pt1 | contig 18024 bp, 9 predicted proteins | sample 811131 | NCBI WGS metagenome assembly MDSY01 (sample SAMN05326643, study PRJNA326480) | marine metagenome | isolation source: seawater | place: Atlantic Ocean: South West | collected 2010
CGATTACAGGTACAGGAAACATAGAATTAATAGAACCTTTAACCATTCAATTTCCTGAAGATTTTGAAGTTTATGAGCCGAAAATTACCGATAGAATATTTGAAGGAGGAAGAAAAAGAAGCGTTAAAACTTTTGAATACTTATTAATCCCAAGATATAAAGGAAATTACAGCATTCCTTCGGCAAGCCTTATAGTTTACAATACGAAAAAGAAACAATACGAAACTGAAAAATCGAGCAAGCACGATTTAACAATATTAGCAAGTAAAAATAATGAGCAAGAATCAGGCATAGTAAACAAGCAAAACGTTAGCACCGTGCAGAAAGATATACTCTATATTTTTACAGAAAGTAACTTGCAAGTAATAAAAGAAAGAATAATACACCAAAACCTTTTTTACACACTTTTATTATTGCTAATACTTTTACTTATCTTTTTATGGATTTACAATAAAATAGTTGGGAAAACTGACACATTAGGCATTGAATGGAAAAACAAAAAAGCAAATAAAATAGCATTAAAAAGACTAAAAACTGCACAAATATGCATAAATTCTAATGATTTTGATTCATTTTTTGAAGAAATAGAAAAATCACTTTGGGGTTATTTTGCTGATAAATTCAAAGTCGAAAGTGCTGACTTATCCAAAGAAACAGTAAGTACTTTTTTCAAATCTTCCGATATTGAAAATAATATTGAAAGCGAGTTTATTACACTGCTAGATGAATGTGAATTTGCACGCTATGCACCTGAAAGCAATAAAAATGCACAAATGGACACTGTACTTACTAAAGCAAAAAATATAATTATTAAAGTTGAAACTGCCTTAAAATGAAAAGATTAATTTTTGTCCTAAGTTTATTTATTTGCGCACAAAATTTTGCGAGTGAGCAGTTGTTTGAGCTAGGAAATAAGCAATATGTAAATGAAAATTACTCAGAAGCCATTTCACTTTATGACAGCATACTAACATCAGGACTGGAAAGCAGTGAACTATATTACAACTTAGGCAATAGTCATTACAAAAAAAATGATTGGCCTAATGCAATTTGGTATTACGAAAAAAGCTTACAACTTAACAACAATGAAAAAACAAAACATAATTTGCAGTTAGTAAAGCTTAAGATTATTGATCGCATTGAACACATACCTCAACTTTTTTACAAAAAATGGTGGATTAATTTAACGCAGATTTTAAGCACTCAAGTTTGGCAAATCCTAAGCCTTTTAGGTATCGGCTTTATTTTTATATTGCAATTAATTAGTCAATTCACATCACTAAAAAGCAAACTAATTACAAAAATATTTTCTGCTATAACATTAATTATTTTGCTTATAACACAAACTTCTTACCATAATAATTTCACTAAAAAATATGCTATTATTTTTTCTGAAACAATAACAGTAAATAGTGCTCCAACTAGTAACAGTACTAATTTATTCACCCTACATGCAGGAAGTAAAGTTGAAATAACAGATACTATTGGTGATTGGATTAATATTAAAATTGTTAATGGAAATAGCGGTTGGGTAATAAAAAATTCTATCAAAGAATTATAATCTCTAAAAATTATATGACTTTCAATTATTAAGATATTTTCCATAACTTTTTGTGTTAACAAATAATTAGAGATGCTTTTTTATTTTTTTAAAAATATTAACGTAACATTATTACATAAATAATAATTTAGAATCGTTATAAATTACAAAATAATTAAACATGATTTTAAAAAATCACATAAAAGAATTAACTTTGAAGTAAATTTAAAATAACATGAAAGCACATTATAATTTAGTACTAGCCTTTATCATCTTAGCATCCAGCAATCTATCAGCATCAAATACTAATAGTTGGAAAACCTATTTTGAAAACGATAGTGTTAAAATTGAATTTAACTATCAGAATTGTGAGTATATAGAACAATTTAATTCTGAATTTGTAATTCTTAAAATAACTAATTACACAAACAAAGACTTAAATATTGAATGGATATCTCAACTATGGTATGACAAAAACTGTGTAAATTGCGAAACTAAAAATCATGAAAATCGTAAAGAAATAATTATCTCAGCAAATACAAATTCTGAAGGAAAATGTAACATCAATAACAATTTACGTTTATTTTCAAAATTTACTGAAAAAATAGAAGACATGCCTGGAGTAAAAAAAATAAATATTCTAACTAATTTTGAGCTCACTAAAATTAAAATTAAATAAATGAAAATAAAGATTAATAAAAGAACATGTTCTATAGTAGTTTTTAGTTCTTTACTTTTGTTTAACATAAACAATGCGGATGCACAATGTGTTACTAGTATTGTTTCTACTAGAACTTCTATTGCTTGTGGAGAGAGCACTTTACTAACACAAGTTGGGACTGGAGGAGCCTCTTCAGATGACTTTACCGCAGGATCATTAAGCGGACTATGGAGCTCTCCAGGCGGTGTCTCTACAGGTTATTCTTTAGGTGGTCCTTGCGGAACAAACCCTCAAGGTGGAGTTCACTTATGGTTCGGAAATGGAGCCTCAATTCCAAGGACAGCAACTACAGTACCTGTTGACGCATCTTGCGGTGGTAATATTTGCTTTGATATTAGGCAAGAAACACAAGGAGGAGCATGTGACGGTCCAGATCTAACTAATGAAGGAGTATATTTACAATACAAAACAGCAATAGGAAATTGGACAACAATTAATTATTTCAATCCAATTGGATTTCCTTTTACGGGCTGGCAGAATCACTGCTTCCCAATACCAGCTTTAGCGCAAACTCCTACGACTCAATTTAGATGGCAACAAACAAATGCATCATCAACGGCTTATGATTTTTGGGGAATTGATAATGTAAATATTGCTACATGTGCAGGATACAGTTCAATCTGGAGTGGAGGTAATATACCTTTTGGGTATGCTTTAGATACTATTACAGTTTCACCTTTAGACACAACTACATATAGTTTAATTTATAGCAATGGTATTGATTCATGTTTTGCTAATATATTTATAGATGTTGATCAACCAAGCATTATATCAACAACTATTCCAGCTTTTTGCGCAGGTTCAGATACTCTTAATGCTCAAGCTACTATTACTGCAAATTGCTCTTATTCTTTACAACTTTGGAATTATTTACCTGGCGGAATATCTCAGCCAGGGTGGAGTGTGGGAACATCTCCTCAAACATACCATAATCTAGATATAAATATTAATAGCTCTTTATATAGCAATTACACTATGACTACTGGAGGTATATTTACTTTTGCTAGTTATTTTGTTCCAGTAACTGATGGCGATCAATTAGATGCTATATTTTCCAGTTTGGGGAGTAATGCTTCTGAGTGTTTTTATGAAGTTTATGATAGTCAAAACAACTTACTTACTACACAAGGTTTTCCTGGATCCCCTCCTGGAAATTTTAGTACAACAGTAAGTTGTCCAGCTACTGCTAGCTACAACTACAGCTGGCAAAATATTACTAGTGGAGGTGTCTCAGGATTAAATAATCCGAATAGTCAAAATCCTTTAGCTACAGTTTCTGTAACAACAGATTTTGAAGTAACAGCTTACGACCCATTAAACCCACAATGTATTGCAATTGATACTGTAACTGTGTCCCCAAATACTAATCCAATTTCTGCAACACTAAGCGGAAATACAGTAATTTGTACGCCTGACCCTGTAATTCTAAATTTCGTGTTATCACCTGGAGGACCTTACGAAATTGATCTAGTAATATCAACACTTACAGGTCCTCCATCATATGTCTCATATCAATTAAATCAATCCGGACTAATAAATTCTGGTCCAAATATTGGTACACAAATCACTTTTAATCCAACACAAAACACAACTTACTCTATTCTTAACATAACAGATGTTACTTCAGGTTGCGCCGCCTCAGTAATTAACCCCACACTTGTGGTTACAGTAAACAACCCTCCATATGCTGGTGTAGTAGATGTAAATCCTATTAATTTATGTAAAAATGATGGTTTAGGATTTTATCTTCCAAATAATATTATTGGCTCTCCAGACTTAAACGGAACATGGAGCTTTCTTGGTGCTGGTAACCCTGACCCCACATTACCTTTCACTGGATTTAATTACTCACTAGACCCTGGACTTTTCCCTTCAACTCCACCTGGTGTATATCATACTTTTCAATACCAGGTAAGTCCTCAAACGGGATGCCCTTCTGCAAGTACAGTTCTAATTCAAGTAGCTATTGAAGATGCTCCTATTGCAGGAATATTACCTACTAATCCAATAGAAATATGTTTAAACACTACAACTACAACACCTATTGATTTAAATTCTTTATTTAATGCAAATCCAAGTTGCCCTTCATGTATTCAACCAAATCCATTTAATTTGGCGAATTGGACTGATGTATCTTCAACACCTTCAACTGTAATTACTAATCCAGGATCATGGACAACAAATGTACCTGGAACCTACACATTAAGGTATACTGCTGAGATTTCAATTAACTGTCCTTCTACTGATTATAAAGAAATAACTATCATTGTTAACGATATTCCTTCGTCAGTATTTAGTACAAACACGGTTACTAATGAATCATGTCTAAACGATAACGTTAATTTAATTTTTTCACCTAATGGAATAGGTCCTTTTCAAATTCAATATTTTGATCCAAATTTTACACTACTCACAAGAACAGTAGATTTGAATAGCTATGATATTATTACTGGATTACCAATAATTATCCCAACTAATTTAGCTGGCTCTTTCACTTACTCAATTAACAACATATTAGATTTAGGTACTGGATCTGCATCATGTTCTAATTCTACATATACTACTGTCTCCCTATTAGTTACTGATCCTCCTAATGCTGGGATTTCTACAAATAATTCCATTTGTAATGATGATTTCACATTACATAGTCTAAATGATCCTTTAGAACCTTTCTTCCCAACTGGTGCGGATGCTGGTGGTGCTTGGTCTTTTGGAACTAATCCGGTTACTAGCGGAACATTTCAGGCAGCAGATCCTTTTGGAAATATTATTGATCCTTTTGGAACCTACACATATACAGTTGTAGATATTTCGGGAATATGCCCTAATGATAATGCTAATATTACAATTACAAGTGAAATACCTCCAAATCCTGGAACTGCAAATACAAATACAGGTATTTGTGTAAACTCTTCATCAATAACAAATTATGATCTCTCTCAATTATTAGATGGCACACAAGACAATAATGGTAGTTGGATAAATAATCTCACGAACTTAATAGTTCCTGGCGGGATGGTCGATTTAACAGATCCTATGTTTAGTATAGTATTTCCCGCCACCACAAATATGTTTTATTTTACATATCAATTACTTCCTCTTACGACAAGCCCATGCACTAACAATGGAGCCCTACCATATTCTACAATATGTAATATAACTATACACCCAGAACCTCAAATAAGTCCTACTTCACCAACCGCAAACCCTTTAGTTGTTCCTCAGAGCATTTCAACTAACATATTTGTTGAAATGATTGAAGGGACACCACCATTTACAGTAAATTTACAAGGAAATGAAAGTCCAATTGGAATATATGCACCATTTATTATTAGTCCAGGAATGACTGGAATTGGATCTGTAACTCCTAATTATGATTTCTTTAATAATCCAGTAACAATTTCAATAAATTCAATTACAGATGGTAATAATTGTACAACTACACCTATTGCAAATGTAAATGTTACAGTAGATCCCTTCCCTGTGATAACTGCTACTGCAAGTAATTTTGTTGAATGCGAAGGACTTCCATTAAATATAATATTCGAAGGAATTCAGGGACTAACAACTATAGACATTGACTTTTCAATCGACGGAACAGTTTATTCAACTGGAACTCCAGGAATATTAAACTCAATAACGACTCTAGGCGTTCAGGCATTGAGCGACATATCATCTCTTTTATTTGTTGGATCTAACTTAATACAAATAATAAAAGTTGAGGATAATGCTGGTAACATTTGCCCAGACTCTTTATTACCATTACCATTTATAATTACTATTAATGAAAATCCATCGATTTCAAATTTCTCTTCAAATAGCCCAATTTGCGAAAATAATGACGCTGAGATTTCATTCAACTTTGATTTAGGACTACCTCCTTTCAACGTTAATTATAATTATAGAGTTAATACTATTCCTTTAACTCCTGCTTTAAATCAAATATCTTGCAACAATAATCATGTGGAAATTTTACGATTACCAGCTAACACACCAATCCCAGTAGATTATGTCTTCTATATTACATCTTTTAACGATGCTAACGGATGTAATGGAAAAGTCTTTCCTCTTGACATAAACTTAAAAGTAAATGAAACACCAATAATTAAACTAAATAGTTTTTTGCCAGCTGAAATTTGCGAAGGAAATACAATACCTTTGAATCTACAAACCCCTATAAATCTATCTACTCCAGCAATACCTTACACATTAGAGGTTAATGGAACTGATCTAAGATTCATAAACAATGATGGCTCCATTTATAACGGAGCTGGTATTGGAAACTTAATTTCATATACTAAAAATAACTCAGGCGTATACCCATTTATCATAACTGATTTTTATGACGCTAATGGCTGTGGCATTATTGATACAATAAATAATTCTACAACACTAACTGTAAATGAAACAGCAAATATGATTGTAACAAGTACAGCAGATACTTCAGAGCTCTGTAAAGGTGATCTTGCTTATATTAATTTTGAATTCACAAATGGAACTGCTCCTTGGGAGGTTACTTTTAGCAAAAATGGAATTCCTTTAACATTACCACTATACAGTTCTTCAATAACAATACCTCAATCTTTATATTCTTATAATACTACATATGATATAATTTCACTAAAGGACGCTAAAGGGTGTAATAAGGATCCATTTGATAAAAATTTCAATATAATTGCTAATCCTTTACCTGTTGGGGAACTATATAGTAAAGATCGATTTTTATGTGATGACGGTAGTACAACTGAAATGATGTTTACTATTAATAGTGGAAATCCCAGATATTCTGTAAGTTATTCTATAGGAGTAGAAAACAAACTTCTTAATATTAATACAAACTCGCCTTTTGTACTAAATACTAATCAAACAGGAATATGGAAAATAACAGAAGTTATTGACAGCAAAGGCTGTATCGCAAATGATGTAGGAGAAGAAATAATAATTAGTTTAAATCCTTCACCAGTTGCAAAATTTGATGCCTATCCACAACCAACCGATGTAAACAATCCTTTTGTTAATTTTATAGATAATTCAACTGGACATATTAATGCTATTTGGGATTTCAACAACTTTGCTAATGATACAATAGCAAATAATTCAAGGTTTATTCATGAGTTTAATGCAATTGCTGACACTCATTTTGTATCACTTAACATTATTTCTGACAGCGGATGTGTTAGTTCAATTACTCAAACAATATTTATTAATGAAGCATTTAGTTGTTTCATACCTACTAGTTTCACACCAAATAATGATTTATTTAATGATTATTTCCTTCCTATTATAAGAGGAGTTAAAGAATATAAATTATCTATTTATAATCGAATAGGAGATAATATATTTGAAACAAATAAATTCACTGACACATATTGTATGTTTGGGTGTGATGAAGCTTGGGATGGTAAAGAAAAAAATAGTACTAAATTTGTAACAGGTGGAAATTACGTTTATAATATAGATGTTATTGACTTTAATGGAAAAGAAAGATCTTTCCAAGGATCAATTACTTTGATTAGATAATAAAGCATACAACGTATTGTATTTATGTCTTACTTAAATTTACATCTTTGATAAATTAATTAAACATCACTCATGAAAAGGTTTTTATTTTTAATATTTTTTCTTTGGCAATTACCAGTAAATAGCCAAACTACTTGTCTTACAGCTCAACCTTTCTGTACAGGAACAAATTACACTTTTCCTGCTTCCACTAATACTCCACCTCCATCTCCATTAGGAGTAAATTTTGGATGTTTATTGTCTCAACAAAATCCTGCTTTTTATGTTATGGAGATTGATAATCCAGGGAACTTAACAATATCTTTATCTAGTAACCCAGTAAATGATATTGATTTTATTTGCTGGGGACCATTTACTAATCCAGCAACAATGTGTAATCAACTAACGGCTGGTAATATTGAAGATTGTAGTTATTCCTGGCTGTCAACTGAAACTTGCCAAATAAATGGTGCATCAGCTGGAGATTATTACATTCTACTTATTACAAATTTTTCAAACTCAGCTTGTAATATTAATTTCTCACAAACCGCAGGAAATGGGACCTCAAACTGTTGTGTTTTAAGCGGAGATGCTGGTAACGACAATACCTATAACATTTGTGATTCTGATTCTAGTTTCATTATGGAAAACAAACTATTAGGAACCCCTGACGTTGGAGGATCTTGGTATAATTCTAACTGGATAGCTACGGGAAGTAATAATTTTGACCCCACTAGTTGGCAAAGTGGAACTTATGCATACATTGTACAAGGTCCTATTTCATCTTGCCCTTATGACACTTCATATTTAACTGTAAGTATTAATCCAAGTCCAATCATTAATTTCCCAACACTTCAAAGTGTATGTATTAACGAATCTCCTATAAATTTAAATTCTGCAACTCCTTTTGGAGGAAATTACTCAGGAATAGGAGTAAACCTCAATATATTTAACCCCAGTCTTAGTCTTTTAGGAAACAATATAATTACCTATTCATATACAGATGCAAGTGGCTGTAGCGATACAGATTCACAGAGTATAATAGTAAATGATATACCATTTGCAACTGCATTGACTACTAATGTTTCCTGTAATGGTTTTTCAGATGGAAGTGCAGTACTTACAATTTCTGGTGGAGTTCCTAATTACACTACTGATTGGGGAAGTATTAATCCACTTAATTTAACTACAGGATCATTTGAATATACAGTAATTGATAATAATAATTGCACCTACTCTGATAGTATTTTTATTTTTGAGCCTGATATTTTAACATCCTCTATCAATTCAACAAATATAATTTGTAATGGAGATAATAATGGTACTGCAGTTGTGAAAATACAAGGACCTTCAACCCCAACAGGAACTGTTTCAAATTTATCTTACTGTACTTCTTCTCCAGGATCAAATAACTTTTCTAACATTGAAAAAATTCAATTAATAGGAGATAATTTCAGTATTAACAACAATACATCAACCCTATGTGATCAATATGAAGACTATACGTCTACTCTATTTGCAGATTTAACAGAGGGCCAATCATATACGCTTGACATTGACTTAGGAGTTTGTAGTGGAGGAAATGTAAATAATTACCCATCAGCAGCTAAAGTATTTATTGATTGGAATATTGACGGAGATTTCACTGACTTTGGAGAAGAAGTAGCAAATATTGCTAATGGAATTTCTATTTCGGCAAGTTTATCTATAACAGTTCCTTTTACTGGAGTATACGGCCCAACTAGAATGAGAGTTGTTTCTCAATTCCAAAGTATGGGAAGTACAAATCCTATTTCTTCTTGCGATGTTGGAACTTGGGCTCCTAGCTATATAGAGCCATGGTTTGGATCTACAGAAGATTATTCTATTGTTGTAAATAGTGCATCTATTACAGCTACTTACTTGTGGAATAATCTTGCGACTACAGATAGTATTTATAATCTATCTCCTGGAAATTACTCTGTTGATATTACAGATGGAAACGGTTGTATTCTCAATAATCTTGTCACTATAACAGAACCTAACCCAATTTCTGTAACTTCAACTATTTCTCCCATAAATTGTTATAATGGAAATGAAGGAGCAATTACATTAAATATTAATGGCGGAAATCCAGACTATTCTGTATCAATACCCCCTTATTCTCAAATTTTAACTGGAGGATCTTCTTCTTTTTCAACATCAAATATACTAAATGCAGGAAGTTACTCTTACACAATTATAGACTCAAATAATTGCTCATCACTTGGAATAATATCTTTAAGCAACCCGAATCAATTATTATCGAGTACAAATATCACAAGTTGTGATATTTACACTTGGAATGGAAATACTTACAACTATAGCATTATTCAAACAGATACCTTAGTAAGTCAAAATAACTGTGATAGTTTAGCCACCCTAAACTTAACAATTACAAATAGTTCATTGTCTAATCTAAGTATAACAGAATGTGACTCTTATCTTTGGAATGGAAATAATTATACAACTTCAGGCTTATATGATAGTTTATTTACGAATTCAGCTAACTGTGACAGTACTGCTTCTTTAAGCCTTACTATTAATTATAGCTCAAGCTATGTCATAAATAACACATCTTGTGACTCTTATACATGGAGCATTACCAATCAAACTTATATTAACTCAGGAATTTACACACAAATATCTACTAATAATGCTGGCTGTACACATATTGATTCTTTGATATTAAATATTAATAATTCGGCAATATCTTCAAATAATCTATCTTCTTGTGATTCTTATATTTGGAATAATAACAATTATTTGTCTTCTGGTATTTATACAGATACATTAATAACTTCTTTAGGATGTGACAGCATAGTAACACTGAATCTGACTATTACAGATACATCAAGTACAAGAACAATAATAAACTCATGTGATTTATTTATATGGACAGCTAATAGCCAAACTTATTTATCATCAATAATTGACACTATAATAACAACTAATGGTAATAACTGTCCAAATATTGACAGCTTGTTATTAACTATAAATTACAGTGATACTGTAACTGACACACAAATAGCCTGCGATACTTATCAGTGGATAGACGGCAACACTTATACTAGTTCAAGTAATACAGCTACATTTTTAACTACAAATATTAATGGTTGTGATAGTTTGATTTCATTAGATATTACAATAAACAATAGTAGTTCTTCATTCTTATCTAAAAACAACTGTATATCATATGAATGGCCTTTAAACAATCAAACATATACAAACTCAGGAATTTACACAAATGCAGGTATTAATTCTAATGGATGTATTAATACTGACACTTTAAGCCTTACTATAAACAGCCCTAATTCTGGATCAGAAAATGTTAATACATGCTTCTTTTATAACTGGAATGGAAATACATATAATACATCAGGAGTATATACAGATACATTATCTAATGTTTTCGGATGTGATAGTATCGCTACATTAAACCTTTCTATTTCTGACACTTCTTTCCTAACAACCAAAGAGGTTAAATGCACATCCTATTTATGGCCTATTAATAATACTTTTTATACAAATAGCGGTACTTACATCGAGATTAGCACTAATGCAAATGGATGTACACATATAGACTCATTAATTCTTATTATTAATAATACAACATTTAGTTATGACACAATATCTAGCTGTGATTCATACAATTGGAATGGAAATACTTTTAATACATCTGGAAATTATAATTTAAGTCTTATAAACTCAGCTGGGTGCGATAGCATTGCTAACCTGTACTTAACAATTTCATATAGTAGCGCTTATAGTTTCTCAATATCAGAATGTAACAGCTATGTTTGGCAAGGAACAAATTACAATATGAGTGGAACATACATACAAACATTAAATACAATTGATGGCTGTGATAGTATTGTCACACTTAATTTGATTGTAATATCTGGAACGCTTGATATCAAAACAAATATTAATGTTACAGATGTAAATTGCTTTGGTAAAAATAATGGATCAATTAATTTATATCCAAGTGGAGGTATTAGTCCATTAAGTTTTAGTTGGGATAATGGAGAAGTCACACAAAACATTGATTCACTTACATCTGGCAATTACAGCTTTAGAATTACTGATTCTATAGGGTGTACTTTAGATAGTAATGTTAGCGTTAACGAACCTGATCAGCTTATTGTTAACTTTGAAGCTAATAATGAAATATGCCGCTTTGACTCAATATCTATCTTTATTGAACTTGCAAATCCTAAATATAACTATTATACTGTACAATTTTTAGATTCAATACCAAAATCAATTGCAATTGATTCTTCTGGGAATTTAATTTCAGAGGGAATGCCTTACTACATTACTCCTAATTTCAGTAATCAGATAGTATTAATTTCCGTTACAGATAATAATGGATGTACAAGCAATAAAAATGAAACTTTGGATATAATCGTAAATCAATTGCCAAAGTTAGAAATTAATCAAGAAGACATTTGCGAAGGAACCCCATCATTTATTTTAAACAAAGCAACACCTTTTGGAGGAAATTATTTTATTAATAAACAAAATACTAACTTCTTTGATATTGAAAACCTAGAAAATGGGGCTTATACTATAGGATACGAATACACTGACACTATAACTAGTTGCAAAAATTCAATTGAAAAAACAATCAACATTAATGCTAATCCTAATGCTAATTTTTCATTTAGTCCTCAACTAGCTAACATTGATAATCCAAATATTTTATTTATAAATGAAAGTAAAAATATTGAAAAAACAAGATGGCAATTAGGAGATGGATTAATAATAGATAATGAAATTGAATTCTGGCACACCTATGCTGATACAGGAACATATGAAATAATCTATACAGTTCATAATAAGTTTAATTGCTTAGATAGCATAAAATCACATCTAATAATTAACCCAGTATATCAAATTTATATTCCTTCTGCATTTTCACCAAATAACGATGGTATTAATGATACATTTAAAGTAGAAATTATTGGTCAAAAAAATTACACAATGGTTATCTATAATAAATGGGGTGAAATCATTTATCAAAAAGAAAATGGTGGATGGAATGGTGAAGTTAATAATAATATAATCCAACATGGATTGTATTCATATACTATTTTAGTTAATGACTTTAAAGGTAAAATATTCACATACACAGGTAATGTCAGTCTAATAAGATAGATGAAGAATATAGTACTTCTATCCGATACTCACCACACATTAGATGAACGCTTTTTTCCTCATTTTGAAAAAGCAGATGAGATATGGCATGCTGGAGATATTGGTTCACTTTCAATTACTGACACATTAAAAAAATTTGCGCCAATTAGAGTTGTATACGGTAATATTGATGATAATATTACTCGTACAGAATTTAAAAAGAACATATATTTTAAATGTGAGGAGGTAAATGTAATGATTACACATATTGGTGGTTTTCCTGGTAAATATGATAAAAAGATTTTAAATATTATTCAAAATGTAAAACCTGATTTATTTATCTGTGGGCATTCACATATACTAAAAGTAATGTACGATAAAAAAAATAATTTACTTCACATGAACCCAGGTGCAATAGGTGAGTATGGTATACATAAAGTAAAAACAATACTTTGCTTTAAAATAGATAAAACTGAAATAAAGGATTTAAAAGTAGTAGAGTTTTCTAGAAATAAATAAAAATCTAAAAATTAACGTATTCTGTCTGCAGACTTTACAAGTCTATCATCTTTCCTAATAAATAAATTAGCAACAAATAAAGAAATAAACGGTACAAATAAAAGTATCGTTCCAAGACCAAACACTTCTTCATTTCTATATATAAATACTATTAAGAAAAAAGCAATGGTAATCATTAATCGAGCAAGCGACGCAACAAGTTGTTGTCTTTTTCTATTCTTAAACTGAAAAATAGCGAAAATAGATAAAGCTGCTGATAATAATACAAATAATCGTGCAGAAGTAAAATTATCCTTCAACAAGTAACCTGTCTCTTCAATTTGCAGGACAGGGAATGTGTAAATAATAGTAACAGAGAAAATAGTAGAAAAGAAAAATAAAAGTGATTGAACCCTTTGAATCATAGTAATATATTTTTTACAAAATTAATTAAAATTATAGTATTAGGACAATTATTAAAAAAATTGTATCATTGCAAACTTATCAAAAGTAAAACCCCGTAAAAACTCATCTTCCAAATTCAAATAAATAACCGAATTAAAGATTATTATATTTAAATAATTATGTACAAATTAGAAGAATTAAATGCAAAAAAAGTTACTGACTTAAAAGCAATTGCAACAGAGATAAATCTCAAAAAATTTGAGAAACTAAAAAAAGAAGACTTAGCTTATGCTATTTTAGATCATCAGGCAGAAAATTCACTACCACAACCTTTAGTTGAAAAAAAACAAAGAACGAGAACAAATACACCAGAAAAAAAAGGAGCTAAGAAAGCTGAACATTCTGAGCAAAAAACAAAAGCTCTAGATCAAAGCAAAGAGCGAGTTACTGAAGCAAAAAAATCTCAGCCTAATCAGAAAGAAAACAAACAAAAAAATATACCTAAAAAGCCTATACATAAACATAAAAAAAATAATGAGGAAAAGAACTTAACTAATAAGCCTGAGTCTAATTATCCGAAAAAAGATGATAATAAAAACGAACCTAAAAAACCTGTACACAATCATAAGAAAAAAAATGACGATCAAAATACACCAAAGAAACCTGTACACAATCATCAAAAAAAGGAAAGTGATCAAGTAAATTCACATCCAAGACCAAAACATAACAACAGTAAAATTCAGATAAACACCAGTACTCCTCCAACAAAATACGATTATAATTTTGACGGTATAATTAATACTGAAGGTGTAATTGAAATTATGCCTGACGGATATGGTTTTATGCGTTCAAGCGATTACCATTATTTATCATCACCTGATGATGTTTATGTTTCACATTCACAAATTAAGTTATTTGGCTTAAAAACAGGAGACACTATAAAAGGAACAGTTCGCCCACCAAAAACTGGTGAGAAGTATTTTCCTTTAATACAAGTTGAAAGCATTAATGGACGTGATCCAGGTATTGTTAGAGACAGAATTCCGTTCCATCACTTAACTCCACTTTTTCCTTACGAAAAATTCAACCTTTTAGGAAAAGGACACAATAATGTTTCCATTAGAATGCTAGACATATTCACTCCAATAGGTAAAGGGCAAAGAGGATTAATTGTAGCGCAACCTAAAACAGGGAAAACTGTATTATTAAAAGATATTGCAAATGCTATTGCGGATAATCATCCTGAAGTTTATATGATTATATTATTGATTGACGAGCGACCTGAAGAAGTTACAGACATGGAAAGAAGTGTAAATGCAGAAGTAATTGCTTCTACTTTTGACGAGCCAGCCAGTAGACATGTAAAAGTAGCTGATATTGTATTAGAAAAAGCTAAAAGAATGGTAGAGTGCGGACATGACGTCGTTATCTTATTAGATTCTATCACGCGTTTAGCAAGAGCATACAACACGGTACAGCCTGCTTCAGGAAAAATATTGAGTGGTGGTGTAGATGCCAATGCTTTACACAAACCAAAGCGTTTCTTTGGTGCAGCACGTAAAATTGAAAAAGGAGGTTCATTAACTATTTTAGCGACTGCTCTGACTGAAACAGGAAGTAAAATGGATGAAGTAATCTTTGAAGAATTTAAAGGTACTGGTAATATGGAGCTGCAATTAGATAGAAAAATTGCTAATAGAAGAATTTATCCAGCTGTTGATTTAGTTTCTTCTTCAACCAGGCGTGAGGATTTATTATTAGACAAAGAACATATACAAAGAATTTGGGTACTTAGAAATTACTTAGCAGACATGAATCCTATTGAATCCATTGAATTTATGAAAGATAGATTACAAAAAACAAAAGATAATACTGAGTTTTTAGTAACTATGAATGGTTAATTAATTTAAAAAAACTATTTACAAAAAATAAATCACTAACATATTATAGGAATTTTTTATCTAATCGAATATTATCTTAATTAAGCTAGCAAAATCAATTAATAAATAAGCCATAAAGCACACTCCCACTTCCAGTCATACTTGCATAAATTGCATCATCAGAATATAACTTTTCTTTTAAGTATTTAAGTTTCGGATGCTTCAAAAAAGCAGCGACTTCAAAATCATTTTTCACTATTGATTTCCAATTTTCTATGGGCTGTTTCATTAATTCTAATAAATTATTTTCAGGAATATTAGGAACAATATCAACATACGCTTCAGAAGTTGAGATTCGGAATTTAGGGAAAATAAATTTTATTTTATACGCAGATAAATCCAAATCAATACCCATCATATTCTCTCCTATCCCGGTAACATATTTCGGGATATTCTCAATAAAAAATGGGCAGTCAGCACCTAATTTCAAAGCGTAATACTCTAATTCTAAAACAGTTAATTCTAGATTAAAAAGTTCATTCAAAGCTTTTAGTGTAAAAGCACCATCGGAAGAACCACCACCTAAACCAGCACCTATAGGAATTTTCTTGTGCAAATGCATTCCTACATTATCGATTCCAAAATCTGCTTTTAACAACTCAAATGCTTTAAAACAAATATTGCTATTACCTGGAATAGACAACCCTGAACTTGTAAAAGAAAAATCCTTTGCAGGAAGAATTTCTAACGTATCAAACAATTCAATAACAGGGTAAAAAACAGAAGACAAATTATGATAGCAATCTGATCTTTTTTCAAGGACATTTAGGCCAATATTTATTTTAGCATTCGGGTATACTATCATTTTAACTCTTAGTTTTCAACAACAAAAATAATCAACTGAAATTTTATAGGCCATCACAAATCATTTTATTTAACTTTGTTCATCTTTTTAAATAAAATACAATGGACTATTTAGCATTTGAAAAACCAATTGAAGAGTTAATGATTAAGCTAGATAAAGCTAAAGAACTAGGTTCTGACGGCTCTGTTGATGTTAGCAAAACAGTTACTGATATTGAATCAAAGATTAAAAATATTAGAAAAAAAATCTATGGAAATTTAAATTCATGGGAAAAAGTACAACTATCTAGGCACCCCCAAAGACCTTATACTTTAGACTATATTGAAGCTCTTTCTGAAGGCGATTTTATAGAATTACACGGAGATAGGGGCACAAAAGATGACAAAGCTATGGTTGGCGGTTGGGGCACAATTAGCAAACAATCTGTTATGTTTATTGGACAACAAAAAGGAAGGAATACCAAACAAAGACAATTTCGCAACTTTGGAATGGCTAATCCTGAAGGATACCGCAAAGCTTTAAGACTTATGAAAATGGCTGAAAAGTTTGGTAAACCCGTAGTTTGTTTAATTGATACTCCTGGTGCCTTTCCTGGATTAGAAGCTGAAGAAAGAGGGCAAGGAGAGGCTATTGCCCGTAATATTCTTGAAATGACAAAATTAGAAGTTCCAATTATTGTGGTTATCATTGGCGAAGGGGCTTCAGGAGGCGCTTTAGGAATAGGTGTTGGAGATAAAATACTAATGCTAAATAACGCTTGGTATTCAGTTATTTCTCCTGAAAACTGCTCAACAATTCTTTGGGGAAATTGGGATCATAAGGAAGCTGCTGCTGACTCATTAAAACTAACTGCAATAAACATGAAAGAAATTGGTTTAGTAGACGAAATCATAGAAGAACCGTTAGGAGGAGCTCATACATTTCCTAAAGAAACATTTAAAATAGTTAAAAAATCAATTACTAAAGCTCTTAAAGAATTTGTTAATATTGAAAAAGATACTTTAGTTTATAATCGAATGGAGAAATTCTCAAATATGGGAGTAGTAAACGAATAATTAGATGGCAAAAAAAGTAGGACAAAGAACACTAAAGGCAACCACAACTGCAAAGATTGATGGTAAACTTCAACCTCAAGCAATTGAATTAGAGCAAGCTGTTTTAGGGGCTTTAATGATTGATAACGAATCATTATCTGATGCGATTGATTCACTAAAATCTGAATATTTTTACAAAGCTGAACATCAAAGAATATTTGAAGCTATTGTAAACCTATTTAACCACACACAACCTGTTGATATTCTTACCGTATCAGAAGAATTAAAACGCATGGAAGAATTGGATTTTATAGGGGGTCTAGCTTATATTTCAGAATTAACAAATAATGTAGCTTCCTCTTCTAATACTGAGTTTCATGCACGTATCATTGCGGAAAAGTTTATTAAGCGTTCACTTATTAGCA
>MDSY01059591.1_pt1 | contig 18015 bp, 3 predicted proteins | sample 811131 | NCBI WGS metagenome assembly MDSY01 (sample SAMN05326643, study PRJNA326480) | marine metagenome | isolation source: seawater | place: Atlantic Ocean: South West | collected 2010
GATGCTTTAACTCCAAAGGAGCTCAAGGCGAAGAGCGAAGAGGGTGTGCGTTTAAGTAAAGCGTTAGCCCGTTTGGGAGTAGCATCCAGACGCGGCGCCGAGGACATAATCTTCGCAGGCCGAGTAACCGTGAATGGTGTGACAGTCGAGACTCCTCAATATTTAGTGTCAAACAAACTCGACGTCATCGCTGTTGACGGCAAGGTAGTGGACGGCGGCCTCGGCACAGACGACACTCACTTTTACTTCATGTTGAACAAACCAAAGGGGTACTTGTGTTCTAATAAGGGCAGCTCAAGTGTTAGCCACGGAGCGTCCAACAAATTCAATCCTTCCAATAAAGGCGGCGGGGACAAGCTGGTGATGGATCTCTTTGAAGATTACAAATTGAACTGGCGAAAGAAACACCCGGGGAAGTTGGCGCCGCGGTTGTTCACGGTGGGGAGGTTGGACGTCAACACCACGGGGTTGTTGCTCGTCACGACGGACGGGCAGTGGTGTCAACGCGTGGCGCACCCGAGTTCGTCGATTGTTAAGTCTTACATGGTCACCGCCACGCAACGGCCAACTAGAGCTCAAATAAAAACCATGGCCGGCGGCACGACCGTGGATGGAATGAAGGTCACTCCGACTAGGGTGGAGAGCCTTGAGAACGCGCGGGATGGGGGGCCGGCGAACCGAATCTTGGTCGAGGTCGTTGATGGGCGCAACAGAGAAGTGCGTGAGATTTGCGGGGCGTCGGGCGTGGGTGTGAAGAAGTTGAAAAGAATTCGCATCGGAGGGTTGCGGATGCCGTCTGAACTGCCGATTGGAAAATACTTAACTTTGAAGCCGCACCAGGTGGGTTACGTCCTAGACAAAGGGCTTATGTTCAACGAAAAAGCGGGCGAACAGACGGGACAGATGGGGAAATCGTTTTAATTCAATGGCTACTGCAGGGTGCGTTGAAAGTGTGACTACACCCTATCGTCCCGTCTTCAGCCGCCGCAACTTTGCATCTACTGTTTCCATTTTCGATTCGAAACGCATCAATATGTCGTCCTCCCCCTGTTTCAATAACTCGCCATCTATTGCTGTGCGTGTGCCTTGGGTGTTGTCTGCAATATCGTGTACACTTCCAAGCGCCTTTTCTATCTCCACGAGTCTCGACGGTATCGCAAATGGATCTACCGCCACTTCATTTGATTCGTCGTCGCGCGTGGAACTTCCAGACTGACTGACAGTACCACCCACTCGATCCACTGCACAACTCACATCCCTTGCCGTGATGTCCCCCACGTCCACTCGAAACCGCTCGAAACTCAAACCCAGACCAGACGAGTTGTCGAGTGCGTCGTCGCTCGATGAATAATCATCATGTTCGTTTGCATTTATTTTGTTCCCATCATATTCCTCGTCGCCGTCAATCACAGATTGTATTGTCCCTGTGGCGCGCAACTCACTACGCATTCGAACCGCGAGCGCCTTTAACTCTTCGTCGGTCATCATGTTCTCTTGAATCATTAAATCTTCCTTTCTCTTCATTTCCAAAGCGTCTTCTTCCGCCTTTCGTCGCGCCGCAGCTATGGTCTTTGCGTTCGCCGTCGCGACTCCATCGAAATCCTCAGGCAACTCCACCGTTTTATTTCGCTTCAAAGAATGGACATGGTACGTGAGGTCGAGCTTTACCCGCGCTCGCGTGGCTTCGCGTTCCTCCAGCTCCAGTAAACGCATGTCACTAGGTTTCTTTACCTTCTTCGAGATGGCGTTGATGACCCTGTCTAACTCGCCGTCGTGTGCGGTTGCGAAAGAGTTGGTGTTGCGCGATGGAACACCCTGAGACTTACCCACGAATACTTCGTTCTCATCCTCCTCACTCGAGGAACCTTCCAGAACCGAGACGTTCGTGGGCAAGGGCATATTTGTGTCGGACCGTGAGTGGTGTATTCAGGGTGTCTGTAGTTCGTCCCCGTTGTGGTACCACCATCCAGAAGTGACCACAAGGATGCTCGCCTTGAAGTGACCCAGATCTGAATAACGGTTGCTTTTTCGTCTGCGGTCTTCCGCGAGCGTCGTCGAATTGGAATGATAATCCTTCTCAGTCGCCGCCGCGCCCTCCACGGTCGGAGGCGCGAGTCGGGTTCGTCCGGATGGGCAGCCTTGCGCGCGGACGGCGGGTACCCAGGCGGTTGGGCTTTGCGGGAGTGGCGCGACGCGTGGCCCTTACCCTGGCGGTGGTGCAGCTTGCGTCGTGCGCCGTGCTCGCGGCGGAGGCGGCACCGAATGATGGGTCTGAGGCGGCGGTCGGGATGACGACCGCGCCCGTCACGGCACCTCCCAACGCAGAGGGGTCGTCCGTGACCATACCAACGGAAGTTCACGCGCCGTCCGCGCCTACGGTGGACGACACGCCCGGGCGAGGAGTCCCACACGACACACATCCGTCAGATCTCAAGCCCGAATTCCCCGCGGTTGATGCGTCTTTCGCGACGGTGTGCTTGAGCCACGGTTTGTTCCGGGATTTCGACAAAGTAGTGTTGCAACAGACGAATAGCTCTGATGTCGCGCATGTGGGTTTTACGTGCGTTTCGGACGCGCAGGAAGGTGCGCTGGCTGCGTCGCAAGCACAAGAAGCATTGGAAGCGGAGAAAAAAGCCGCGGCGCTTGCAAAAAAAAAAGAAAAGGAGAAGGAAAAGAAGATTCCGTCGCTGAAGGATTTCAAATCCGATCTTCAAGCCAAGGTTGCGGACGCGCGGGATGCGAAGAAAGAAAAGGCGAACGTTGAGCGCGAGAAGAAGGAGGGGAAGGTGGTGGAGGAAGGCAAGGTGCCGGTGGAAGCGGCAAACGTCCCAAAAACAGATGAAAAAATACAAGCGACGGATCGAGAAACGAAAGAATCTGATTCTGCAAATTCTCCCGACGCTTCGTCTGAAGGTTCCTCTGAACCCCTGGAACCGGTTCCAACTCCTTCTGGAACGAGCGATGAAATTGCAGTGAACGAAAAGAGCACGCACGACGGTTCGTCTCCCGCCAAGCCCACGCCGACACCCGACGCGAGCAAGAACAAATCTGAGAGAAAAGAAACCCAGAGCGAAATGACTCCCTCGACGCGCCTTGACGTGACGCGGAAGAAACATGGAACGGGCGTTGACACGGAGGAGCCGGGTGGCGAAGGGGAGACGTCGAGTCGTGGACCTGAAGCGTCTGGTGAGCCTTCCGTGGAGCCCACGCCCGTACCGAGCGTTGAGTCGTGGGAGGGAGAGGGACGCAAAACCTCCGGCGCCGAAACGGTGCTTCCAAAAAGCGCAAACGCGGACGAGTCAGGTGTTGGAAAGACGTCACCGACGACGACAGGTGATACTTCAGAGGCTTTACCCGGGATCGAGTCGAGTGCTGTACGCAAAAAAGACACTGTTGTTGTGCATGACGTTCCGGAACCATCGGTGGAGTCGAGTTTGGTGGAGTCGGATGAACTGGAAGCGGAGAGCGGTGGTGTGAATTCCGATACTGATTCGGATCCCGAGAGTGAAACCGGTAACGATGCAGCCTCTTACCCCGACGCGCACACCGACCCGTATGGGCAATTAGTCACCCCCTCACCCCCCGAGGTCGCTGATTTGTACCAGAGCGAGTATAACTACGCGTCGAGCTCCAACGGCGCCAAGGTTGTTTCTTCAAACGCAGAAAGCAAGTCCGCGTCAGCTGCGTTGAAGGAGAACAAAGACTCGTATTTCCTGACGCCGTGCATCACGAAACACGGGAAGTGGATCACGGTTGAGCTTTCCGAGGAAGTAGCGGTCACCGCGGTGACAGTGGCGAACTTCGAGTTCCATTCAAGCGCGCCGGAGACGTTTGAGGTGTGGGGCACTTCAGGTGCGGCGGACAATGACGACGGGTGGCGCCTGTTGGGCAAGTGCAAATCGGATCCGGGAATGAAACCTCAGACGTTCGTGTTGCCCGGGGGCGGTTTGTGGTCCAAGCACGTCAGGGTTGAAATGACCTCGCACTACGGGAACTTTCACTTCTTTACCCTGTCGCTGTTCAGAGTGCACGGCAAGGACGCGAACACGGTGTTGAAAGAAGAGATGGAAGCCATCGACGCGGAGGCGCGCGAGGTGGAGGAGATTTTAAGAGACGCGGACGAGCTGTACGCGCTGCGGGAGAAGGAAAAGGAAGAAGCAGATTTAGAGGCGGAGAAAGCTTTGGACAGGAAAGGGGACGAGTCATGGGAAGGGGAAGAGACTGTGCACGAAGCAGTGAATGAACGGCAAGACGATGCGCCTGTGGTGACTGACTGCGCGGAGACCTTGAGTAATGTTTCCGCCACTGCGAGTGAGATTAAAAGTTCGGACGATACTTCTGCTTCCAGCACTGAAAAGCCTGAGGAGGAACCAACTCCCACAGAGAACGGCGGGACCGTCCCCGCGACTGTACCGGACCGCACCAAAGAAGATGACCTCAATACGGTTGGTTTGGAGGCGAACGAGGTGGAGGAGCTTGGGGGAAAAACCATTTCGTCCGTGACTGAGACGGCACCCAACACCGGGGCGCCAGAGACCGTACCTCTCGCTGAAGAAGAGAGACTCGGTACAAACGGAGGACTGGCCCCAGGTGAGAAGACTTCTTCCCCAGGTGACAAGCCGACGACGACGAGCGAGGTCAAGCCCACGACGTCGGTGTCGGACCCCGATAAGACTGAGAAAAAAGAAAAACCCACCCCTTCCTCCTCTTCAAACGAGAACGTGTTCTCCATCATGGCCAAAAAAATAAAAGCCCTGGAGCTGAACCAAAGCATGTTCGACCGGTACGTCGAGGCGTCGACGCAAAACGTCGCGGACAGGTTTGAGGATTTGGGGAAGGAAATGGAGGTTTTCGAGGAAATTTTAACAAACACCAGCAGCACGTTGAAGGATCTGAAAGATTCAAAGGTTGCAGGGCTTGAGAAGAGCGTCGCGGACGTGAAGCAAAGCACGGGCACGCACAAGCAGGTGGTGGATAAAAAGTTACACGCGGCGGATGCGAAACTTTCGGCGCTCGAAAACAAAGTGGCGCGCCAATTTCTCATTCACAGAATCGGCGCGTGCGTTGGACTGTACGTAGTCTCCATCGTGTTGGCGCTGCACGCACTGACTGTGTTCGTGGAACTCGCGGAGGGAGGCGGTACGGGCAAACAGTCTGTCGAGAAACATAACGCAATCATCGGCGTGAAAGGCTTGTCGCGCGTTGGCGGTTTTTTTGCGAAAAGAAACGATTCGCTCGACGCCCTGTTCACAAAGCTCACAAAGACCCAAACGTCGCCACACACCGCCGTGAATCAGTTAAAAGTCGTGAACGCGTTTTTTTTGTTGGTCGTCGCGGTGTCCGTGTCGGTTGTGGCGACGCTTTTGCTGTGTATGCCGTGGGTAACAGGCTTCGCGGCTTGGTGTTTGGTACACGCTTGCGAAACGGGGAGAGGTTTTTTTGAGGTCGCCAAACGCGGCGCGCGGCTCTTCGCGAACGGAGCAAACAGGGTCGTTAACTGGACACGTGGCGGATAACAACACAACGTTCGCAAATAAAACGAGCAACGCGTGTCACGGAACACAGGGATCTCTTAGCATATATTTGATTAAAGACATAGGTAAATAGTCGTATAGGGTCACCTCTTTCATGCTTTTGGATTTTCTTCTTCGGACACTTTCTCCGACGTACTTATGAACAACAAACTTGTATGAACAATCCTTACTGCGCCACTCCGTAAAGCAGCGTGACCGTGGGCACTGACGTGGGTTCGTCCCCGACGTCGGCGACGCCGAGAAGTGCGAGAAACAGTAACGCGCGCGTGGCGCGGGAAGGAACCATCGGAAGAGTGGGAGTGGCTTTCAAACACATCCGCGAGCGAGTGCGTCGGTGAGTGAGGTGTGACAGTTCGCGTCTCCGAAGGGGAAAGGGCCAGAAAACGCGTTCAACATCGTCGTATCATTTAACCTGTCATTTCTTGAGTCACCTACGAGATCGACTAGCTAGTAAGGATTTTTTGCTTGCGTGGCGTGCTATTTTTCGCGTGCGAACAATAATGCATTCGGCCGAAGTGTTGGAACGAATCGAGCGCTCCTTCATTTTTGGCCGTGTGCCTCGATCTTGATTTGTGCTCGCGGGCTTTTTTGCGTTCAGGGTTGGTGCCTGGTGGGTTGCCCTCCTCGTCACAGCGCGACGCGGCGAGACCTTTCGGTTCAAGGGTTTTCGAACCTGGGCTCGAGCTGCGGTGGCGGGTCTGCATTGACGTGCGGTTAGGAACGCGCGGAAGGAAGAGTGTTGGCGAAGGAAAGCGCTGGGGTCGCCTGTGACGAGGTCCCCGCGCGCGGGCGACATTCGGTTGGGGCACACAGTCACCCGAGAATCGCCCAAAGGACGGAGTCGGTGTGAAGGCCTTTAGGTGTCGGTGGATCCGATTCGTTCGGCGTTGGCAAGGTTTAGGGTGTGACTGTGGCAGGACTGATCCTGTCACCCACGATGTCGGACTCCGCCACTGACACGAGTACCGCCGCACCCAACGAGATCCCCTCAGCGCTGGACAGCACCCTTTCCAGCACGCGGATCACGCAGTGCGGCGTGCTGCCTCTTCAGTGCGCTGGCGTTGAGGTCTCGAACAAACTGAACGCGACGTGTACTGTGGTCAAGGTAAAGGCGCACGACCGTGCACGGCTGTTGTTCGACCTCGCGACGTTCTTCCAGCGGAACAAACACAACGTGGTGGAGGCGGATGTCACGACCTCGCCATCTGATTCAATGGCGAGCGATATATTCCTCATCCAGCAGAGCGACAGGGGTAAGATATCAAAACCGCGACGTCTGGCGGAGGACATCAGGGACGTGGTGTTGAACACGGACGAGCAGTTCGAGCAAGACGGGGTGTCACCGAAACCGTCGCCGGTGAAGCCGCCGAGGGATACGGTGGATGGAGACGATGCGAATATAGTTGGACAAAAAGGAGACGCTGAACTCAACGACTCGCAGCCCAAACCAGACCAAAACGCCCGCCCCGCCGTGCTCACCTCGCAGGGCGCTGAGAAGAGCGGCGAGGCGTTCCAGGTTGTCTTGAAAACGAAAGCAGTGGCGAACCCTGCTACAGGAACTGGATCGAATCAAGACTCCACTCCGTCCGTACTAAATACCCATAGCGCCGAAAAAACAGGACTCGACAAAACCGCGCACCTCGCCGCGGGCGACGGCGTGAAGTTGTCCAACGTTTTGCACGCCGGCTCCGACTTCACCAACGCAACAGAGATTTCCATGGAGGTCCCGGACCGGGTTGGGCTGCTCGCTGACGTGTGCCACTGCTTGGTGCGGAACAACGTGAGCGTCCTGAACGCGCACATCTACACCACTGCGGACGGCACGGCGAGTAACTATTTTTCAGTCCGTGACGCGCAGACGAACGGCAGAGTGCGGGACGAGATTCTGGAAGAGATGAGACAAGCACTGGCGGCGCGGTGTCACCGCGAGTCCAGCGACCGGGGGAAGGGAAAGGGGTTACGATTTGAAGGTGAGGATGTTACAAGTGCGGAAGGTACTCCAACACGGCACTCCGACTCGATCCCCTCTGACGGCGCGTCCCCTACTTTCGAGGAACAACGCGCGGGGTTCCGGCGGTTCCAGCCGTCCATGGATGGAGACCCAAGAGGTACGCAAGGTAATGGCCAAAACAGCAGTAACTCGACTAAGCTTGTTTCCAAGTACGGCATGGCCAACGCGCGCGCACCCGGTGCGGGGATGGTCCGCGCGCACGGCGGTGAAGTGTTGGAGCACGCATGGACGCACCAACAGAAGCTTTTGGCGAATAAAAACGTCAAGCACGCTGATTTGAACTCTATGCCGTCGATCGATTTGGGTTCTGTTGATGACAACACCAGGCATGTTGTGGAGATGGCGCTGAACACGCTGCCCGCGTACGCCTCGCTTACGTTTCCGAGCGCGAAGAGCGAGATTTTCCACGAGCTAAGGGAAGTGAACTGGGCGCCCGGTGAGGTGGCGTTTGAAAAGGGGAGCCCGGTGCCGAACCTTTACGTCATCCTTGAAGGGGCTTTACATAGGGAGAGTTACTTTTCCAATCAAAAGGCCTCGCAAATGCCCGGTAACATTCTCTCGCGAGGTTCGTTGTATGGCGAAGCAGCTTTACAGCACTCGTACGCCACGAAAGCGAGGGTGATCTCTGAGAAGGGCGAACGCGAAGGGGTACACACCCGGGCGTTCGCGGTGTCGGGAGAGACGTTTAAGCGGATTGTACGGGCGAGGGTGCATCGGGCGAGACGGTTGCTTGCTAATGTTTTGAACGTGGTGGCTACGTTTCAACCCGCACCTGCTGATTCTAAAGAGCTGCTTTTGAATGCGTTGTGGTCAGGCTCCGCTACTCGCCCAAAAGGCGAACCCTTCGCGGGCGCCGGGTTTGAGAAGAAACAAAAGACGTCTCAACATTCTCAAAGATCCATGCACGTGATTCTGGAGGGCGAGGTTAGACGAGTCACCAGCGACGGCACCGAAACCGTTTTAAAAGCGGGGGAGAGTTTCGGAGAGGACTGGCTGTTGAGTGACACCGTGAGGGCGGAGATGGCCTTGGATGAAAACGCAGCGGGAAGAGCCTTACGACGAGAAGCGTCCACAACGTACTTCGCGAGTGACAAGTTCCAACCAGTGACTCTTGAAATCACGCGCGGGACGCTTCGCACGCTGTGGGGGGTTGAGTTCGATTCGTATCTTCGGAGCAGGCACGATGTTGCACAGGAGGGGGCTGCTGCGCAAACTTTAGTGGATGTCCCAGGCCGAGGCTCGCTGGAAAAGCGGCTTTCAAGCGACTCGCGACGCGCGTCGTTGCCGGACATGAACGAAGCGCAAGGAGCGGTTCATTCCCCAGGCGGTCCACAAATTCCGCCCACGCCGTTGGTGGGGAAAGTAGGTGGACGGAGTTCTTCCTCTATCGTTACGAGTGACTCTGTGACTTCAACCACCCTCACCCCACCCAAGAGGTTAATCTTCAAGATACTATCCAAGAAGATGAAAAGAGCGTTGGGCGTGCCGTCCAAGGCGGAGAAGGCGGAGCGGGTGAAGAAGAAGCAGGTTACTTCTGATACTACTTCTGATACGCGTGAGAGTCAATCAGCGATGACCACCCCTCAAAAGGCTTCCGACACCAACGCCGAGCCTCACCGCTCCCGCACGTCGTCCTCGGATTCGCAAACCACCGTCGCGGAGGTGCATCACGACGACGACGTGTTGGGTGAGCTGCCAAAGTCGTTCACGAAACATGTTGTGAGTGCTGTTGGTGAAATGCAAGAAGCGTCTCCTCGACCTCTTTCAAAAATGACGCGCATCGGCACCATGTTGGACATCCGCGACGCGCGGGACGCGGGGGAGGGTGACTCGAACCCAGCCGTTACGACCGTTACGACGAAACTCGGACTTGGAGGGTTTGCATCTCCGGGCGGTTCATGCTCCTCCGCCTCGAAACCGAGCAGCAAAATGCGAAACGCGCACTCGGTGATGGACATCAGCGCGATGTCCCGGGAAGCGGAGAGCGACGCGCACCCGCGTTTGTCGGAAGTCAAAGAAACGCACGCAGACGCGAGTGCGGTTGATTCCAGTACCACTTCTTCTCAAGAGACATCACGAACATCGCAAACATCGTCCACCACCGCGTACCAAGCCACCGCGTCCGCGATGGGCATGTCGGATGAGGAGTACGCGGAACAGTCGCGTATGAGCAAACAGTTTACTCCTGACATTGACTCGCAAAAAACGAAAGAACCCTCGCCGCTGGATAACTACGTGTTCCAAAAGCAACTTGGCGTCGGGTTAACCGGCTCGGTGTACAAAGCGTGGAGGAGGGACTCTACTGAGGATAGCAGTGATGTCTCCAGTAACACCCCGTATGGTAACATCCTAAACCGTAACACCCCTCGGTACCTCCCCGTCGCGGTCAAGGTCATGGACAAGGTCAAGATCCTGGACATCAACGAAACCGCGCACGTTGTCCGGGAAAGCAAGATAATGAAGAGCGTTTCCAGACACCCGTTCATCGTGTCCATGGTCGAATCCTTCCAAACCAAATCCGCCATGTTCATCGTGATGGAGTACGCCACGGGGAAGGACTTATTTCACATGATTCACGAGCACGGAGCGTTGCGGGTGAGTCAATGCAAAGCGTTTGTGGTGCAGACTGTTTTAGCTTTAGACCACGTGCACGCGAAAGGGTTCGTGTACCGGGACTTGAAGCCTGAAAACTTGTTGGTTCTGGAGGATGGGTATTTACGTTTAACTGACTTCGGATTTGCGAAAGCACTGAGACCGGGGGAACGGGCGTACACGGTGTGCGGTACCCCAGATTACCTCGCACCTGAGACACTTCGCCAGCAAGGGTGTACTCGTGCAGCAGATTTCTGGGCCGTCGGCGTGTTGCTGTTCGAGATGCTCACCGGGTATCCTCCGTTTCACGGACAGACGCACTCCGAGTTGTACCGGAGAATCACGAGCGGACGCATGCGCGCGTTCCCCCGGAACTTCGACGAAGATGCCGCAGATTTGGTTAACAAGCTGTTGCGGCAAAGCGAAGGGGAGCGGATTGGCGTCGGTGCGGATGGTATTCAGCGGATTCGAAGGCACTCGTTCTTCAAAGGGTTCTCGTGGACCGCGGTGTTGGAGCAACGCGCGGTTATGCACAAACCCGTTGTTGCGAAAGACTCCGACTCCGGACCGCAAGACGTGTCAACGCCGGTTGTGCCGGAGTGCTTAAAGCGACCTTGTGGGTTGACGGACGAGGAACAGAAACTGTTTGTGGACTTTTAGAGGGTTTAATTGCTTGTTATGTTCGTAATACATTGTATCATGTAGTGCTATGAGTTCTCGTCGCTATCAATACTAATTCAATATTCGACCCTGGAGTACGGATAATTTGCGGCGGACTTAGGTTCGCGTCTGTTCTTTTGTGAAAAGCGATCGACCCTTTCGGTGAGCGGCACTGCTCTACCCCTAGGTTGTGTCGACGTAAAGGTTTTCTGTGATTGAATACCCGCACCGTTCTTGAACAGTTTTTCCAAAGTGCTCTGTAAATCGCCGAACCAACTCGCAATGAGACGTGCCATGTTTTCAAATGAACTCTTATCATCGCAACCCTCGCACTTTTCATTCAGACTTTTTAACCTCGATCGAAGCGCCTCGAACGGGTCTTCGCTTCCGTCGCTTTGCGCATTTGAAGGTGTGGACGATGTAGACAGTCCATCCAACCCTGTTTGACTACGCCAAGTGTCTGCGAACAAAAACCCAGCCCACAGGTGTTCCGCTCGTCTTAATTTTCGCTCCGCTTCTGCCAACTTTTCTCGCAACGCCGCTTTGTTGGCGGATATTTCATCAGCAGATATCAAATCGGGTTCGTCTCCAGACTGAATGCCCATACGTGATGTGCCCGGATCAATGACGGAAGGTATCCCACCGGGTGAGTTCGCTGGCGTTACTAGATCCAACCTTCTCGGAGGAAGCGAGCTGGCGCTGTACGGAGCCTTTGATTCGCCTCCGCGTTTCATCTTCGTCTTGGTCGTAACGCTCGCTTTTTTTGGCTTTATCCTTCCAACGCCACCCGTGTTCGCGTTCGTTTGCATAGACGCTTTCGCATCGGAAGCGGCTTCCCGCACTTGTTTCAAGGTCAAATCAGCTTCGTCACGCGCTTTTTCTAAACCAGCCAACGCTTCCTCGCGCCGGCGACGATAAATCGTGCTTTCCTCGTCGTCGCGTTCGTGACTAATTGCTCTATGGGAACTTTGCTTCGCCTTCGCTTCTGACTCCACGGAAACCCGTGCGAGTTTTGCTTCAAACTCCGCGTGTTGGTTCTGACGCTCTTGACTGAATTCCCGGCGTTCACGTTCGAGGGTTTCCCTTAAAGTATCAGCCTCTTGTGTCGCCTGCTTCGCGGCTTCACGAACCGACTCGAGTTGTGCCTTCTCGATAGTCACACTGGACGCCCACTCGTGCTCGCGTCGCGCCTGCGTTTCGGCAGCGGCAGCAGCAACCCTCGCGGCTTCCGCAGCGCGCTGCGCGTGTCGCTGCGCGTCTTCCTTCAATCGAGCATTTTCTGCCTTCGCGGCGTCGACTTGTAACGACTGATGCGTCAACGTCCGTGCAGTCGCCGCTAGTTTTTGCTCAGTCTCCCGGATACTCGCTTCCCTTCGCTCGAGCCCGGCCATCTTAGATTTCGTCTCCGCGTCCAAATTTTTAACCTCCGCCGCTCGCAACACAACCATATCAGCCTCCAAACGTTTCCGCTCAAGAAGCTTGATCTCCATGTGCAAACTGTCCCGCTCCAGTGTCAGCTTGATCACTTCTTGTTGGAATTGTTCGGTTTGCAAAAGCGCTGCCGACTTCGCCTTCTCCGCTACCGCCGTTGCTGACTCAGCGTCGCGACGCAGCCGCGAGACTGATTCCTTATCACCATCAACGGTAGCTTTCAACTCAGTCAACCTTTGAATCTCATCGGACGCTGCCTTGAGTTTCAAATCAGCTTCGCTTTCAGTTTTCAAAGCCAACGCGTGCTTTTCTGAAGCCTCGGTTAAAAGCGCGTCGGCTTCGGCTTTACTTTTTTGAGCAGCAGACGATAACTTTTGTGTCTCTTCCTGTTGATCCTCCAAACCCTTCATCTCTTCAGAGCACTTCTTTTTTATACCCTCTACATGTTTTAGCTCGCCTTGTAATCGAATATGTTCAGCCTCCGCCCGTCCCACCGCCTCCCGCAATTCAACCTCCCGCTCCTTCGTCTTCTCTTCTTTCAACTTGAAATTCTTCTCCGCTTCAAACATCGCGGCCGCTGCTTCCTTTCCGTCACCCTTTAGTTTTTTAGATAACTGCTCTGCTTTTTCTCTCGCAGTAGACGCCGCTAACCTGTCATCAGCCGCTTGCTTGGCAAGACGACGCGCTTCACTTTCAGCGATTTGAACAGCGTGTTCCTGTTTTTCCAAAGCGGTAAGTCGTTCCTGAATGGATTGCGTTTTTGTCGCGAACAACGCTTTTTCGCGAGCAAAGGTGGCCGAGTTTTCTTTCACTCTTTCCTCTGTCTCCGCGAGTACCGCCGCTTGCTTCGCCAAAGCATCTTCCCGTTCCGTGACGACTTTCATGCGCACGTTTAGAACTCCTTCAGTGTCACTCGCCTGCTTTTCTCGCGCTGTGACGTTCGCAACAGCCGCCTTGACGTCCCTAGCTTCATTGAAAGCCGCTTCGCGAGCGGACTCCACCTCGCGTGCTTTCGTTTCCAAATACGATTTTTCATCAGTAAGCTTTTCGTTTGCATCGCTGTGTTGCTTCTCCAAAGCCTCTGCCCTTTCCTTCGCGAGCGAAGCTTCTTGATAGGCGATTCGTGTTTCCTCTTTCAACTTTTCAGTTTCAATCAACCGCTTCTCCGCAGCTTCCGAGGCCAAAGCCGCCGCTTGATTCAAAGCAGCCGCCCTTTCCCGGTCGCGTCGCGCCAGAGTCAGAATTTCAGACTTTTCGGTTTCAGCTTTTTGAAGAAGTTCAGCTCGGAGTTTTTCAGCCTCAGTATCTTCCAACTTCTGCGCGCGCTCAGCCGCTTGTTTCGCAGTATCAAGCGCCAGTTGTGCTGTGTTACTATCCTCAACCAGCTGCGCCCGGTCATTCATCAACGCAAGTTCCAGCTTCTCAACCTCTACTCGCATGGCATCGCGTTCGGTTGCGAGTTTCGAGTCGAGGGTTTGAGTCGCAAGGTTTACGGATTGTTCTTTTTCTTTGAGAGCCGCTTCTCGTGTATGGAGCGCTTTCGAGGACACATCGATTTCAGCCGTGACTTCTTTCAACTTGGTTTCCGCAGCGACCAACGCCAACTTGGAGGAATCCAACTCAGTGAGCAGGTGCGCTTTTTTCGAGGACAGGTTCGTCAACGCTTCTTCCCTCTTCGAAACGGCCTCCTCTTTTTCGGAAACTCGCTTCTCGCGTTCAGAAACTTCTTGCCGTTCTTTTTCAACCTTTGTTTGAGTAGCTTCGAATTCTTTTGATAACTCGTGAGCTTTCTTCTCACGTTGAAACACCTCTGTTTCCTTTGCATTCGCCTCGCGTTGCGCCCTCGCCCCATCCTCCCCAGCTCGTTCCGCCCTGCGCATCTCTGCCTCCGCCTCCTTTTGAACAGCCTCGCACGTCTTTTCGCGAGTCGCGATTGTTTCCAACTGTAACTTTGAGGTGGTTACGATTTGCTCAGCCTCTGCCAGTTTTTTATCCGCCGCTCGCGTTGCTTCTGCGGCTGCGCGTGTCGCCGTGTCGCACTCGGCGCGCACCGCCTTGACGGACTCCAAACTTTTCTCAGCCGCTGTTTCTGCCGCCACGGCGCGCATCAAACGAACCTCCGCGTTTTTACCCTCTTCTCTTGCCTTTTCGATAGCAGCGTCGCACTTAGTGCGCGTGTTTCGCTCCTCGGTTTTTAGACGGAGACGTTCCTCTTCAATATGGGCTAATTGATCCCTAGCTCTAGTCTGTTCCGCAAACGACTCCTCAGTCAACCTCCGAATCTCGCTCCGTTCTTTTCGTAATTCTTCGCGTTCTTTTTCTTTTTCGCTTTTGAACTCTTTGATCGTTTGTAATTCGGATTCCAAACGTCGCTCCGCCACTTCCGCTTTTCGCAGTCTTGAGGTAGCGCCGTGTTCAATCGCCGAAGCCTTGGCTTCTGATTCCGCTGTCAATCGTGACGCTTCGTTCCTGGCCGTTTCTATAATGGAGTCGTGTAGCCTTTTAGTCTCCAACTCTTTCGCCGCAAATCCGTGTTCCAACTGTCGCGCGCGCGACTCGGCGACTTTCAACCTGTCGCCGAATTTCTTCTCCGCCACTTGGGCTTTGTGCTCGAAAACAGCCTCCGCGTCTTCAGCTGCGGTCAAAGCATCTTTTAGCCTAGTATCAGCCTTCTCGATGTCCCCTATCAAGAGCTTCAACTTCCTACTGTGCGTCTGCTCAACAGTGGCGTGTTTGCGTTCCGTTTCCTTGATCACACGTGTAAGGTCTTCGAGTCTGGAGTTCGCTTCGGAAGTCGATGCGATTGCTTCTTGCGCTTCTCGTCGCAACTCGTGAAGCTTCCCATCAGCATCCTCTAGCGCTTTAATTTTCGAGTTCATCACCTGCTCGGCCGCAGCTACTGCTCGTCCCGCGACAAACACGGCCTCTTCCCGTCCCTTGACGTCGCTTTCCCTCACCTGCAGTTTCTCAACCACTGTGGCGAGCTGCGATCTCTGTTCGTGCAACGCCTGTTCCGTTTCCGCAAGCGCCGCGTCTCTTCGCTTATACTCCAACTGACGCTCGCATTTCGCGTGTTCCAGTTTACGTACCGCGAGTGCGAGCTTTTGTGAAGCGGTGTTCGCATTGTCCGTGTGCGCATTTAGTCTGCTTTGCTCCCGCTGAAGGCTCGCCGCCCACCGCTGAAGCAGAGTTTCCCTGTGCGTGATTCGCACGAGTTTTGCGTTTGACGTTTGTAACGACGACTCGAGTCGCGTCTTGACTGACTCAACCGCGGTCAACGGATCCACTAAATCGCCGTCCACCAACAGATCACCGGTGAGGGAGGTGAAAGACAACGTGATTGAGTGGTTTTCGGAAACGCGAAGCTCGGTACTCGCAAACTCGGATGCCGCGTGTTGAGCGTCCTCGTCGAGCGAGTCGCTCGGTTCCGCGACCAGCCCTAATTCGCCGTGAGTAGCATCGTCTCCCTCCAAGCCTCCAAGCCCTCCAAGCAACTCCCGGGCTTCAGTTAGCGCATCAGTCGCGTCCCGGTCTTCCGGCGAGACGAAAGAATGATCCGAGTCTGAATCTGACGAGTTTTCATTGCGCGTATGAGCATTTACCAACGCGCTTTGATTTTCACTCCCGCGTCTTGATTTCGGCTTCGAACGCAACTTCTCCGCGTCGACGCGCAGCGCTCGCCACGTGTCTTTGATTTTATCCTCGCGGTCAGTTAGGGCTTGTTCTACAGCGTGTAAGCCTTCCGACGCACGTTTCGCGGCTTCCAGCTCAGCAGACGCGGCATGTCGCACGTTGTTCGTTTCGTTCACCAGCCTTTCCACATCTGCGCGCGCGGATTCAACCTCCGCGCGCGCTTCGGCGATAGAAGCTTCATCTGAAAGTCGTTGAGCGTTCCATTGTTCCGCTTCCTGTAACGCGTTGACACGTATCAACTCCGCTTCTTCTAGCCGTGCGTTTGCTTCTAACCTGGCGTTGTCCACTGCGGTTGCAGATGATACAATCTCAGCCCGCGCAGCATTCGCTTCCTCCAGAGTTGAGTGCGCCTCACTTCGCTGGCGCCGCGCGTCCGCAATCGTGCTCTCCGCATCGCGCTCCACCCTGGCGCACCGCTGTAAGTCCCGCTCCAGTTGTTGTTCTTTTACTGCGAGTTTTTCACGTTCACTGTCGCGCTCTTTTGTCATCGCGTCAACAATTGTTTTACACTCAGCCTCGGTACTAGCCGCTTTTGTTTTAATTGCTTCTACTGTGACCTTTTCCAGCTCAAACTTTTGTGTCTTTTCTTGAAGCGCTTTGGAATCTCGCTCGACTTTTTCCGATATCTGCCTGGACACTTCCTCCCGGTCCTTCGCCTCTTCAGCGTTCCGTTCTGCGGCACGTCGCTTGGCTTCGATCACCTCCAAGTCTTGACGCGCCAAGTTCCTTTCCTTCTTCACCGAAGCGGCTAAATTACGACTCTCATCGCGTTCAGAACGCACCCGGTCCTCCCACTCTTTCAAGATTTTTTCGCGTTCGTCTAGGGATTTTTGGCTTTCGGCTTTCACGTTTGCGCGCCACTGCTCCATCGTCTGTTCTCGTTCAGTTATTTGAGCCAACCGCGCCGCTAAGTCGTTCTCCGTTTCTCTGCGCTGCTTGGCTTCCTCGCGGGAGGCGATGAGCTCAGACTCCACGCGTCGCACCAACTCGGACGCGTTTTCCTTTTCACGCTTAACGATCGAAGCTTCATCTTCTAATAAACTTTTTGTCCGGTGAAGCTCTTCGCGCTCGTACCGCCGCTCGGTTTCCCAGTCGTCTCGTTTCCGTCGGAACTGCTCTTTTAAATCGTCCAAGCGTTTCGTGGTGGTCTTGCGATCCTCTTCGAGTTTTTCGCTGTGAGCAGTGCGTTCCTTTTCGAGATCTGAACGTAAGTTACTCAAAGCGGTTTTGATTTTCTCGCGAGACGATTCGTTTTCGGCTTGAATCTCGGTTGTTTCGCGTCGCGCAATTTCGAACTCCTCCCGAGCGCGTTTGGTCTTCTCCTCTTCCACTACCCGTTTCTGCTCCGCAACCTTCTGTCCTTGTGCAGCGCGTCGGGCTAACTCTTCAGCTTCAGAGGCTTTCAGTTCCGCCACCTCGCACCTTTTCACAAGCTCAGCCTCGTCGTCGCGTTTTCGCTGTGAGATTTCATAAGCGTCTTCGATCGCCGCGCGTTCCGAGAGTAACCTTTTGTTTTCGATTTTCAGAGTCTCTGAACTTGACATCAGCTCATCGCACACCTCACGGCACACGCGTTCCCGCTCCGCGAGCTCGTCCAGAATACCCACTCGTCGCTGTTCCAGGATGTCGAAATCTTCAGCGGCTTTGCGTCGCTCTTGTTGTAGTAAGTCCTGCGCCTTGTGAGCGTCTCGTTTGGATTGTTCTGCTGCTGATTTTTCATCGCTCACTAATTCAATCGCGTCCCTCGCTTCGTTCGCCGCTTCTGTCGCCGCGTCCTCCGCGGCTAACGCGTTTTCCTCACGTTGCGCAAGCTGCTTCTGTAGATGCACCAAGGATGGGAGTTTCAATTCACGTTCACGGAACTCATCTTCCCTGTCACGTAGCACTTTCTCTCTCGCGTGCAAATCCTTCAAGCTCGCGTTCATTCTGTTTCTCTCTTCGGTCATTCTTTGTGAAACCTCAGCGGCGCGGCGTTCATGTTTCTCAACTTTTCGTGTAGCCTCGGCGATTGCGCTCGCGTTCTGCGCGCGTATTGTTTCTGCCGTCATGCGCACGTCCTCCAGTTCCAAACGCGCGGCGAGCAAATCAGACGCC
>MDSY01027576.1_pt1 | contig 18013 bp, 20 predicted proteins | sample 811131 | NCBI WGS metagenome assembly MDSY01 (sample SAMN05326643, study PRJNA326480) | marine metagenome | isolation source: seawater | place: Atlantic Ocean: South West | collected 2010
TCCGGCGCATATTTCAGCCAGTCCTCGACCGAGATGCCATTGCCCTTGGTCTTGGAGATTTTCTCGCCCTTCTCGTCCAGGAACATTTCGTAGACATATTGCTCCGGCGGGCGCTTGCCGAGGATCTTCGTGATCTTCGAATAGATCGGTGCATTGGCCTGATGGTCCTTGCCGAACATTTCGAAGTCCACGCCAAGCGCGGCCCAGCGCATGCCGAAGTCCGGCTTCCACTGCATCTTCACATGCCCGCCGGTGACCGGCAGCGTGAATTCCTTGCCAGCTTCGTCGTCGAAAGTGATCGTGCCATTGGCGCCGTCGACGGATTTCATCGGCACATAGAGAACGTGGCCGGTGTCCGGATGGATCGGCAGGAACGGGCTGTAGGTCGCCTGGCGTTCCTCGCCCAGCGTCGGCAGCATCACGTCCATGATCTCCTGATACTTCTCTGCCGAGCGCTTCAGCATCTCGTCAAAGCGGCCGGATTTGTAGCATTCCGTTGCCGACAGGAATTCGTATTCGAAGCCGAACTGGTCGAGGAAGGCGCAGAGACGCGCATTCATGTGCTTGCCATAGGACTCATGCGTGCCGAACGGGTCCGGCACAGCCGTCAGCGGCATCTGCAGATAGGGCTCCAGCTTTTCCGGGTTCGGCACGGTCGGCGGCACCTTGCGCATGCCGTCCATGTCGTCGGACACGCAGATCAGGCGCGTCGGGACCTCGCCCTTCGTCAGCACTTCAAACGCATGGCGCACCATGGTCGTGCGGACCACTTCGCCGAACGTGCCGATGTGCGGCAGGCCTGAAGGGCCATAGCCCGTCTCGAAGATCACGGGATCGCCGGGCTTTCGCTTGCCTGCTTTCTCCTGCTGCTCAACACGCTGTTTGAGTTTCCGCGCCAGTTCGAACGGCCATGCCTTGGCGGATTCGGCGAGGATGGAGAAATCGGTCATTTCGGTAAGGGTCTCCCGGAGGACAAATAAAGGAAGCCGACGGTCGCGTCTTGCGAACGCCGGCTACCGGTAAAGCGATCGGCTGGCTGGCCTAGTTAAACGTATCCGGATTGCGGAGACGCTTGTGAATGGGCCAATCAGCAAAGGCCAGATACAGAAAAGCGATCAGATTGACCAGTGGTACCAGCATCAGCAGGGACCACGCCCCGTTGAAGCCGGCCTTGCTCCAGATCTTCCAGTACCCGACAATGAACAACACGATTATCGCCAGATAGACGACACCGAACACAATCATCATTGTGCCGGCAGCAGCATCGTTGGACATATTTTCCTCCCTCCTTTTCAGGGCCTTCAGCCTAGGACGGATCCCCCTGTCACTCAAATCAAACAGGCCCGCGCGGGCTTCCGGCGCACCCAGGCATGTAAGAAATATTTGACATGTCAAAAATCTTTGACCACATGATATGTAAGATATTTTTGACATCGAAAGGGACGATGAATGTCATTCCGAGAGAAAACCGCCTGGGGCATGGGGCTTGTCCTGATCCTGGCCGGGATCTGGTATTTCAAGCGGGTGATCGGCCTCTCCGAAGCCCTGGGCGAAACAGCCGCGCCGAACATCCGGTTCGTGATCGGCTATATCGTCCTGATCGTCCTGGCTTCGATCCTCGCAAACATTCTCATCGCCAGCACCTCCGGCAAGGAAGCAGACGCCCCGGTGGATGAGCGCGAGCGGGCGATCCTGGACAAGGCGGGTCATTGGTCCGGCGTGGTGCTCGCCATCGGCGCCGTCGCAGGCCTCTGGCATTTCGGCTGGAACAATGACGGGAACATGTTGTTCCACATTGTATTTGGCGCGCTGATGGCCAGCCAGGTCGCGGAATACGGTTTCCAGATCTTCCTGTTCCGCCGGGGCGTTTAACCATGGCCAAGCGCCCCCCGATTGGGAATCGTATCCGCGAGCTGCGTGAGCAACACGGCAATATGAGCCAGGCGGCGCTGGCCGAAGCGATCGGCGTCACCCGCCAGACCGTGATCGCCATCGAACAGGGCCGCTACTCCCCTTCCCTCGAAAGCGCGTTCCGGATCTCCCGCGTGTTCGGCATCGGCGTCGAGGACGTCTTCAGCTGGCTGGAACCCCAAGATAGCTGAGCACGGCATGGCGGATGCGGGCCTTCAACTGGTCCGGGTCCGTTTCGCCATAGTCCCCGGCGAAATCGCACATGCCGTGCACCATGCCGAACAGGTCTTTCGCCACAACATCGAGATCGAATGGCAGATCGATCCGGTTGGCGACGAGAAGCTCCCGGATCAGCGCCAGCACGGAGGCGTGCTTGGCCTCCAGCTCGGGATCGGTGGCCAGCCGGTGTTCTTCCACATCGATCAGCCGGGCCAGCGCTGGCCGGTCGAGCTGGTGGGCCACGACGACATCAATCAGCGCATTCAGCTGCATCCGGAAATCCTGCCCGGCAGTCGCCTCGGCCGCGGCATAGACATTGTCATGCAGCTGCATCGCGTCCGCCATGACGAGGGCCGCCGTTACCGCATCCTTGTTCGGGAAGTACTGGTAGAGCGACCCGATGGAGACACCGGCCCGCTTTGCAATGGCGTTGGTGGTGTAGCCCTCGAATCCCTCGCTTTCGAGAATGCGAGCCGCCGCTTCAAGGATGGCGTCCACCGTCGCGGTAGACCGGGCCTGTACTGGTGATTTTCTGGGCTTTGGGATCGTGGTCTGGGTCATGGCCGAATGCGAGTTTCAATATGAGCTATTACTCATATTTTAGACGGTAGGTGCTTTAGACAGGAAAGGAAAGCCCCATGCCTTTCGATTGCAGACAGACCGGCCATGCCGGAAACGGCCTGAACGATGCCGACGTGGCGCATACGCTGAAACATCTGCACCATGCCGCATCCGGCCGGGACGCGCTGGTCTTTGCCCGCGCCCTGCCCGCCATCATTGCCGGCAAGTTCACCGGACGCTCGACTTTCGAAGCGGCCGAGCCCTACCTCGCCAAGGCCTATATCCCCGTGTCGGAGGAATTCGGACGCTTCATGTACCTGACGGCCCTGTCGCGCGGGGCCCGCAACATCGTCGAGTTCGGGTCCTCCTATGGCATTTCCTCCATCTACCTGGCGGCTGCAGCGCGGGAGACCGGCGGCTTCTTTACCGGCACCGAGAAGGATCCGGACAAGGCCCGGATCGCGCTGGAGAATCTGAGCGATGCCGGCCTATCCCGCTGGTCGGACATCCGCGAAGGCGATGCGCTGGAAAGCCTTGCTCCGCTGGAAGGCCCGGTCGATTTCCTGTTCCTGGACGGCTGGAAGGACCTCTACATTCCCGTGCTGAAGCTGATCGAGCCGAAACTGGCGCCGGGCGCGGTGATCTTTGCCGACAATGTCCACTCCTTCCGCAAAACGCTGAAACCCTTTGTCGACTACATTTCGGACGTCTCGAACGGGTATGAGACGACGATCCTGGACATCGGCAGCGGCGTGTCGCTGTCGGTCTGGCGGCCGGCAAACTGAGCCGGTAAAAAAACCGTATTGACAATCATTCGCAATGACTGCAAATGGTTCTCATGATCATTTGCGTCTGCAATGCCCTGAACTGCAAGAGCGTCCGCGCGGCCGTCGAGGCCGGTGCGGACAATCCGAAAGCTGTGCAGGCGCATCATGGCTGCCGCTTCCAGTGCGGCAAATGCCGGCCCTCGATCGGCGAACTGATCGCAGACACTGACATTGATCGCGGCCCCGCCCCGTCTCTGATGGCCGCCGAATAGGCCAAGCTTCTGGTATTGCTGGATTTTCCGGAACCGTCTGAGACTGTTTCGCACTCTCATATACAATTGATTTAATTGGGTTTTTCTTGCGTCCGGGGCGCAATCGGCCTATCTGCTACGTATACTCACGTAAGCACTGCCCACACATTGAAGGAGCTCCCCCCATGAAAGGCGACAAGAAGGTCATCGACTACCTGAACAAGGCGCTGAAGAACGAGCTCACCGCCATCAATCAGTATTTCCTGCATGCCCGCATGCTGCAGGACTGGGGCGTCTCGAAGCTCGGCGAGAAGGAATACAAGGAATCGATCGAGGAAATGGAGCATGCCGACTGGCTGGTCCAGCGCGTCCTGTTCCTGGGCGGCCTGCCGAATCTGCAGGATCTCGGCAAGCTGCACATCGGCGAAAGCGTTCAGGAAATCCTCGAATGCGACCTGAAGCTCGAGAACGCGGCAATCCCGCTGCTGCGCGAAGCCGTGGCCTATTCGGAATCCGTTCAGGACTATGTCAGCCGCGACCTGTTCGGAAAGATCCTCCATAATGAGGAAGAGCATGTCGACTATATCGAAACCCAGTTCGACCTGATCGAACGCATCGGGATCGAGCGTTACACCATGCTCCAGTCCGAGGCGAACGCCTCGCCGGAAGGCTGATCCAGGCCCTCAAAAGGCAATCAAGAACACACTCTACAGACCTTCTATGGACCTTCTACAGAGGCGCCTTCCCGGGCGCCTCTTTTCTATTCTGCACAGGCCACCAGCGCGGCATTGAAGGCCGCGTGGGGCCATGAAGCATTCCTGCGCACGCAGGCATCGACCCGGGCCTTTTCGTGTACCGCGTCGAAACCGCCCTCGCCCGCGATCCGCCCCCGCAGGTGCAGCGCCCGGTCGGCGCCGCCCGTCAGGATAAAAGCCGGGTGCCAGGGAATGTCCGCCGCCTTGGCGAGCTCGTTCGTGCAGTTCGACGTCAGCGTGTTGTAGAAACGCGGGTGCTGTTCGATAGAGACCGTCTTGTCCAACAGCGAGGTGAGATAGGCCTCCGCCTCCGCCTGGCTGAGCGCCAGCGGGTACATGTAGAGTTCCCGGTCCATCATCACCGCGCGGCGGGTCATCAGGTCCCGGGGGCTGGCCCAATAGTAAAGCAGCTCGAACTTGTTGAACGCGCCGCGAAGTGCGGAATAGGTTTCGCGCGTTTCCTTGCGGGCCTCGATGGTCAGGCCGACCAGATCCCCTTCCCCGAATTCGAACATCACGAATGTGTGCGCCATCACGGCGAGCCCGGGGTGCGGCTCCATGACGAACCAGACGCGGCGTACATCGCCGATACGGTGCGGCGGCACCGCGCTCCACACCATCTCGTCCGGGTCTTCTTCTGTATACGTCCAGTCACCATAAGGCGCGATGGAGAAGACGCCGTCCTGCAGCGCTACGTGCGGCAGGCGCGAAAGATGCGGATACCAGTCCCGGTCATGCCGCGGCTGCTTGGTGACAACGGCCAGCAGGAAAACGCCGAACGCGGCAAGCGCCGCGACAAGGATCGGAGAGATCCAGCGCACAGGCGCTAGAATCCTTCGGGCTTGAAACTGTCTGCCTGCGCCATCGCCCATTCGCTGGCGAGATGCGTCCCGGCCGCGTCCGCCAGCAGCTGGCCACGGTGCAGCAGGTCATAAGCTTCGTCCGCCGGGCGCACGATGTCTTCAGTGACCCGGTGCATGATGTGGCGCGGTGTCAGTTCGCCGGGATGCTTGCAGCCAGCCGCGCCGACCACTTCCATCAGCGCCTTCACCGTGTTGCGGTGGAAGTTCGCGACCCGCACCGCCTTGTCCCTCACATCGAGCCCGTGCTGGCGCGCCGGGTCCTGCGTCGCGATCCCGGTCGGACAGCGATTGTTGTGGCAGTTCAGCGACTGGATACAGCCAAGCGAGAACATGAAGCCGCGCGCGGTGTTCACCCAGTCGGCGCCAAGCGCCATGGAAGACGCAATCGCAAACGCGCTGACCTGCTTTCCGGAACAGGCAAGACGCACTTCATCCTTGAGGCCCGTACCGACAAGCGCGTTCCGTGTCAGGACCAGGCCCTGGCGCAGCGGCGAGCCGACATGATCGAGGAACTCGGCCGGTGCGGCGCCTGTGCCGCCTTCGCCGCCATCGACGACCATGAAGTCCAGCAGGATGCCGGTCTTCAGCATCGCCTTGCAGAGCGCCAGAACTTCCCAGCGATTGCCGACCGCAAACTTTGCGCCCACCGGCTTGCCGCCGGACAGTTCCCGCAGCTTCGCAACGAACTCCATCATCTCGGTCGGGGTCGAAAACGCAGAATGCGCGGGCGGCGAGACACAGGTCTCCCCGACCTCGATGCCGCGGGCTTCCGCAATGGCCGCCGTCACCTTCGCGCCGGGCAGCACGCCGCCATGGCCGGGCTTCGCGCCCTGGCTCAGCTTGATCTCGATCATCTTGACCTGCGGGTCTGAGGCAACGTCCTTGAAACGCTCCGGATCGAAACTGCCATCCTTGTTGCGGCAGCCGAAATAACCGGAGCCAAGTTCCCAGACGAGATCCGCGCCGCCCTTGCGGTGATACCGCGAGACAGATCCTTCGCCCGTGTCGTGATAAAAGCCGCCCGCCTTGGCGCCCGTGGACAAAGCCTCGATGGCATGCGCCCCGAGCGAGCCGAAACTCATCGCGGAGATGTTGAAGATGCTCGCCGAATAAGGCTGCGACGTACCCGGTGCTCCAACCATGACGCGTGGATCGGTATCGTCGCAATGAACTGCGCCCATGGAATGGGCGAGCCATTCATAAGGCGGACGATCAATCTCCACATGGCTGCCGAAGGGTTCGACAGACGTCACGTCTTTCGCACGCCGGTACATCATCGAACGGTCTTCGTGATTGAAGGGTTTCCCTTCCGTCTCGCTCTCGACAATGTAGGAGCGCAGGAAGGGCCGCATCTCTTCCGCCAGCCAGCGCACACGGGACAGGAGGGGATAGTTGCGCCACAATGTATGCCGCCGCTGGAACAGGTCTGTAATTCCCAGCAATGTGACAAGACCGGCAATGATGGCAACGCTCTGTGCCACCGGGCCTGTCGGCCAGAAATAAACGCCGGCCGCACAAACCAGCGCAACAATGATCAAAACCGAATAACGTGACATGAGTGTGCGGCGCCTCCCGACAAGTTCCCTGATTTCACAAGCCTAGCGGTGTCCGCCCGAGTGTGGAAGACTTCCACACAGGGGGGACGTAATGCTCCCCTTCTGCATGAAAGGATCATCCATGAAACCCGTCCTGCCCCTCGCTGCCTTGCTGCTGGCGATCGTTCCGGCCGCTGCCGCACAATCCGCTTCGCCGACAGGTGGCCGCGACTTTCAGGAAGACGTGTACGTTACGCCTTACTGGACGCGCATGCCGGTCATTGAATCGATCGGTCGCGCCAACATGCAGGTTGCTCCGAACAGGGCATCCTTCTCGGTCACCTATCTGGAAACCGACAAGGATGCAGAAGATGCGATGAAACTTGCGGTACAGCGCGCAAGGCTCGCTTATGACACGGTGAAGAAGATCGCGGGCGACAAGGCAATCGTGCAATCTTCCGTATCGGTCGACCCTTATTACGAACAGTACCGCGACAAGGAAGGCAACAGGATAGAGAACGACCGGCCGGACAAGGTCGTCGGCTTTGAAGCCGAAGCATCTTTGAGTGTTGTGATCGAAGATATGTCCATTGCAGGTGAGGCGCGCGCCGCCGTGCTTGCGCTGGGTCCGGAAACGTCGACACCGCTGAGAACCTATCTTGTGGCAACAACCGAAATGAACCGTGCGGCTTACGAGGCCGCGGTTACTGACGGATCAGCCCGCGCAAAAGCAACAGCAGAAGCGTCAGGGGCGAAACTTGGCAAACTGCTGGCCGTGCAGGAAGGAAATGGTCCGTGCCTTGGGCGCTGGACAACGTCTGCGGGCGTAAACAGTGATTATTATGATCGCGCACGCAACATGTCTGCAGCGCCTGCCCCGGAGGCCGGCATGCAGAAAGAACGTGTTGTCGTGACAGCGCAGAGGATCGGCAACAAGGACGTCGAGATCACGCAGGAAGACATTGATGCGCTGAACCTTCCATCAGATCTTCCAAAGCAAACCATATCTTCCAGTGTCTGCATGATCTACGCAGTTGGCGATTGACGTAAAATCCGAATACGGATTAAATTAATTTCGTACCTTTGCGCGATTCATCATCGTCAAGGGTTGTGTCCCTGTGGAAATCGTGGCTTGGGTGTTTTGCGTTTCGTTTTGATTCGTGAACAGTGCTGCGTAATCTGAAAACACGCCCGTCCGTCGGGCCCATAGAGGAGACACTCCCATGGCAAAAGCAACCAAGAAGAAAGCGGCGGCGCCTAAAAAGGCCGCTGCTCCGAAAGTCGCAAAGCCCGCACCTGCAAAAGAGCCTTCGAAAAAAGAAGTCCTGATGGAGAAGTATGTCGCCGACCTCAAAGAGAAGGTTGGTGAAGCCCGTCCGGACATGGCCCTTCTTGAAGGCGCCGTGAAAGCTTGCGGACCCGCGATCTACAAGTCTGACTCTGCAACGGTCGCTGCTTCGTCGAAAGACGAAATGGCCCGCATCAAGAAAACCTTCATTGCGAAGAAGCTTGGCGTCACCGACGAAGCCAAGGCTGATGCAGCCCTTGCCGACGCGATTGCAAAATACGGCCGTTCGGTGCGCGCAAAGCATCGTCCGGTTGTTTACTACCTCGTTGCCAAAGCCCTGCGCAAAGGCTCTGCATTGAAGTAAGCGATCTTCCGGAAACGGAAAAAGCCGGGCCAGCTTTCGCTGCGCCCGGCTTTCTTTTTGGTCGCAATGACTGTCTGGCCTAGTAGCCGTTCAGCTTCGCATAGCGGTCGCGGTGCCAGCTGGCAGAGCCATACATGGCTTCCTGCGTGCGGGCGCGCTTCATGTAGAGACCGGGGTCTGCCACATCGGTCATGCCGATGCCGCCATGCATCTGCACGCATTCGTTGGAAACAAGATGCACCAGTTCGCTGGCACGTGCCTTGGCGAGGCTGGCCAGCTCGGCAACATTGGTCTTGCCTTCATCGGCCGCCGACAAGGCCGCCGCGACGCAGGACCGCGTCATCTCAAGTTCCGTGAACATCTTCGCGGCGCGGTGCTGCAAAGACTGGAACGATCCAATCAGCTGGCCGAACTGTTTGCGGCTCTGCAGGTATTCCAGCGTCATCTCGAACGCGGCCTGTGACGAGCCCAGCATTTCCGCTGCCTGGCCAATCGCGGCCCGGTCCAGCACCGGCTCCAGCACGTCTGCGCCTTCATCGGCTGCACCGATCAGCGCACCTTCGCCGACCATGACATCCGTGAGGGTGATGTGCGCGGCGCCATGGCTGTCTGCGGTCTTCAATTCCTGGATCGAGACGCCCTTGGCATCTGCCGGCACGAGGAACAGCGACAGGCCGTGACGGTCGCCCGCTTCGCCAAAGGTACGGGCGACGACAATCAGCATGTCGGCATGATGCCCGTCCGGCACGAAGCGCTTCTCGCCGTTCAGCGTGTAGCCTTGTCCGTTGCGCTCGGCCTCGGTCGCCACGTTCAGCGGATTGAAATGCGCGCTTTCATCCAACGCCAGGGCGAAGGTGACATCGCCGCCGGCAATCTTCGGCAGCCATTCGGCCTGTTGTGCCGGCGTGCCGCCCAGCTGGATAGCACTGGCGCCGATCAGCGCCGTCTGCAGCAGCGGCGTTGCGGCCAGCGTGCGGCCCTGCGCTTCAAGGATCTGGCCCAGGCCAACCAGGCCGAAATGTTCGCCGCCCGGTTCTTCCGGCACGATCACGCCAAAGAAGCCAAGCTCTGCCAGTTTCTGGCGGGTCGCCGGGTCCTTGCCGTTTGCCCCGCTGTCACGCAGTGCGCGCAGGTGTGTCACCGGCAGTTCGTCACGCGCGAACGCCATGGCGGTTTCACGCAGCATTTCCTGATCTTCGGTCAGAAGGAAGGTCATGTTCTTTATCTCCTAATTTCTGCCGTCGGCTTACTGATGGTCTTTCAGGCCAAGCACGCGCTTGGAGATGACATTGAGGTTGATCTCGCTGGTGCCGCCTTCGATGGAGTTGCCTTTCGAGCGCAGCCACTGGCGGGTGACTTTCCTGGCGGTCGGGTCGAAACCCTCCCCTTCCCAGCCGAGCCCTTCGCTGCCGAGCGCTTCGACCAGAAGCTCGTGGCGGTCCTGGTTCATCTTGGCGGCGCCGTATTTCAGGATGGACGCGGTATGGCTGACGGCCTGTCCGGCCTTGGCCTGTTCGGCCTGGCGGGCGACGGTCAGGCTGAACGCCTTGGCATACATCTTGTGATCGGTGATGCGGCCACGCAGGTCACCATCCAGAAGACGGCCATCGCTGTCGGTGCCGATATGCTGCTTGGCATAATCTTCCGGCCCCATGATACCGGAGCCGCCCGTGCCGCCGAAGCCGCCAGCGGAGATGGAGGAGCGTTCGAACTGAAGCAGGCGCTTGGCGATCTGCCAGCCGCCATTCACTTCGCCGACCAGCTGGTCCTTCGGAACCTTCACATCGGTGAAGAAGGTTTCGCAGAACGGGCTCTCGCCGGAGATCAGCAGGATCGGGCGGGCTTCGACGCCTTCGCTTTCCATGTCGAACAGGATGAAGCTGATGCCTTCATGCTTCACGCTGGTATCGGTGCGCACGAGGCAGAAGATCCAGTCGGCCTTGTCGGCATAGGAGGTCCACACCTTCTGGCCGTTGATCAGATAGTGATCGCCCTTGTCTTCACAGCGCGTCTGCAGGTCAGCGAGGTCAGAGCCGGCGCCCGGCTCGGAATAGCCCTGGCACCAGCGGGTGCGGCCATGGACGATGTCGGGGATGAAGCGCATCTTCTGTTCTTCGTTGCCGAACTCCAGAAGCGCCGGGCCAAACATCCAGAGGCCGAACGAGAACAGCGGCTGGCGCGCCTTGATGCGGCTCATTTCCTGCTGCAGCACGCGGGCTTCCTGTGCGGAGAGACCGCCGCCGCCGTATTTCTTCGGCCATTGCGGCGCGGTCCAGCCTTTTTCGGCCATCCGTTCCAGCCAGATCTTCGACTCCGGATTCTTGAACTTCTCCCGCTTGCCGCCCCAGACGATCTCGTCGTCCTTCATCGGCGTGCGCATGGAGGGCGGGCAGTTTTCCTCGAGCCAGGCACGCGTTTCGGCGCGGAAGGTCTCGAGCTCGTCGACGGCAGTGTCGGCCATGGCGGTCTCCCTATCAGATATGACAGGGGAAACTCTATTCCTCCATAGCGGCCGCGCCAAGCGCTACCCCTAGGTCAGATATGCGGCGTCTTGGCCCAATAGTGCGGCGTGCGGGAGAGACTCCACAGGGCGCGCACCATGGCGAGGGTCTGGAGCGGCCAGTAGAGCGGCAGGGGCAGAATGACGAACACGCGGTGCCAGTTCCAGCGGCCGGGGGCGACGCTGGCCGATACGACGCCGGTAAAAAGCGAGAGGCACAAGGCGCTGAGCCCGAACACACCGAGGGAGAGTCCCGGCAGGCAAAGGCACGCCGCACACCAGACCGCCCACGGGCCGTGGACCATTGCAGACAGGATCGCGGCCCCGAGCGTCATCTGGACAGACAGGAAGGCGGCGGACGCCAGGCCCGGAACTTCGCCGTCCCCGCGCATCAGCACACACCAGGTCTGCATGTAGCCTTTCAGCCAGCGCGACCGCTGGGCACGCCAGTCCCTGCCCCGCTCCGGCGGGGCTTCCAGCGTCGGAGACCGGATTGCGCCGCCCCGGTGGCCGAGCCGCGCAAGGCGCAGGCCGAGGTCTGCATCTTCAGTCACGTTCCACGCATCCCAGCCGCCTGCGGCAACCAGCGATGTGCGGCGGAAGTGATTGCTGGTACCGCCGAGCGCCACCGGCAGGCCGAGCCGGGCCAGTGCCGGCACGAGCAGGCTGAACTGGATCGCATATTCCTGCGCCCATTGCCGGGCGAGCCAGCCGCCCTTCGCCGGCACACCGACCAGCGGCGCCTGAACGCAGGCCAGCTCCGTGCCGTGCGCATTGAAGGCGCGGACCGCCGATTTCAGCTGGCTCGGATGCGGCCGGTCTTCGGCATCGTACACGACGACATAAGTGCCCCTTGCACTGTCCAGCCCGTAATTGAGGGCGCGCGGCTTGGTCTGCGGCTGGCCGGCCGGGACGATCAGCAATTCCGCACCGTTTGGCCAGGACTGGCCCCGGACGGCCGTTTGCGTGCGGACGTCCGCTTCCTCGACCAGCAGCTTCAGGTCGATCCGGTCCTGCGGATAGTCCAGCGCGGACAGGGCCTGCGCCAGCTGGGGCACGACAGCGGTCTCATCCTTCAGCGCGACAAGTACTGTGTAGACCGGCAACAGGGGCGTCGCTGCGCCATCGTCCTGCGGGTCTTCCCGGTTCAGCCGGAGGGCAACGGCCAGCAGGAAAAGACGGAACAGGATGATCGCCACGAAAACCGGCGGAACAAGCAGCATGACTAAAAGGCCGGGCAGTTCGGGCACAAGCAGGGCCATCAACCCGAGGAATTTCAGCAGGCCGGTGACGGTGGCCCGCTGCCCCGGGCTGAATGTCTGGCGGGCGGAAAGGCCCGGCGCCTGACGGTCCAGCCTGTGAGCGGATTCCAGTGCGAGGCGGATGTCCGGCCGCGGACACCGCAATGGCGCGCGCGCTTGCGCACGGCCGATATCGCCGCTGAACCCCATACCACCCATGGCTGCAGGAAAGCCTGTGGATAACCCACGCGCTACAAATCACAGGTTGAATTTGTTTCGTTTCCGTAACGATTCTCCCCGCAGGAGAGAGGATTCACCTGATAATAGGCCCTGTCCAAGCCGGTAAACGATCCACAGATTTATCCACAGGCCGGAATCCCCCGCCCGGCCGGGCCCTCCGAAAACCCGCCTGAAAAACAAGGGACTTGCAAGACTTCCTCGGATGTTCTATTTTTGTTCCATGAAGAACGTCCATCTTGTCTGGTTCCGGCGCGACCTGAGGGTGCATGACCACGCAGCCCTCGCCGCGGCTGTGGCCAGCGGCGCACCGGTGCTGCCGCTCTATATCTTTGAACGGGATTCCTGGGCCCTGCCGGAGCATTCGCGCCGGCAGTTCGACTTCCTGATGGACTCCCTTACCGAACTGGACGAAGCGCTGACGGAACGCGGCGCGCGCCTGATCGTCCGCAAGGGCGATGCGCTGGACGTTCTGGCGGACCTGCACCGCCGGCACGGCATCGAAGCGATCCATATGTATGAGGAAACCGGCCTGCCCTGGACGCGGGCACGCGACCGGGCCGTCCGCCGCTGGGCCGTCCAGGCCGGGATCTCGCTGCGCGAACAGTCCCAGCCCGGCATTCTCCGCGGCCTGAAAGACCATGATGACTGGGCCAGCCGCTGGGCCGAGGCGCTGAACGCGCCCCGTATCAAGGCGCCGGAATCGATCCGGGCCGCAACTCAGGCCGCAGGCCCCTGGCCCATTGCGGAAGATTTCTGTCTCGGTCCGGACGACTGCGCCGGGCGCCAGGCGGGCGGACGCACAGCCGGGGTGGAATTGCTCAGAAGCTTCCTCGCCGGACGCGGCCGCCGCTACCAGCAGGATGCGGACCGGCCCGCAATCTCAGAGACCACCGGCTCGCGCCTGTCCCCGCACCTGGCCTTCGGAACCGTCTCCGTCCGCGAAGCCTGGCAGGCGGCGGCCCGCGCCCGCGCGGCCTATGTGCAGGATGGCGACACGACGTTCGCCGCGTCGCTCACGGATTTCCTGGAACGCCTGGAATGGCGGGCCCGCTCAATCCAGTCCTTCGAGGACCGCCCCCTGCCCCAGACCGGCAGCGGCGAGGATTTCCGCCCCGAAGCGGCAGCGGACGACCCGCGCCTCGCGGCATGGATCGATGGGCGGACTGGCTTCCCGCTGATCGATGCCTGCATGCGGGCGCTGCGCGAGACCGGCTGGCTGAATTTCCGTATGCGGGCCATGCTGATCGGGTTCGCCTCCTGTCAGCTCTGGATGGACTGGCGCCTTCCGGCCGAACGGCTGGGCGCCCTGTTCACCGATTTCGAGCCAGGCATTCACTATCCGCAGGTCATCGCCCAGGCGGGCCTGCGGGGGCGGCGCATGCCTGTCGTCCGCAACCCGGTCCGCCTGTCGCAACAGCTTGACCCGGACGGCGTCTTCATCCGGCGCTGGGTGCCGGAACTGGCGGCCCTGCCCGACGCCTACCTCCACGCACCGTGGGACGCGCCGAAAGCCGAGCTTGCCCGGGCAGGCGTGATTTTCGGCCAGACCTATCCGATGCGCATGGTCGATCATGCCGCCGCCGCACGCGAGGCCCGCGAGCGCATCGCCCGCGTGCGCCATCCGGGGCGGACTGTCCCAAAGCGGCCTGAACCAAAACAGCCTGCGCCAAAGGCGGCGCCGCGCCCATCCCGGCGGTCTGAGGCGAAGCAGGCCGACCTGCCCTTCCGGAGCCGGCGTCCAAACGGGATTCGCCGCCCCGCCAGGGGCCCGGTCCAGCTGAGCTTTGATCTCGGCCAGCCGCCATCGGTGCCGGAAAGCCAGTCTGTCTAGGACGGGAGACGCCCGCGGCCCGGGCGATTCCCGGCAAAATCCTTTCATGACCGCCAATTAATTGGCCTTGAAGGACGGCTTTGGCGTACCATATCGATATTCGAGAAGATGAAAGACCTTGAAATTCCTAGAATTTATTGTTTTTCGATAATTTGGTATTGTTTTTCGATAATAATGTGCCTATCTTGAGGATGTCGGCGGCGGGATGGTCCCGCCAAGACAAGACACCAAGAAGGACTTTCGAAAATGACCCCCCTCGCCCGTCAATATGACCACGAGATCGCCGCGCACGCCGCACCGGTGGCGAACGCCATCTTCACCGGCAGCCAGACGCTGCTGTCGCGACCGGCAAATGATGTGGCCGACCGGGGCCGCCCGAACCTTGTGGTCCGCCGCCGCCGCCGTTCCGTTCGCCGGGACCAGCACTGAGCCGCCGGGACGGCGCCGCACCAAAAGCCTTGCCCCCCTCATGGCTGGCGGCGCCGTCCACCCCCTCGAAAAATACCTGATAAAAACTCAAAGGAAGGACTCTCTCGTCATGATCCGCACCATTCTCGCCGCCACCGCCCTCTCCGTCGCTGCCATGCCAGCCCTCGCCAGCACGACCGATCAGTTCCAGATGAGCGTGAAAATCGACCGCAGCACCCTGCAGACCGCCGAAGGCGCTCAGGAGGTACTTTCGAACCTGAAGCAGGACGTTCACGAACGCTGCGTCGCCGAAAACGCCGATCGGGCATTTAGCAACAGGTTCGCCGTCAGCTTCTGTGAAAGCCGCACGATGAAAAGCGCCGTGAAGACCATCAATGAGCCGGAACTCACGGCGGCTTACAAAGCCTCGCTCTCCCGGTAAGCCGGCCACCCTCACGCGGGTGTCCTGGACTCTCCAAACAGGGACACCCGCGCCCTGCCGCCCCGCCCGGTTCTTCCCGGGCGGGGCATTTGGCTGGTGCCATGTCAGGCTGTGGCCGTGCGGTAGTCCTTGGCGCGAAGCACGTTCGACAGGCGGAACAGGACCGGCACGAAACTGCCGTCATCCTCCCGCTCGAACATGGCGACGCAGCTGGTCGGGAATTTTTCGGCCAGGCGCTGGGACGCATAATGGTCGAGGCTGCCGCCATCGCGCAGGAGATCCAGCGCAAAATCGTGCATGCCGGGATTATGGCCGATCACCATCAGCGTGCCGGCGCCGTCATTCTGCTTCACAGCATCCGCCAGGCCCCGCGCTCCGCACAGATAGAGCGACTCCATCGGACGCACCTTCTCGCCCTCGAACACCCGCGCGACTTCCGAACAGGTTTCCCGCGCCCGCCGCGCTGTCGAGACCAGGATCCGCTCGGGGCTCCAGCCCAGCGTCACGATTTCCTCGGCGATCCGCTTGGCATCGCTATGCCCCTGATCGGTCAGCGCGCGGCCAAAATCATCGATCCCTTCCCCGAAGGGTTCGGTCTTGGCATGACGCATGAGGATCAGGCGCTTCATAGGCAGGTCCGGAGATTAGAAATTCTGATCGACACCTTCAGGCACCGCTCATTGGCTCAGTCTCTCTTAGGCACCATTTTCGTCCTCGAAATCAAGTCACAGGAGACGGTTTAAATGAGCTTGCTGATCGGCGACGTAGCGCCCGACTTTGAAGCGGATACGACAGAAGGCCGGATCCGGTTCCATGACTGGGCCGGCGATGACTGGGTGGTCTTTTTTTCCCACCCCGCCGACTTCACCCCCGTCTGCACCACGGAGCTCGGTTATACAGCTCGCCTGAAAGACGAATTCGCCCGCCGCGGTGCGAAAGCGCTCGTCATCTCGGTCGACAGTGTCGAAGATCACAAGCGCTGGATCGAGGACATCGAAGAGACCCAGAACGCCAAAGTCCAGTTCCCGATCATCGCCGACCCCGGCCGCAAGGTGGCCACGCTCTACAACATGATCCACCCGAATGCTGATCCGAAGGTGACCGTGCGGGCTGTGTATGTGATCGACCCAGACAAGAAGATCCGCGCCTCGATCATCTATCCGCCGAGCGCCGGACGGAACTTCGATGAAGTGCTGCGCCTGATCGACAGCCTGCAGCTGACCGACGGCCACAAGGTCGCCACCCCAGTGAACTGGATCGACGGCGAAGACGTCATCGTCGTGCCGAGCCTGTCGGACGAAGAAGCGGAAAAACTGTTCCCCAAGGGCTTCAAAACGGTGAAACCCTATCTGCGCTTCACACCCCAGCCGGATAAATAAGACGCGCGTACGGCTCCAGCCCTCACTTGCACCGCGCGAAATTTCTGGCAGGACCTGAAGGATGGCCGATCCTGCCCACACGATTGATGTATCCCTTGCTGCCCGGCTTGTCGCCGCACGGTTTCCGGGCTTTTCAGCCTTGCCGCTTACGCCGCTCGACACGCCGGGCACGGACAATACGCTCTTCCGCCTTGGTGAGCGGGCCTGTCTGCGCCTACCGCGCCTCGCCGCTGCGGACGAGCAATTGGTAAAAGAGGCCGAATGGCTGCCACAGCTGTCGGCCATGCCGTTTGAATTGCCGAAGCCCCTCGCCCTGACCGGACCGTTTGGTGATTTCCCCTTTCATGCAGCGATCTATGAATGGCTGCCTGGAAGGTCGGCGCTGGAAACGCCGCCTACGGATATGGCTAAGGCGGCGGAGTCGCTGGGTGGATTCGTGTCTGCGCTACGAAAGCAACCAACCTTGAAGGCACCGGTCGCCGGGGCACACAACCAGTATCGCGGCGCTCCTCTTTCCGTTCGCGATAGGCTGACACGCAGCGCCCTTTCCAGATTGGACGGTATGGTGGACGCCGGGAAGCTTGCAAACATCTGGACAACTTGCCTCGACACACCGCGCCATCCAGGACCGGACAAGTGGCTGCATGGCGACCTGCATGCCGGAAACCTGATCGTGCGGGACGGCGCCCTTGTCGGCGTGATCGATTTCGGCCTGCTCGGTATCGGGGATCCGGCCGTGGACCTTATCCCCGCCTGGTCCTTTCTGGATGCATCCACTCGAGAGGCCTTCTGCGACGTGGCTGGCGCAGGTCCAGATGAATGGCGCCGCGGTCAGGGCTGGGCTCTGTCGACCGCGGCGATCGCACTCGATTATTACCGGGACGCGAACCCCGCCCTGTCGAGCCTGTCGCTTCGCTCGCTCCGGGAACTTCAAGCCTACGCCTAGAGCGCGACTTCCATCTTGCCGTTGACCAGCGCGGTGTAGTCATTGACCAGCCCTTCGGAGATCTGGCCCGGCTTGTAGGTGTGCGCGCCGATTTCGGAGACCGGGGTGATTTCCGCGGCAGAGCCCGTGATGAAGCATTCCGAGAAGGTCGCCAGTTCGTCCGGCATGATGGCCCGTTCGATCACTTCGATCTGGCGCTCCTTGGCCAGCTTGATCGCGGTCTGGCGGGTCAGCCCGTTGAGGAAACAATCCGGCGTCGGCGTGTGCAGCGCGCCGTCGCGCACAAAGAAGATGTTCGCGCCGGTCGCCTCGGCCACCTGGCCGCGATAGTCGAGCATCAGCGCATCAGCATAGCCGTCCCGTTCGGCGGCATGCTTGGACATGGTGCAGATCATGTAAAGGCCGGACGCCTTGGCATGGCAGGGCGCTGTGTCGGGTGCCGGACGGCGCCATTCGGCGTGCGTCATCCGGATGCCTTTCATCTTGTCCTCGAAATAATCGCCCCAGTGCCA
>MDSY01043274.1_pt1 | contig 18006 bp, 17 predicted proteins | sample 811131 | NCBI WGS metagenome assembly MDSY01 (sample SAMN05326643, study PRJNA326480) | marine metagenome | isolation source: seawater | place: Atlantic Ocean: South West | collected 2010
GTTTTCTTTTTTAGGATAATTTAGTAATTTTTTTTCTTTTCCTATCCATGTAAACTCATATTTCTTTTTTACTAATCTTTCAAATTTTGGATTAAGATGATGGTATTTAAAATTATTATCTTTACTAACTAATTTTAGTTTAGATCCAGGAGCCATTAAAAATTCTTCTTCTATAGGAAATAATGAAAAGTTTTCAATAAATAAACCTATTCCTTTTACTTTTTTTGGAATATTGATTTTAAGTAAAACTAAACCAAAGTTATAATTAGTTCCTGGAGAATAAAATGGATCTCTAGTTGTACTTGTAAATCCACTATCAGTAAATATTTCTCCGACTTTTAATTTTGATAAAAAGTCATCTTCCCATATAAATCTGTAAAAGTAATAATCATTTGGAAGAGGAGGGGCTAGATTAATTTTATTAATTAAAGTATTGATGTTTTTTATTTGTTGTGGAAAATAATACTTACTTTTATTTGAACTATCCCTTAAGAGTTTATTCATTAAAAAACTTCCATTAAGAGAATAATACGTAATAAGCATTATTAAGTCATTGGTAACAATATAATTACTATGTTCCAAAATGGTATCAATCGATATATCATTTTTACTTATCTGTTTACAAATGCGATAATGTGTGTTTTTATCAAGTAAATCATTTGAAGTTTCTTTTTTCAAAAGATTCATATTTGCACCCAATTTAATTAATTCTTTTTTACTATAATATGGTGTTATATGAATCATTTTAGAGTGAAAACTATTTCTTTTACATATTGATATTTCTAAACCAAATTTTGGACTAAATTTAAAAAAAGTATTAATAGAAGTTTCATATAATGTCTCAATATTATAGTTTTTTAAGACTCTCAAATTTTTTTTTAAAATATCTTTATTAGTATTTTTTTTTGACATATTATTTATCCAATCTACTATTTCTTGATTAATAAATCTATAATGACAATCAATCATTCTAAAATGTATATTAATATTTTTTATAGGATAAACTTTCATACTATAAATATCAAACATTGGTATAACTTCATTAAATTTTGATAACTGTATTATATCTTTATTAGTTTTTAAAGTTAATTGATTATTAAATATTTTATTTATAATATCATGAGTAATTTTCATATTATTATAAATTGATATTTTTATTTTAAGAATCTTGTAAGTAACATAAATTTATATGTAAGTTTATTAATTTTTCTTCCATTTCTTCATCACATAATAATGTTACACTTATTTTATTATACAATGATTCTAATTTTAAAATCATTGTATTTATTAGATTTGTAGATTTAATATAATCAATTCTATGCATTAAATATTTATTTAATCTTAAAAATGATTTTAACCTTGATTTAGTATCAATTGGATTGATTTTTTCTATAGTTTTTTTGATGTAATCATTAATAACTTTATAATCTGTTAAAGTGAAATTTTTATGTTTCAAACAGTATCCATCAGATGTTAATGATTCATTAAAACAATTATATATTTTACACATTATATTTATTTATAAAAAAATTATTTAATCTGTGAAAATGTAAACCAATCACCAAAATGACCGGGTCTTGCGGCTAATCCTTTTTCATTTTGAGAACCTCTTAAATTACGATTTGCTGTCCAGACAATTCCTCCTGGTCCTGATTTATATTTAAAAGTAATATTTTTTAGAGATGATTTAACATGTGAATTAATATTAGTATTATAAATTGCTTGTGAACAAGAACTACCATAACCATTCTTTTTTATTATTTTACAATTAGCATATAATCCTTTTTTAGCTGCTATTTCACCATCTGCTCCCAAGTGTCCTCTACTTCTAATTCCATTTGAACTGAAATTTTTTAGATTATATAATGTACCATCGGTGCGTGGTAGTAAGTAATTGGTTCTTGTTGATCCATTATAAAATCCTATATATGTTTGTTCATTTTTCCACTTTGAACTATTAATACTTAATGGACGACCTGATTTTGTACCAAACATAGAATTATTTTCAATTTGTAATGAACCACCCTTAATTTTACCACTACTTTCAATACCAGAGTTAGTTGTTTCTAACCCCCATGTTAATCCTTTGCCATTTACAATAAGACCAACTTTAGGATGCGGATCTCTTCTTACCCCTACATTCCCATTAATTTTTAAATTACCTTTAATTTCTAAACCACCTGGGACAACTAATTTACCTTTGTTTGTTAAATCGTTAGCAAGTTTTGATAGATTTCTAATACTTTGAATATCTGCTTGATAAATTTCCTTAATTCTTTTATCTATATCTGTATTTGACATATTTTCTTTTTTTGTTAAAAAAAGATAAAAAACAACAATTGATAAAATTATTAAAATTAAATTATTTATTTTCATATATATATATATATATATATATTATTTTTTCATAAAAAATCCTGTTCTTCTACTACCTCTAAAGAAAGCAAGATACGTAACTTCATTCCTATATGTAGAAGGAACAATTTTTAATGGTCTTTTTGATTTTGTACCAAATTGGGCACCTTCTTTTAAACTTAAATATCCATGAGTTAAATCCATTTTAGTCGCGTTGTTTTGTCTAAACCATATGTGTTTTCCTGTATTTAAATAAGTATCATTACCATTCTTATGTTGTAATAGAGCATACTTTTGATTACTTGCCAAATTTTTATGACAAAATTGTGCATAGTTACTATCTGTTTTCAAATATTTACCAATGTAAGCAGGTCCAAAATACCCGTTACCGCTAAAAACCGCATCTCCACTTCCATTAATGGACATTTTAGTACTATTATTAACTCGTAAATTCAAAGTCTTACTAGCAGGAGTGTTTATATATGTAGTACCAGCTGAATGTTGCATAAAAGCATAATTTTGTGTAGTAGTCATGTTTTTATGTGTAAAGACCGCAAAATTTTTATTAGTTTTGCCATAATAACCAATATATGCCGCACCAATAGTTGCATCATCCTTAACATTCAGTTTCCTATTAACAGTCATATTTTTAGCAATGTCTGAATTTCCTGAAACATATGAATCTCCATTAATTTTAACATTACCTTTAATTTCTAATCCACCTGGTACAACTAATTTACCATTATTAGTTAGATCATTAGCAAGTTTAGAAAGATTTCTAATACTTTGAATATCTGCTTGATAAATTTCACTAATTATTTTTTTTATATCTGTATTTGACATATTTTCTTTTTTTGTTAAAAAAAGATAAAAAACAACAATTGATAATATTATTAAAATTAAATTATTTATTTTCATATATATATATATATATATATATTTTTTTAATGTAAAGATTTACTAATACCTCCATTTCCATGATATGTCCAAATACCCGCCTTTTTGTTACCTCTGAAAAGATAATTACTTGTAAAAAATATACCTTGTCTCCCATTTTTTCTATATAATCCCATTTCACCTGATCCACGTGAATTATTATACACTTTAAATTTATTATTAGACGTAGTTAAACTACCTTTAACGGTTAAACTGCCATTTTTTACTGTAAAATCATTATTAATTAAAGTTAATTTATCGTTGTTTTTTGTTCTAAACCAAATATTTTTACCAGTATTTAAATAAGTATCATTACCATTCTTATGTTGTAATAGAGCATATTTCCCTGTATTACCTGCTTGATTTTTATGACAGAATTGTGCCCAATCATTATGTATTTTTTTATATTTACCAATATAAGCAGGACCAAAGTATCCATTTCCAGAAGCATCTACGTCTCCAGTTACAATAACACCACCTCTAATATAATTCGTACCTCCATTTTTGTAATTAAAATGAGTAGTACCATTCTTTCCATTCTTAATTCTAAGTTCTGCATTTGTCATATTAACCATTTTGTTAAATTTAGATATACCGTTAACATCCAAAGCTTGGTAATTATCACTTCTATTAATACTGACAGTTCCATTTTTAACACTTAAACCTCCTACTAATTCTAAAGTATTACTACCTTGTCCTGCAATAGTACCTGTGATTTTTAAACCTTTTTTCATTGTTACTTCTCCTAGAATTTCAAGACCACCAGGAACTGTTAGTTTTCCTGTATTTGTTAAATCATTTGCAAGTTTTGATAAATTTCTAATACTTTCAATATCCGCTTGATATACTTGGCTAACTATTTTTTTGATATCAGTATTAGACATTTTTTCTTTTTTAAATAATAATAAGTATATCATCCCAAAAGATAATAATAATAAAACTAAATTATTTATTTTCATATATATATATATATATTAAATTAAATTAAAAAAATTGATAAGAATATATTATTAAAAAGTAATGAATTATCAACTAAATCAACAATCAAAAATATGTATGATATTTGATACCGAAACAACTGGTCTTCCTATGAAAAGACCAGGATGTAACTTTTCATCTGCAAAAGATATTGAACTATACGATAATTGTAGATTAGTTCAATTTTCAGCTATTATATATGATTTTAGTTCAGGAGAAACTTTAGAAGAGATAGATTACATAATTAAACCAAATAAGTTTACTATCACTAATAGTAGAATTCACGGAATTACTCAAGAAAAGGCATTATCTGATGGTATTAAAGTAACATTACTTTTTGAAAAACTAATTGAGATTTTTAAAAAATATCAAGTAATTAAATTAATTGGACATAACGTTACTTTTGATATAAATGTTACAATTAGTGAAATGTTTAGATATATGAAAACAAATAGCCTTGTTAATTTTCCGTTGTTAAGATTTTTTGAAAAAATTCCATATTTTTGTTCAATGAAAAATACTGTAAGTATTTGTAAGCTACCAAGAAAAAATTCAACTAAGTTTAAATATCCAAAACTCTCTGAACTATATAGATATGTTTTTGCAGAAGAAGCTAAAGATTTACATAATAGCATGAACGATGCACTTTATACTTTAGAATGTGTAGTTGAATTAGATAATTTTGAACTAATTAAATTATTTTAATATTTAAAGATTATATTATTATTAATATATATGTATAAAAATTTAGTAGAACAAAATAATTTTGAAACAGGTGATATGTTATTATTTCATCATAATGATAAGTGTACTTCTTGTTGTAATTGTTTATTTTCTTGGTTTACTGATTGTATAATGTGTTGTACTAAAAGTATTTACTCACATTCTGCAATTATTATTAAAGATCCCCCATGGGATGAATCTTTAAAAGGTTTATATGTGGTTGAATCTAGCTATGAACCTTATGGAGATTCTGAAAATAATGAGATTAAATTAGGATGTCAAATGGTTCCATTAGGAAAAATGATCAGTGATTTTAATGGAGATGTTTATTGGAGACACATTGAATGTAAACGAAATGATAATTTTTATCAGAAATTATCTCAAGCACATTCTATTGTTCACAATAGACCATATGATTTAGATCCAATTGATTGGATTAAAGCAAAATTTAAAATTCACAATGGAAATAACCAAAGAAAAGATACATTTTTTTGTTCAGCAATGGTTGCTTTTTTTTACACACAATTAGAATTACTTGATAGTAATACAGAATGGACTATTATGTCTTGTGAAAATTTAGGAACTGAATATCCACAAGATGAATTAAAATTTATAAATTGTTCTATTTCTAAAGAAATTAAAATTAAATGAATCTATTTATACTTTTATTTTTTTCTTTTTCTAACATTTTTTTATGATTATTAATCAGTCTCTTAAATTTATCTACTAATGCGCTATTATGATGAGCTTTACCGCCTCATATTTTAGCTAATTGTCCTTCCTTCATATGTAATTTATGTGCAAATTATTTTCTATTTAGTTTGAGTTTTTTTGTTAAAAATTACTGAATTCCAATCTTGATGACTCTTTAATATATTCACTTTGTGAATCTATTAGATACAAAATAACTAACATATCTATAAAATTTAATTGTAGGTGCGTATATAAAAAAATTGAAGTTTTAACAAAAATAAAGCGCTATTAAATTATTTATTTTAGTATGACAAGTATTACACAAAATACAAATCCTATTGGACTATCCAATATTACAAAAAATAAACCCCACATAAAGTGGTCAGATGAACATGGAGGAGAGTTAAATTCAATAAAATTTATCTATCAAAATACAAATGAGCGGTTTTTAGAAAGAAAGGCAAACGACTATCGAACAACTTACGAGTTAGTAAATAATTTTAGATCACATATTAATGTAGGTGGATGTGGTGGAGATTGGTACTTATTCCAAGCAAAAATAGATAAATTAGAAGAACCAGATTGGTCTTGTATTGGTAAATTGTGGTCTAATATTTATGGTAGAAAACATCGATTTGAAGAAGATGAACAGTATGACTCGATTGGAGATGAACATTATGACTCGATTGGAGATGAACATTATGACTCGATTGGAATTATTAAAACAGATCATGAATCAGAAGTTTCTTTTGAAGATCTAAATTTAATTTCTGATTTAGAGACATTTTTAGATAACCAAAACGCAGATATATATAATTAATGAGATAAGTAAGATGTTCATTTAAAAAAGCATATTTTTTTTTTAATTTTACTAAATAAATTAACAAAATGAATATATGTATTTTTTTTTAATAACCCTCCGGTTTGTTGACAATAAATACATTTTTTTTTATCACTTATATTTTGTTTTAACCATAAATCAAAACATTTTTTGTGCACATGATTTGAACAATATCTACAATAAATTAATTTATCCTTTTTTTTATTCATTGAATCAAAACATATTAAACATTCGTCATTTTCATCATTAATTTTGATATAATCCATTAATATATATCATATTTTATTTTTATACAGATTCACAAAGTGAATAGATATATTAAACATCGAGATTTTCTTGATATTGTAATCCACTAGATTTATATCTTAATCCAGAAAAATAAAATAAACCGAAATAATTACAAACTACATGAAATGATGATAAAATTAAATTATTAAAAGTAATTTCAGGTTTTATAATATCAGGTTGATAAAAACTATTTATACCAATTACTAATTGAAAAGTTAAAATAATACTAAAAAAAATATTAAACATAGTTGCAGTATCATATAATTTGTGAATAAATATTTCATTATTTCCTAATCCCATTAAAATACTTTTTTTTATAAAAAAATTAAGCCAATACATTAAAAAAAGGTTTGTTATTGCAAAAAAGATTAATTTTATACCACGCCATGTACTTCTATCAACATATACTTGTAATATAGATGTAACTATAGTAATTATTACTGATAATATAATACCACTAATTTGATATTTAATAAAATTATTATTTTTAAAATTAAAAAAAACTTTTGTAAATATTAATAGAATAGAAAAAACTACTATTAAACTAAGCCAAGCAGATAGATCTGAAATAAAAACTTCTACAGAATGTGTCATCCATCCTCCAAAACCAAATGGATCTATAAATTGTATCATAATTAGAATAAATGATAGAAATAATAAAAATACAAACATGTGTTTAATAGTTAATCCTTTTTTATCTATTTTAAAAGTATAAATACATGTTATAACTGATAATATAATTCCTAATATACTAAAAAAAAGGAATGATATTTGTGTATTTATATAACTATCACCTACTATAGTTTTATATAACATACAATCATTATTAATATTATAATATGGAAAATTACAAATTGTTTGATTCATATATATATTTAAGAGTAAACAACTTTAAATATATATATATATATGATTTATTTTTTATATTGCGATGATGACTTGAAATATTATGGTGTTTATACTAATTCTCAAATATTAAAAGAAAATATTAAATTTATAAAATTAAATTATAAATTAGACAAATTTTCAATTTACCAATTAAGATCAGATGAGTTTGATGTTGAAAAAGTTGACTTAAATAAATTATCTAAAACTGTTTCCTTTGTGAATCAATTTAAAAAAAGTAATATATTTGTTATATATTGTAGATCAACTAATAAATTTATACATTATCATATATCAAAAAATTATCTAAATAAAATGATTTCTTTATTTAATGAAGAGAATGAATATAGTGTATTAGAAGTAACACTAAATAGTCTATATATAAATATAAATTCAGATAAAAAAATTAACAAAGTGAATATAAAAAGACACTATACACAAGAAGAATTAGATAAACAAGCTGAATTAATAAGAAACATAAATTTATTAAAATTTCAAAAAAAAAGATTAGAAGAAAATAAAAACGAATATACTTCAAATTTAGAACTATATTATAAATTTAAAAATAAAATAAAAAGTGAGGAAGATTTTGTTATTCCTGAATTATTTTTAGAAAAATTTAAAATTTTTACAGAGTTAGAAAATTGTAATAACCTTTCTTTTGAAAAGTACTTAGAAAGAGACCCTGGTAAATTTCTTGATAATTCATATAATTTATTATTCGAAGGTGGTAACAATTTAAATATTAAATAATTAAAAGATGATCTTTTCTTTTTTTAAAAAATTCGATAGTTTCTAGTACGCCTTTATCATATCTTAAAATTATTTTATTATTTAATTTATCAAGAGATTCTTTCTTAGTTTTTATTTTTTTGAATATTTTTTTATATTTAATATTCTTTCTAATATGGAGTATATTTTGTAAAATAAACTTAATTTTTGATTGAAGATTTAACATTTTTTCTGGGTGAGAAGTAAAAATAAAACTAATGTCTAATAAATTATTAGATATATTAAAAGAAGAATCTAATAATATATCTTTATTATTATTAGTAATAAGTTTTATTTTTCTATTATTTCTTTGTTTAATAACTTGATAACTTCTTGAAATTTGAAATAAACCATCTGGAATATCATCAAAAGATTTTTTAATCTCAACAATTGCAACTATATCTTTTCCATTAATTATAATTGCATCAACTTCTCCTATAAGGAGCCACTCTTCAGAATTTTCTTCATTATGATTCATTAAATATAATGAAGGATTTAGATACAATTTTAAATTATCGTTAGAAATATTTTTAATAGATGAAATTTTATCTAAAATATTATTAAAAACTTTTTTTTCAAAGTCATTTCCCATTTTTTGATATTTTTTTCCTTTATCCTTAATTTTTTTTACTAATTCGGTATATTCTTTAGTATCTGTCATTTTTTTCTTTTCTAAAAAAATCTTTTTTTTTAAGTCTAAAATGTCTGGTTCATTTTTTGTTTTTTCTTTTAAAAAAGTACAATATTTAATAAATTTTTTTAAAGAAATGTTTTTACCATATAATCCAGTATCTGGTATTTTTCGATACATTTTTTCTATTTGTTCTAATTTAATTGATCCACCGATTTGATTAGATTTTTTTTGTAAATTTTTATACTTTGTTTTATATTTTATATAAAGATTTTTATATAAATCATTCATTAATAATTACAAGATTTATATAATTATAAAAAAATTGATATAAATTATAAAAATCTAACTATAATATATATATGATTAAACAACAATATAGAAGTTTTTATAGTCAGGATGAAATGAATATCGTTAATGAAAATTTATCGTCAATTCAATTAAATGCTGAAAAAATATTTAATGATAAATATTTAGAACCAAATAATGAAGAATATGATATGGTTCGTAATATAATAAAAAATTTTATTAAATCAAAAGAAAGACTTGTTTATGGTGGTTACGCTCAAAATGAATTAATTAAAAAAAAAACACCAACCGATGATTTTTATGGTGAAACTCGTGCAGACATTGAATTTTACAGTCCAGAACCAGTAAAGGATTTAATTGAAATATGTGATTTAATTAATGAAAAAAAAATATATAATGTAAAAGGAGATGAAGGTATGCATCCAGAAACATATAAAATATATGCTAATTTAGAAAATTATTGTGATATTAGTTACATGGATCCAAATATATATAAAAATTGCCCATATATTGAATTAGATGGTTTAAAAATGACACATCCGCATATGATGATTGTGGATGGTTATAGAATTTACACTGATTTATTAACATCTGGTTGGCGTTTAGATAAGGCATATTTTCGTAGTAATTTATTAGAAAAAAATTACCCACTGCCTTTAACAAATGAACATGAAAGTTATAAACAACATTTAAATAAAGAGAAGCATCAAGAAATTTTAAGAAATGTTAGAAAACTTGTTATAATGAATAGTAAGTTTGTAGTGGTTGGTCATTATGGTGTAGAATATTTAACTAAAAAAATAGATAATAAAGAAATACAGGTTAAAGAATACCCTTATTATCAATTAGTTACTACTAATTTAAAAGAAGATTATTTAAAAGTTTATAATATTTTAAAATCAATTTATGGAAAAAAAATTAGTTATAAAAAGTACTTTAAATATTTTATGTTTTGGGATGGTCGTATTGAATTCTATTATGAAAATCAAGTAATACTTAAATTATATGGTAATAATGAAAGATGTATTGTTTATCAATATTCTGATAAAAAGAAAACATATTTTGGAACTTTCCAATTATTAATTTTATACTTACTTATTGATTATAATTATGCTCAAGTATACAATATTAAACAAGAAGAAAAAAATTATCTCGTACTTTTAAATAAACTTTTTAAAGCAAAAGACATATATATGGAAGAAAATAAGATTGATATACTTAAACCAAGTAGTTACCAGCATTTTACTACAAAATGTTTTGGAAATCCTGTTAATCCAATGAGAGATGCAATGATTAAAAGAATTGACAATGTAAAAAAAGGTAAAATGTTTAAATTTTCTTATTTACCAAAAGATGGTAAAAAAGGAGTTGTTCCAAAATTTAGATTTAATAATAGTTCAGGTATGTTAATTGATACAACTAAAAAATTAAAAAAAAATTGAAGTTATATACTATAATCATAATTAATGTGTTCAATATTATTTAATGCAAATAGTAATTCAAAAGAATTATGGAATGAAAAAATTAACAAAGGTCTTTCTAAAATTAAAAGTATACCAACTGGTGAACTTTTAATTACAACAATAGATACAATAATTAAAAATAACAGAGGTTCTGTTACAATTCAACCACGTGAACGATATTATAGTGGATCTAACTCGTATCCGAAAATAACTTATTATAATGGAAAGAATGATATTAACATAATAATACCAGATGAACCATATCGCACCATGGTAAAAGTTATCGACCAGAATTTTATTAACAAATGTTTTATTAATAAAAAAAATGTAGATATATCAGCAAAATATTTAGCATATATATGTAATTTAATTGAGGTACCGTACGAAATTATAATAAATAAAGGTATAAAAAAAAATGAGAAAAAACATATGATAATAGTAGATGGTTTTTGTTTTGAAGAAGAACAACCTTTTGAAATAATTTTAGCACATGAAATGATTCATGCATTAAGATTACTTTTAGATATAAATAACGAATCTTTGGAAGAAGAATGTACAATATTTGGAGTAAAAGATTTAACTCTTAAGGTAGGGACAACCTTTATAACAGAAAATCAGATTAGAAAAGAATTAGGTTATGCAATGCGAGTGAATCATAGAGGAAGAATCATAAATGAATAAATAAGTTTAATTATTTTATAAATTTATTATTACAAATTTATTTTATATATCCTTTATTAATATGTCAAAAAACTTAAATATTGATTTAGGTATTAATGGAAGAATTTTTCAAAATTGGATTTTAAAAAATTTTAGAAAATATAAATTACCCGAAATTATTAGAAAAGATGGAGATGATCCATGTGATGAGAAATTAACAAATGAATTAACTCTATATCAAAAATTTGTTGGTCAATATGTTAATTATACAAGTCCTTTTAAAGATTTATTAATATTTCATGGTGTTGGTAGTGGTAAAACAGTAAGTGCTATTAATATTTATAATGTTTTATTTAATTATTCACCAAAATGGAATATATTTTTATTAATACCTGCAAGTTTAAGAGACGATCCATGGTTAAAAGATTTGAAAGGATGGTTATTAAATAAAGATAGAGATTCACGATTTAAAAATATCGAGTTTGTTCATTATGATTCACCATTTGCTGATAAAGATTTTTTAGAAAAAGTAAAAAAAAAGGATGCATCTAAAGATACAGTTTATATATTTGATGAATCACATAAATTTATGGTTAATGTTTACAATAATATTTCTTCACAATCTGGAAAAAGAGCACAAACAATATATGATTATATTCAACAAGAAAAAAAAGAAAATAAAAATACTCGAATTATTTTAATGTCAGCTACTCCTGTAGTTAATCAACCATATGAATGGGCTTTAATTTTTAATCTTTTAAGACCGGGTCTTTTTCCAACTAGTGAAGCTCTATTTAGTCAAACTTACATTTCTTCTGCAAATTATAGTAGTCTTAACGAAGAAACAAAAAATATGTTTCAAAGACGTATTCTTGGATTAGCCAGTTATTATATTGGTGCAACACCTGATAAATTCGCTTCTAAAGTAGTTCATTATAAAAATTTAGTTATGAGTCCATACCATGAAGAAATTTATAATCATTTTGAAGAAATAGAAGAACAAAAAGAGAAAATGAGAATTAGAATGTCTAGAAGTAAAATAGGTAAAGATATGTCTACATTTGCTAGTTATACAAGACAAGCTTGTAATTTTGTTTTTCCATCTATTAGTTCTTATGTTGCAGGTCAACTTAGACCAAGGCCAGGTAAATTTCGAATAAAAGTAGACGAGGAAGTTATTGTAAATGAAGGGAGAGAACAAGAAAAATTAAATAAATTAAGAAAAAAAAAAGAAAATACAGATTATATAAATGCTATACAAAAATATCAAGATGAACTTAAAAAATATTTTCAAAAATTATTTGACGATGATATAAAAAACAAATACACTATTAGCGAAGATATAAAGGAATTTAGAAATAACGGATCTAGTTTTACAAAATTTTGGAAAGAAAGTAAAAGAAAATCATCGTTAATTAAAGAAATGTATAATTGTGGTCCAAAAATGTTATACATTATTTTTAATATTATTAAATCATCTGGACCTGTATTAGTTTACTCAAATTATGTTGCAATGGAAGGATTATCAATATTTAAAATTTATTTAAATTTTTTTGGATTTATTAATTTTAATGATGATAATGAAATTAAAAATATTAATTTTACTAAAAAAACAAATAAACCTATTAGATATAAAAAAGATAAAAGAAGATTTATGGAATTTCATGGAGGTGTTGATAGAAAACTACGTACTGAAAACAAAAAAATATATAATTTACCTGCAAATAAAAATGGACATGTTATTAAAATTATTCTTATTAGTCCTGCTGGTGCAGAAGGGCTAAGTTTAATGAGTACTAGACAAGTCCATATTATGGAACCATATTGGAACGAAGTTAAAATAGAACAAGTTATTGGTAGAGCAATACGTATTTGTTCACATAGATACCTACCAATGAATGAAAGAAAAGTAGATGTTTTTAGGTATAAATGTATTCGTAAAAGTGGAAAAATAACTTCAGATGAAAAATTAGAAGATATAAGTCGTCGCAAAAATAATTTAATGTTATCTTTTACTGAAGCTGTAAAGGAAGCTGCAATTGATTGTGAACTTTTTAAAGCTCATAATATGATGGGTAGTAAATATAAATGCTTTAAATTTAATCAAAATTCTTTATTTGAAAATCCGGTTGGTCCATCATTTAATGAAAATCCTGAATTTGATATTAAAATTAATAATGGTTTAAATGCAAGTGATAGTTTAAGTAAACGTATTAAAGTTAGAAAAATAAAAGCAATTGAAAGAATAGATGAAAAACATTTTAGTGATGAAAAAGAGTATTGGGTTGATGATATTACTCGAATAGTTTATGATATTGATATGGATTATCCTATTGGTAAATTAGAATTAGATGAATCTAATAATATTAATAAAAAAAATAAGGAAACTTATATTATAACAGATGTTATTGATGTTCCTAAATTTAATATTTTTGAATAATATATATAAAAAAATATATAATTTATTAATAATGAATAGTATTATTACTAAATTATACAATAAATTAGAAACAGGTGATTTAATTTTATTTAATAATACATCAACCATTAGTTGTTGTATTAAATATTTTACTTGTTCCAAATATAGTCACATTGGAATGATATTAAAAGATCCTCTTTACATCAATACTAAACTTAAAGGTTTATATTTATGGCAATCTAGTAAAGAAAATTTTTTAGAATCAGAAGATAATAAAAGTATATATGGCGTTCAAATTTCTTCTTTAGAAAAAGTATTAGATGAATGTAATCTAAAAAATGTTTATATTAGAAAGTTAAATTTACGTTTACCGATAAATAAAGATCCTTTAATGATAAGTAAATTAAAAAAAATACATCAAGAAATCCACCATCATCACTATGATTTAAATCCAATAGATTGGTTACTTGCTGGCGAGTATGAATTAGAAAATTGGTTAAGTTTACCAGTTAATGATAAAATAATTTTATTAAATCAAAAACCTACACAAGTTCCTTCTACTGTATGGTGCTCATCATTAATTGGATTTATATACTATAATCTTAATTTAATAAAAAATTTAAATTGGAAATTATTAAGTCCAGAAGATTGGAGTTATAAAAATAATAAATTATTACAATTAGATGGCTGCAGTCTAAATAAAGAAATATTATTAAATAAATTTATAAAGTGAATCTATTCATAAAAACTTAATAGTTGTCTGGCTCCCAGTCAGAATCGTTGTTGTCAGAATAGTAATCAGAATCGTCGTCAGAATAGTAATCAGAATCAGATTCAGAATAATAATCATCATTCTTTCCATCATCATGATTATCATTATATCCATTATAATTACGATCATACTGATCACATCGACGCCCTTTAGTATAACCGTTATTAGATCCAGGCGTATAGGTTTCATTGCAATATAACCGAGTATTGTAACGTTGACGAGTTTCTGTCAAAATATTTGTCTGAGGTGGAACCCAGGCAGTTTTACCATTTGGTAAAGTAGTATTGTATCCGTTTAAATAATTACTCATTAATAAAATAAAATATGATACAACATGAAGTTAAAATAATTTCAATTTTTATTATGGAACTCGCTAAAAGTGAATCTATTCATAATAGTGTTGGATACTCTGTTCTTTGAATATAACAATATAAACTTTTAAAAAATTGATTTAAATATATTTATAGTAAACTTATATATGGAATATAACAGTGAATCACACCAACGTTTTGTTATTAAAAGAAGTGGAATCAAACAGAGATTTTATTTTGATAAAATTACCACAAGATTAGAAAATCTTTTATCAGATGAAGAAAAAAAAATGATAGATTGTAGTTTAATTACTGAAAAGGTTATTAAAATTATATATAGTGGGATTACTTCAGAAGAATTAGATAACGAGTCTGCTAAAATTTGTCATAATCTTTGTAGTAGTAACCCACTTTATAACAAATTAGCTGGAAGAATTTTAATCAGTAATCTTCATAAAAAAAATAAAATGACTTTTACTGAAAAAACTCAATATATTTGGGATATGTATTCAGAAAACCCTATGTTAAATCAAGAGTATTATAATTATGTTATCAAAAATTCAAAAACTTTAAATGAAATAATTGATTATAATAAAGATTTTAATTTTGAGTACTTTGGTTTTAAAACATTAGAGAATGCTTATTTAACAAAAGATAGTAATAATAATGTAATTGAAACTCCTCAAGACATGCTACTTAGAGTAGCAGTCTTTTTAAATTTTAAATTTGATAATATTGAAATGATTAAAAAAACTTATAAATATCTAAGTGATAATCTATACATTCATGCATCGCCTACACTATTTAATGCAGGAATGAAACGATCTCAATTAGCTAGTTGCTTCCTTCTTGGAACACAAGATAGTATAGATGGAATAACAAAAACATGGGCAGATGTATCCGAAATCTCAAAAAATGGAGGAGGAATTGGGATTCATATTAGTAATGTTAGATCAAAAGGAGCTACTATTAAATCAACTAATGGAAAAGCAAAAGGATTAATCCCAATGTTAAAAGTATATAATGAAATTTGCAGATATGTTAATCAAGGAGGTAGACGAAAAGGTAGTTTTGCATTTTATCTCGAACCACATCATCCTGATTTACTTGATTTTCTAGAATTAAAAAAAAATTTTGGATTAGAAACAGAAAGAGCACGAGATATTTTTCTAGCTTTATGGGTTTCAGATCTTTTTATGAAACAAGTTGAAAGTAAAGGTGATTGGTATTTCTTTTGTCCAGATAAATGCCCTGGATTAAATGAAATTTTTGGAGATGATTATGAAAAACTTTATTGGAAATATGTAGAAGAAAAAAAATATACAAGAAAAATGCCTGCTCAAGATGTTATGCGGGCAATTCTTGAAGCACAAATTGAGACAGGTGTACCATATATTGCATTTAAAGATAGTATAAATAGAAAATCTAATCAAAAAAATCTAGGAACAATTAAATCTTCAAATCTTTGTATTGAAATAATGCAATATAGTAATAGTAATGAGTATGCAACTTGTAATCTAGCAAGTATTCCAATTAATAAATATTTAATTCCTTTTAAAGTAGAAGAAGAATTTATAATATATACTAAACAAAATTGTAAATATTGTAAATGGGCAAAAAATTATATGAAATTTAATAAATATAATTTTAAAGAAATAGAAGATGATGAAGGCTTGTTATTTATTCAAAATTATCAAATTAAAGATTTATATGCAGATGGAACAACAAAAGTTACTTTTCCTCAAATTTTTTATGGTGATAAATATATAGGCGGATTTGATGAAATGTATCAATTTACATCAGATAAATATGACTTTAAATCATTAGAAGAGTGTGCTTATTTAGCAACAGTTAATCTAAATAATGTAATTGATATAAATTGTTATCCATGTGATGAGACTAAACGGAGTAATATGAAGCATAGACCGATTGGATTAGGAATTCAAGGATTATCTGATGCATTAATAAGGATGAAAATACCATTTGATAGTAACGAATCAGTTAATTTTAATAAAAAATTTATGGAAGCAATCTATAAAGGCGGGGTAAAAGCGAGTGTAGATATTGCAGAAGAAAGATATAATTTTATTAAATCAATTAAAAATTATATTTCAGAGAATAATTTAGAAATTCCTGAATTCTATAATGAATCATTTAAAATAGATAATGAACCTATAAATAAAATATATCATAAATTTAGAATTAACAAATATGACTTGACAAATACGTATGCTTTGGGAAGTTATAGTAGTTTTGAAGGATCTCCTGCAAGTAATGGAATATTACAATTTGATATGTGGGAAACTGTTCCTTCTGATATTGACTTTTGGAATAATATCAAAAAAAGAATAAAACAATATGGGATGCGAAATAGTTTAATTACAGCATTAATGCCTACAGCGAGTACTAGTAATATTATGGGAAATACTGAATGTTTTGAACCGTATACTAATAATATTTATACTCGAAAGATATTAGCAGGTGATTTTGTAATAATCAATAAACATATGATTAATGATATGATTGCAATTGGTGAATGGAACAATGATGTCAAAGATTTTATGATTGCAGATAATGGAAGCATTCAAAAATTAAGTATTAGTAGCAAGTTTAAAGAACTATACAAGACTATGTGGGAAATAAAACAAATATGGGTATTAAAGAATGCTCTAGCAAGAAGTCCCTTCGTAGATCAATCTCAATCCATGAATATTTATATGGGAGTTCCAAATTTTAAGAAACTATATTCATCTCATTTCTATGCATGGAAAAATGGTTTGAAAACAGGAATGTATTACTTAAAATCAAGACCTGCAAGAGATGCTACTAAATTTACAGTTGATTATAATATTCAAAAAAGACTAGAAGAAGAATGTTTACTTTGTAGCGCATAAATCTATTTACTTTATAAATCTATTTACTTTATAAATCTATTTACTTTATAAATCTATTTACTTTATAAATCTATTTA
>MDSY01144696.1_pt1 | contig 18002 bp, 18 predicted proteins | sample 811131 | NCBI WGS metagenome assembly MDSY01 (sample SAMN05326643, study PRJNA326480) | marine metagenome | isolation source: seawater | place: Atlantic Ocean: South West | collected 2010
CGAGCGGATTTCTCGTACCACGTCGGATTGGAGCTGCGAAGGCTGCCCTTCCTCTTCGACGAAAGCGTCGCGGCAGGCCTGTTGTAACGACTCGGGAAGTCCTGGCCAAGACTCGCCACGCTCCTCGCGCCAGAGCGACCACTGATGCAGCTGACAGAGACCCTCGCGTGAGAAGGAAGCGGCAAAGTGTGCACACCGCGTCGTGAAGCTCGCCGTGCGGAATAGTTCGCCCGCAGAGGGAGTGTCAAAGACAGCAAGAGCCCACGCCGTGTTGGAGAGTCCCTGCTCATTAAAATCGCCGAGTCCCCGACGCACCGCCTCTGTTGAGATGGCCTCAAAGAGCGCCGGTGCCTCGTGACGCGCGGTGGCGAACGCCCACGCCGTGTTGGACAAATGCTGTTCCTTGAAATCGCCCAGCCCTCGGCGCACCGACTCTGCTGAGATGGCCTCAAAGAGCGCCGGTGCCTCGTGGCGCGCGGTGGCGAACGCCCACGCCGTGTTGGAGAGCTCCTGCTCATTGAAGTCGCCCAGCCCCCGGCGCACCGCATCTGGCAGAGCCGCCCACACGTTGTCCCAAGGACCAGATCCGACTAGCCGTGCCTTTGCAAAAGCATGAGCAACGTTCGCCACCTCTCGCGCTCCCAGCTCGGGAAGCATTCGGACCGTTCGCTCGCACACGGGAGCCAGGCAATCGCTAAGCCCGCCGAGCTCGCCGTGGGGTAGCTTTTTGAACCTGCTCCAGAAGGCGGTCAGATTAAAGCGGTCGAAGCGATCGCCGTGTCTCTCGTGCAGAAGCAGCAACTGCGGGAGCGCACGTGCTTTGCCCAACTCGGCAGTGAGCTGCCACGAACTGAGTGCAGCCGCGTTCGGCCGCACACCGTCTGCAGAGCTTGCGCGGCCGTATGGCGCGGACATCCTCGGCATGGCGCCAGCATTCGGGCGGCGAGGCGGCGCTGCACACGTGTACCCTTGCTGGGGTCTGCGTTTGGCGCCCCGATCACCCACACGGCCTTGCCCGAGGTTGCCATGATTCCGAGATGACGGGAGGGGATATCTTCCCTGGCTCGCTGGGCGCCTATACCCATCTGCACGCTCCCCATCTTTACGCTCCCCATCTCTACGCTCCCGGCTACGGCTGCGCTCACGGAGCTCCTTGCGCTCGTCGCGGCGCGGGCGCTTGCGCTCGCGTGAATCTGTGCGACGTTCGTCGCGGCGCTCGCGCTCGCGATCGCGAACCTCCGCGTACTCGCCGTGGCCGCCGCTCTCGCGCCGCTCGCGCCGTGGACGAGCAGGCGGCTCCCAGCGCGTTTTACAATCAAGGTTCATCGTTGACTACTGCCGTGAAGGTCAGGGCGTAGAGACGTCTAGAGCAAATGGGAATGTGTGGGAAAGAATCCAGTGGATTCCCATCCTGGATTGTTAATCAAAAAAATGCATGCAGATGCATCAGTGAAATCTTAATTTTAATATTACATATGCGTACAGCTCCCGGGATCTCAGTCTAGGGTACGCAGCCTGGGAAAAAATCGTATGTACATCATAGTTATATAGTAGGTGCACCTACTACTACAACAACCAGGAGCACGATCTGAAAAATGAATTTATAATAATAAACAAGACTGTCAAGGTCAAGGTACAAGCGCGTGCAATAACTGCTCGAGCCGCGCCTATTGGAGATCTGGAGTTGCTTGCTGTGGACGCACTGAATGTGAGGGAGCTACATCATCTCCTACCCCGCTTATTGTTCCTGATCAGCTTGGACTGTTCTATCTTTGGCTTCTCCGAGCGCCACCGTTGGTATTCTCTCGCCGAAGCCAGACCCGCATTGAAGACTGCACAGGCACAAGAGTGTCAAGCGGTGAGTACTGGTGCGGGAGATAAGAGGCCAGGGATGCGCTCTTTTGATGCAGCCAGGGATATGTACTGGATGCAACTGGGTGGTACAGGGGGCAGTGTGAGGGTACGAGCTACGGCTATGTTGATATGTGTGTGGACGTGTGGCTGTGTGCGTGCGTGTGTGTGTGTGAGAGAGTGTGAGTGTGTGTGAGTGTGTGTGCGCGCGCGCGTGTGTATGTATGTGCGACTCACGTTGGCGCTCATGATGTGTGAGCTTACACGTCCTCTCGCTCATATCCGTACGTCCGGTGGTGGTGAGCGCAACATCGAGGAGTGTGTGAAAGCGAGAGACGTATGCCTTGAGGAGCTTCTGGGCGAGATCCTCGTCATTGAGCAGCTGATGCAGCTGATACCCCACATCGAAATAGTACTCGCACGAGGAGCGCAGATCCAAGTGCGACGCGTCGCTGATGAGCGCCTGCAGGCAAACGCACACACGGGCGACAGCTGAGCAGCGAATAGAGGGTAAGGCTCACTCTAAGAGGAGATGATCTTCTCTCCCGCGCTCGACATCTCCTCCACCCAGCCTCCACTCAGTCTCCACTCAATCGCCAATCGATCTCCACTCAATCTTTTGAAGATGCACACCTTACGGAAGGCTTCGTTATAGTGTCGCGGCATCTCTATGTCCACATTGCCGTTCTCCACGAGCTTTGCCATCTGAAATGCGCGAGGTTTGGGCGGCGGTGTGAGATGGGGGTGGTGGGGGGTGGTCGGGAAGGCGGCGGCTACGGGGCATTCTGACGCACCTTGATGAGCCAGAGTGGTAGCTCGAGCTGTGAACCCTCCATCAACTGCGCAAGAGATTCGAATTTCGAATGCAAACGGCGGCTCTCAGCTTTGGGCGGCAGAGCGTCGAGGGGTGTGTGGGCAGCGTCGGAGATTGGTGGGCGGGGAAGGCACGTGGGGTTGCGTTCGAGCGGGGGCGCGCACCGGTCTGTTCTGCCTCGCGGTTGGGTCGAGCCATGCGAGGTTCGCCGCGTTGTGGAGCATCACACACGGCAGCGGCTGCGATGGATGGGAGGAAGGGGCGTGAGCAAGTGAGGGGAGCAAGCGAGGGGCTGGGCAATGCACTCATCGCATCAGGTCGCGCCGCTCGGGCGTGCGCAAACCACGCGCACCTGATCATCCACGAGCAGGGCGGTAATCTCTGCATCCATCGCTCGCCCTAACGTCTCCACCGGGCTTTTTGGCTTGTATTCAATGCACGTGTCCGCAGATTTTAACATATAACGGCAAACGCGATCGCACGGCGCATTGAGGCTGCTGCAGGAGTGCAGGAGGGAGAGCTGCAGGCGCGATGGATGAACCGAGGCGATCTGGCCGCAAGGGGAGACCTGTGACTTCATACGATCCAAGCTCCTCATGGGGCAGTTCTGACAACGGCCGTGTAGGGCGTCCACATCGAAGGAAAGGGGCTTCCCAGTCCGGCGCACGCACCGAGCCGAAGCCTGCATGTGCTTCGAGCTCAGATCGTCCGAGCTCGTCACCGCCGCATGACATGCCCCGCCAGAAGCAGTCGCGGCTCAACTTTGCCGCGACGCGGGAGCCGCGTCCGCCTGCTGAAGACGCTCCGTCTTCCGAGGAGCACCCGTCACAGCGGGAAGATACCCAGCCTGAAGGCTCGGCACCTCCTCAGCCTGGAGGCTCGGCAGCTCCTCAGCATGAAGGCTCGGCAGCACCTCTCGCTGCCGAGTTGGTCACGTCCTTGGAGCCACCCTCCGATGCCGTCGTGCGCCTCCAGGCAGCGCAGAAAGCCCACTTCCCCTCAATCCTACGCGAACTAGAGGCGGAGGAGCCCTCGGCATTCCGCAAGCGTTCGTGCTGGGCGTGGTACGTGTGGCCCACAGAGATGGAGGGGATGAGCGATATGAATCGAACAGCTGTGACGGGCTCCACGGACGCAAAGTGGCTCCTCACATTCGAGCCAACGCGCACGCAGTGGGTTCGTATCCTCGAGCTTCTCACAGAGGCGGTGTCCGCACAGCGCAGCTGGCGACCTTTCCCGCGCATCGACCAGGGCAGGATTGGCTACTTTATCAAGACGTGGGAGCTGGCAAGGTTTGCAGATGCGGCGCGCCTCTTTCCTGATTTTGAGCGTGCGCTGCAGAAGTTTAATGCAGTCATGCTCGAGTTTGTCGAGACGTCCAACGATAGCCAATGCAGACGCTTATTTGCCACGTAGTGACTGCATTTGTCGTCGTCTGCAGCTATAGCTTGCTATTCTCTTCACGGAGATTACGGTTACGCGTGTATCAAGGTAGGGAAGTCCCTACTACTAGTATTCATTTTCATATATCGAAATTCAAATTATCAAAATCAAAAACCTACACTTGGGACAGCTACTACACTCTCCGGCGGCCCCAGTTTCCTAGTAGCGCGCTCAAGGTCGATTAGCCAGGGGGCTTGAATGCCCTGGCAATATATATCATATATACATATCATCTAATGGTATCCGCTGGATCCAGCTGTGTCTGCACACAGAGAAGCTGTTCGCTGCCTTGTTGGGGCATGGCTTGAATAGCGTCGCACGTTTCGTCCTCACTATCCGAGAGCGCCTCGACAGCAACAGCATCATCATCCTCGTCATCCGCAACATCCACAGCCAAGAGCTCCTTGGCGACGGTCGCATCGTGCACCCTTACGGCGTCCGCGACCACCCCGCCCAGTCCTTCTTGCAACGCCAACGGCTCCTCCCTATTGTCCTCATCACGAGAGATCATCTCTTTATCTTGCACCTCGTTCTGCTCGTGCTCCGCAGCCCCAATGGAATCGTCACCATCCCGAGCCAGGGCACCATTGCTGCTGCGAGGCTCACCACTGTTGCTACGAGGCTCGCCTTCAAAGCTCAAGCGAGGCGTCGATTCGGACTTGGCCGCGCCCAGACGGACGCCTTTCGGAGGCGGCGGCCGTTCTCCACGCGCCTTGGCCTTGGCGACGGCAATGGCGGCATGGACAGCGGTTGGGAATGCGCCGAGGTGCTCCCCATTCTCATTCGCCACAAAAATGCTCCCACGGCCTCCAGTGGTCTTTTCCGTCACGCTCTCATAAAGCCTCGGTCTCCGGGTGCTCGTCTGCGTCGGCGCGAGCCAGAGCTTCCAGCCATTGGCCTCTACGATGACGCCTTGGTCGTTGCGCACGGCGCCGTCGATGGACGATTCGCCACTGCTCGCGCCCGTCTGTGTGCATGCCCCGTCAAGCAGCCGCGCCTCCCACCAGGCGAGCGCATCGGTACGCGAGCTGAAGAATGGCACGGCATCTCCCTTCTTCTGATTGATGCCCTCTCCAGCGAATGCATACATGTAGTGATTGTGGGTGGAGGAGGATGCGTGACCACCTGCGTCCTCAGGGAGCACCAGCCAACCCTGCTCGAGCATCGCCTCGGGAAGCAGCCGGCCGCAATACTGGAGCTGCTCGAGTGTGTACTTGCTTTGGGTCTTGCGCAGCGCCGCCAAACCCGTCAAGCCCTTGGGCGCGATGCCGCCATGCGAGTGCGCGGCGCGTGCGGCACTCTTCGACTTTTGCTTCTTCTTGACCACGATCTGGAAGCCGTCATCGGCGAACTTTGGCGCCTTGATCTCGCGTTTCGCTCTCTGCATTCACTCAAACGGACTCAAGTTGAAGTTAAGAATTGGCTTTTTTTTTAAGAAAAAAGGAAAGCTGGAGAAGCTCTTTTGCTCTCCACGATGAGCGCTGAGCCCAAGTCGGTGCTCAGCGGGCCGTGGCCTGGGTACTTTATGGTCTTCACAGCGCTGCATGGGTCGATCTGGTGCATCGCGCGTTTACGCGGCGCCTCCAGTCCAGTGCTCCACCCGCCCAACGCGAACCAGGCTGCGCACATGGCGTCGCACTGCGTGGTACAGCTCCTCGGCTTCCTAGTCCTCACCTGCTACGGCTGCAGCCTGTGGGACTTTGGGTTGGCGAGCACGCGGAGTGGACCCATCCGTCCATTCGACTCCGACGAGTACCAGCTCGCGCAGATGATGACAGGCTTCCAGCTCTACGAGTTTATCCTTTCGGTACTCGTCCCGCGGCTGCGCGGCAAGTACAACGAGCTGCTCGGCCACCACGCGTGCACGTGCATGCTGGCGGGGTTGGCTGCGAAGTCGCACTTTTTACTCTTCTACGCCCCCTTCTTCATGGGCGTGAGCGAGCTCTCCTCGCTCCCGCTCGCCGTGATGGATACGTTCAAGAACTTTCCGCAGCTCGCGCCGAGGTACCCGGCTCTAAATGAGAGATCGCGGGAGCTCTTCGCGGCCTCCTTCCTGCTGCTGCGCAACGTCTACTGGCCCTATGTGAACTTATACTTCTGGTACGACTGCGTCGTCCACGGAACATGGACATTCACGCAGGCAACAGCGCACTTGAAAAAAGGGGCTCACACGGAACCCCCCCCCCCCCCCCCCCCACCCCCCCCCCCCCCCCCCCCCCCTGCACCCCCCTCTCCCCCCGCACTCAACCCCACTCCTCGACCCGCAGCCCTCCCTCGTGTCTCTTCGTGAGCAACTCTCCTCCGTGCATATTCTCAGGCCATGGGTGGAGCGGGGAGCCAGACCTTCTGGGTGGTCTTGGTCTTCTTTGTCTGCAACATTGGGCTGACCGCACTGCAGTACTTTTGGGGAAGGCTCGTACTGAGAGGGGTGCTCAAAAAGCTCGGGGGTGACGACAGCCACAAGGACTTTGACAAGGACCATTAGGAGCACACATCGGCAGATGGCGCGTGCAGTGACCGCATGGCATACTGACGCAACGTGCACGCACGGAGCAAGAAGCTCTCTAGGATATCTAGGATATTTTCGTACACAGGTTTTATATTAGGCTTTAGATGCTCACGTCGGCCCGACAATTGCCTGGAGAGGCTAGCTAGCGGGCCTGCAGCCTTATTTGAAGTGTCACGATCTACCAGTGGAGGAATCTAGCGATGCATTTCGGTAATCATTTCCATTGATCTATATTTTATTATATGATATCTTTAACTTTATCTTAATCTTTATCTAACATGAACATCAAACATGAAGTGATGAACATCTAAAAAAATGATGATGATATATATACTAAAATAGGCCCTACTACTAGTAGTACTATATAACATAAACATAAAAATATACGGCTACGTTTACTTTAGTAGCTTTTATATGCGTATAGTTATAGTAATAGTTTTAGTTTAATAAGTTTATTTAGTTTCAGTTTGAGACTAATATAAATATTTCAGTTTATGAAATCAACTCTTATCAATTGAATGGATGTAGAGAACTCTGCCGCGCGTGCCCGTCTGCCTCAGATCGGTAGCCAGCGTGCCTGCAACTAGGCTTTCGCTCAGCCGCCTCCTGAGGCCCTGAGCAGCGCGCTCTCCTAGTCGCTTCTGCCGCTTCCTATTCGAAATAGGAATCGCTATTTCAAGAGTCCGTCGAGCTCATCGAGCCCAGAGGTATCATCGTCATCGTCCTCATCGCTCACCACCCATCCCTCCTCCTTGAGCACCAGCTTGGCGTTGCTCTCGCCATCCGGAGCGTCGGGGTTTGCCCTAAACGTCTTTGGCTCCTTTGGCCCGTCATCCCAAAAGTCCTCGTCATCGTCAGAAGTGGGCGCCTCGCGGAAAAACTGGGGGACCCATTTGGGGAGGTCTGCGCCGCGCTCCTTGACCTCCTCCTCGGGAGAAGGCAGCCCATCCAGGAAGGCGTCCTCAACCGCCTTCTCCTTGGCCTCCTTTGCCTCACGCTTCTCCTTGACAGCGGTGAACGTGATATTCTTCCCAGATGTGGGATCGAAGGCGGTCTCTACGTCGGAGGCGTCGACTGACACGTAGCCGCCGGTGAGCTCAATCTCGGATTCGATCTCCTCCTGGTCCTTCCTGAAGATGAACCGCTCGGCCGCCTTGGCAAAGTTGTATAGACCAAAGAGAGCTCCGGTGACGGACACAACAGAGAGCACACCCCCAACCTTCCCGAATCGCTCAGCGTGCTGATCGGACTCCTCGAGGTCGATGTACTCCTCGTGGAGGAGCGAGTCGGCGGTGAGCCTCTTGTCGAAGAGTATCTCGCTCTCGTCCCACGCCTTGACCTCGCGCTTCAACTTGTGGAGCACGTCTTTATCGACAACGCTCCGCTGAGTCGTATCGGTCCCAACGTCAATGAAGCCCAGGGAGGCGGCGCCGGCCTTGCGCGCTGTGCGGCGGACGCAGCGAGTGCTCGTGCCCGCAGAGCCAGCCACCCGCACGCTCTCCGCAGCGAGCGCCGCGCCGCTGCTCGCACCTCCAGTCACCAACGCGGCAGCAGCAAGCGAGGTGCCCGCAGAGCGCAGCCGCTGCCGCCACTGCGTCTGCTCCTCACCATCGGCGCGCATCTGCAGCGATACGGCATGGCACGAGAGCTGCTGCACCGCAGGACGCGACAACTGCTGGGACGGCACCCAGCCAAAGGCAATGAGGGCCACCGCGAGCGGTATCATCTTCAGGAGGCTGTTTGCTCCTCGTGTAAAAATCTCGAATGACAAGCCCCCCTTTTTCCCTGTGTAACACAGCTTAACACAGCTTAACACAGCATAGGTTCCTAGGCAGTTTTTCTCCTTAAATCTTCGGCCAAGAGCGCCGAGGGTGGAGTCGCCGTGCGCGCACCACCGGCAACACATGACGAGGTCACTCTCGGTACCGCAGCTCATCACCACAGCACTCACGCTTGGCGTCCCCGCATTCAACCAGGGCGATCACCAGGGCTGCTATGAGGTCTACGCCGATGCAGCGCGTAGCATCCTTGCCTCGCCGTCTCGGATGCCTCCTAAGACGGCCAGCTTGCTCGCCGGCGCACTGGAGGAGGCTCAGGAGCAGCCGGCCCCGAGCGACAAGGCCTGGACCCTCCGCAGGGCGCTCGACGCCGTCATGGAGGACGATCGCATGACCAGCGTGGTCGTCGACGCCGGCGGCATGTCAGCGCGAGAACCGACTTCGAGCGCAGACAGCGAAGGCTCAGCACCTCGAGAAGGTTCTCGCGTGCTGGTGGATTTCACCGATGCGCAGACCGCTGCGTGCTGGCAACCGGTCGACGATCGCATCATGGGCGGCTCCTCCCTCTCACAGATGCGCTTTCAAGGTGGAGCGGTCGGTGAAAGCCCAGATGGAAAGGTGGGTGCGGAGACCCGCTTCCAAGGGCGTCTCATCACCGAAGGCGGCGGCTTCGCGAGTGCCCGTTGCAACACGCCTCTTCGGGTCTCCCCTGAGGACACGCTACAGCTCACTGTGCGTGGGGATGGTCGCCAAGGATACAAGCTCACCCTGCGCACTGCGTTGAGCGATCTGTCGTACCAGTGCCCCTTCGATGCCCCGGCCGATAGATTCGACAAGATTGAGCTTCCTCTCTCGGATTTTCGCGCTGTGGTGCGAGGGCGGCCTGTTCCTGAGGCGCCACCCCTAGCAGCTGTCCTCAGCCGATCGGATACGGTGCAGGCTGGACTCATGCTATCTCGCTATAAGGCGAGTGGCGGTGAGGAGAGTCGTGCAGAGGCTGGTGAGTTTGTGCTGCGATTGCAAGCGCTGGAGGCGAGGCGCGCCGGAGGAAAGGACGTCGAGGCATCGACTTTGTAGCTGCGCTTGAATGCAACCCACGAATGATGGATCAAATCTCAACGTCCTGTGCTCCTGAGACGGAGTGGGCGTGACATTTTTTTCTCCGCTCTCTGTAGCAATAACCGGATACCAGAATAAGAATAAGAATAAGAATTAGAATAAGAATCATTAGAATAAGCATAGCAATATATGATAACACTATAAGACTAATCCTAATGTATGAGTGAGTAATTTAAGAATGCACCAACAACAACATCGTCGAACATGCGCGAACATCATCAATACATCAACATGAACGCATCAATATGAATATCGAATATGAATATCATGATCATCAACAATTTGAAACAACATCACCTTAATTCATTTTCAACGTGAATTAACTGATTGCCGAGCTACTGCCAGCTCGACGACGCTACTTGCCAGAAGCACAATTGGTCTAGTACTCTAACTGTCTAGGTTTAACTAGGTTCGACTAAGAGGTCATCCACAGAATATCGATTCGCATGTGATCGAATATGACCCATATCCCATACGCTGGAATGCAAGGATACTTCGCATTGTGGTCTCGCCCAGCAGATGCCGAGCATGCACAACGCTGAGCGATGCCGCAATAGTGAAACGACACCAGAAAAAAGAATCAACCCGATTTCCCCATTAGGATGGCATTGCCAGATCACTCGTCGTCGCCGTCGCCACCGATCGAGCTCTGTGTTGAGACGGGCGGCGCACCGCCCTGTTCTTGCAGGAGGCGCCGCTGCATCAGCCGATGCCTGTTGGGGCCACTCTCGGAGTACGGACGCTTCCGCGACGCATCGTCCAAATTGGTCGGCGTCGGCGCAAGTGAGCGCACAGAGCCCGATGGGCTCCCACTGCCGAGCTGTCGGAGCGCATTCATCGCGGCGCCCTCGCTGCCCGGTTGGCAGTTGATCTGGTGGTTGATCCGCTGCAGCTTCTCCGCGGGCGTGTCGCCGAAGGCGTAGAGCGTGCGCGTGCGCGGCGTCATCAGAGCGCTCGGCGTACGCGGCTGCGACACGTAGAGGTCGCGCTGCACGCGCTGGGGCGACGCGTTGGAGGCGGAGGCGGCGACGGCGCTCTCCTTGAGTGGCGCGGTGACCGCTGCGCCGGTCGTGCAGCAGATGCGCATGAGCGGGTCTTTCATCGACGGGATGAAGATCTTATTGTAGAAGCAGATGATGTCTTGCGGCGCCTCTCCCTTTTCGATGCGCACCTCTCTGAACACCTTGGGGGTCGCCTTGGGCTGCCCCTTGTAGTGCTCGATGATGTGGCGGAAGGTCACGTGGCGCTGGTTCACCTTGCACACGCCGTAGACGGTGCACATGATGAGCTGGTCAAGGTGGCGACCTTGCAGCAGCTGCGCGTGCGAGTAGATGACAGTCTTGAGGCACTCCCACACCTGCTGACGGAGCGTCGTGGGGAGGAGGAGCCGCGTGCACATCTCCTGGATGCGCGAGGCGGCGAGGTAGAGCACCTTGCGGAGGAACTGCTCCAACGCCGCCTTGGCGCGCCCGGAGCCCTGGGCGCCCGCGCCGCCACCGGGCGAAGCTTTGCTGTGTTCGTACTCTTGCATGAGGCCGTGCAGAGGCGAGTCGTCCTCCCAGGCGAGCGACTCGAGAATCTTCGAGTCGATGTCGTGGAAGTGGGCCTTGAGGTGCGAGGGCAGATCGTTCTCGTACTGGAAGAAGGAGTCGATCACCTTTGCAAAGTCAAAGGGGAGGAGCTCGATGGCGCGGATCACCGCGGGGAAGGCAAACGTGTTGGTCGAATACGAAGCAAAGACGGCCTCGATGCAGCACGCAAAGAGGGAGGTGTGGAAGAGGTCGGCATTGAGGAGGCCGGTGAACTTCTTCGTGTTGAGCCGCTTCTCCTCGGCGCTCAGGAAGCGGCCGAGCATCTTGTAGTAGAGCTTCTTGGCAAGGTTGCAACGGTCGTCCACGTTGGCGGGACGCTCAATCTCCTCCGCGCCGAGATTGTCAACGTACGCGGACACCTTGCCGCAGAGGCGCTCGAGGCGCTCGCGGATGGCATCGGCAGGGTCGGCGTCGCACTGCGAGAAGTACACCTGCAGCGACTCGTCCGGCGCGTCCGGGAGGTGGCGCACGGAGCGCTGCAGCCAGCCGATCGACTCGAGATGAGACGAGATCGGAGTGCCGCGTGGCCTCGCGGAGCGGCTGTGTGCCGAGCTGGGGCCGCGGAGCGGGGTGAGCGCGTTGTCACCCCCGGGCGTCCCGGGGACACTCTGCGCCGCCGAGCTCTGCCGGGACGGCGACGCCGGAATGATCGGACCCGCCGCACCCTTGCTCCCAGACGGCCCCTCGAGGAAGACGCGTTCGTCGAATGTGGACTTTTGGGGCCAGATGAGCCCGTAGCGATCGCTGAGTGCCTGTAGCGCCCCTGGCTGCAGCGCGCCATCGAAGAGCACCCGCACGCCCGAGAGGCCGCCGCCAGCCTCGCCGCCAGCCTCGCTGCCGGCAGCCTCGGGCAGCGCCTTCTCGAGCTCTTCGACGAGTTTCGGCATACCCTTCTCCAGCTGCGCCATGTCTTCAGGCTGCACCTTGAGCTGTCCGCTCAGGATGGCGAGTGAAGCTTGGGGGAGCGGGTACGTGCCGGGTGGCGGCGCTGGGGTGAGCAGCGGCCAGAAAGACGAGTCGGCGCTCCGCGCCTCGGTGGGCAAGTATGCCAGCAGCAAGTGGAGGACGCACGTGAGCAAGTGGTAGGCGCCCATGAACTCGCCTCGCTGCCAAGGGACCACACTCTTTGCGATGAGGAAGGTGATCCAGCCGAGCTGGAAGGCAAGCTCGCGCTGCTCAGCGCCGCTGCTCCCGCCCGCAAACCCCGCAGTGAATAGCTTCTGGAAGAGCTGCTTGTACTTGTTGAAAGCGACCGTGCTGACCACGTAGTCAGCCTTCAGCTGCTTCAGCTCCGGCGGCAGAGCAACGCCCGGCTGCAGGCTCAGGTGCGTCTCCTCGATGTGGAAGAAGAGCACCTTCATGCTCAGTGAGCTCACACGCACCAGCTCAGTCACAGAGAGAGGCCGGCCTACTTTGACGCCAGCAAGGAAGGCGAGGGATGCCAGCTGACCCTTGAGGTTTTCCTGTGAGGAGCAGCGCGGCGTGTGAGAGCAAGCAGGCAGGGTGCGATGACGAGTCCCCCCCCGCCCCCCTGCCAAAGTCCACATCGCCGCAGACGCTGCCGGTGCTCGAAAGGACAAGGAGGCCACAGAGACAGGCTCAGAGCTGTTTCTGGCATGCCTGGATGACGGTGCCCTCCCGCAGCTTGTCATGCTTGCTGAAGAGCTCCTCGCAGAGCGCCCAGCCTGCATTCACCACCGCCGACTCGCAGTCTATGTCCTTGCACAGCTGCTCCCAGCTGGAGTGCACGACCCCCGTCGACGGGCTTTTTTCAGCCTCACTCATGGGAAGGACCCGAGAGGCCTGTTCTCCCGCGTTTCCTGGGCATTATGAGGGGGGGTGATTCTCGTGTGATTTCACGAGCTTATTAACTCTTTTTTTTTCGTACCTGGTATGGCATGGCCGACGACGGCTGGGACGTGTTTGGGGCCGAGCCGGCGGTCGCCTCTACAGTGAGCAGGCCGGCGCCACCTGCACGGCCGGTCCCACCAGCCCAGCAGAATGACGCGGAGGCGGCGCTCCAGCATGCGATGCGGCCCTTCTGCGACCTAGAGGGCCGCCCGCTGCAGGTTGCGCCGCCGCCGCCTCCGCCGCTGCCTCCAGGCGGCGAGGCCTCGGAGGTGGCGCCGAGCCCACTGCTCGCGCTGTGGCCTGCACATCCGCCCGACTTCCTCGGCCCGCTCCGCCTCGTCCACCGGCACTGCGGCGGCGCTCGCGGCCTTGTGGCTGCACGGGACATTCGAGCTGGCGAAGTCTTGCTGATGGAGCGACCTATCCTTTCCTGGCAGGGCGCGCGACCCGAGCTTGCGCGGGATCTGCGCGCGCTTCTAGGCTCACCAGAGCGTCACACCCTTATCCGCGCCCTCCAACAGCTCCACCCCACCGCGCTCACCGATCTCCCGCCAGAGGAGATCCGTCGATTCCATCGAGAGTATTCTGCGGTTCTTGACGATCTGCTCCCGCTTCTAGCCCCCTCTCAGGCCGAGGCAGATCGAGAGGCAGATCGAGAGGCAGATCGAGAGGCAGATCGAGAGGAGCTCCTCCAGCTGTGTCTGGCCATCCGTTTCAACGGCTTCGCCTCGGGCCTCTTTCTCTTCCAAGCGATCCTCAATCACGCTCCGGCAGTAGACGCCAACTGCGAGAAGAGCGCGCACGCGACGCTACGCTCGGACGGCGCGGTCGTCTCGGTGGTGAGAGCGACGCGAAGGATTGGAGAGGGAGAGGAGTGCACGATTTGTTACTATCAGCCGCCGGAGCTCTCGAGGGAGGCGGCGGCTGAGCAGATGGAACATTTCGACTTCGACGTGCGATGGCAGCTAAAGCCAGAGTTGCAGCCAGAGTTGCAGCCAGAGTTGCAGCCAGAGTTGGAGCCAGAGTTACAGCTAGAGTTACAGCCAGAGTTACAGCCAGAGTTGGCGTCACAGCTCAGCGTTGCCGAGCAGTTGCGCTGCAGCACCTGCCAGAGAGATGTCTGGCCGCTCGAAGTGGCGTTTACAAAGCAGCTGGCCGCATGTGCTGCGGCAGGCGGTCGTCTGATGACGCTCACGTCGGACCTCAAGCGCGTCCTCGAGCCGCTCGAGGCAGTTTGTGGCGAGAGCCACCTCGCGCTCACCTCAGCGCGGCGGCGCGCGGCGGCGGTGCTCCAGAAGCGCATGTACGGTGAGAGAGCCGAGTGTGGTGCAGCTCATGACGAGTGGTCTGCTGCGCTCGTTCTGCTGCTGCGCTTGAGCCACGGGGTCTGGGAGGTGCAGCGTGTGCTCCTAGGTCATCAGCACCCGGAATGTGCATCGACGCTCTTCGACATCAAGAGTGTGCTTTCGGAGATGATTTCGCATGACACGCGTGCTCTGAGTCAGCTTGCCATCTGGAGCAAGCCGCTCCTTGCATCGCATGCGGAGAGGCGTGCACGGGAGCTGTATGATGCGCTCACAGCTCTGTACGACATCACCCCGCTACGGCATTATTTCGAGTCTATCAATGATTAGTTACGTGGTATCTCTAGTTGTAGTTAAGTATTGGTGCGCGTTTTTAAATGAAAATGTGTATCATTTCAATATGAATTTGAGTATATTTATATATACGATTACGATCCTCGATTACTATTTCTATTTCAACGAGTAGTAATAGTATAAGATATAGACGAGTACGTATTCCAATATATCACATTGCGATATTGAATTGATATTATTATGATTATCATGCGCGCATGCAGATAGTTATATAACGAGTATCGGCTGATGGTTATGCGTTTTCGGTTTTGAGAAATGATCTATGATGAAATGAACTATATGCGTTTGCGTATATTAATATTATATATCAAGATCAACATATATAGTCATTGATATTGAGCTGAAGAGTATCCAAATATACCAAATTCCAATGGATCAGATCTACAAATTCCTACAGGGTACCGTTCACATGGGAGATGGCACAATATCGCCTGTAACACGACGATATCGGTCTACATGTACCTACTGAGGTGGTAGCACACTGCGCGTTGGCAAGCGCGTATGCAGAATGCGGTAATGCTTGCAATGCGTGTCGTCGGCTCTCCTCACCGGGAAAGGCTCTCATCGGCGCGTTCCTTGATCCCTTCGAGATGTGTCGCCGGATCAAAAAAGATACGCGATCCATCGCTTGCATCACGCTCCATGTCAGCCTGAGTCCACCCCGGCCAGAGATCGGAATGCTCGACGAGATCTGCCGAGATGCGCACCGAGAGTATATCGGGCGCCTGGCGCTGGAGCTCCTCCCTCGCGCGTTGGGCCACATCGCTCAGCTCGCCGATGCTGAGCTCGGGTGACGTGGCGAGGTGCACATCGACCGCCACGCCGTCTGGAGGGTAGTGCACGAGGACGGAGTTGACGCGCTCGACTCCCGGCTGCTGTTCGAGCGTCATGCGCACCTGCGCCTCGATGTCCACGTGCGAGCGTGACTGGTGGAGCACGTTCGTCTGGAGGGGGCACGTCATGTCGTGCGCCACCGTGTCCACGTGGACGAGCACCTCCGAGACGTCGTCCACCTTTTGGAGGACACGCCATCTCACCTCCTCCGCGAGCTTGTGCGCGCACGAGGCTGAGAGCGCCGGCTCCACTTGGATGGCGCAATCGACGAGCGTCTGCCCTCCCATTGAGCGTGTGCGTACCTGTGAGACGCTCACCACCCCCTCGACCGCCCCAGCCTTGCGCATCACCTCCTGGCTCACCTCGAAATCGAGCGTATCGACGAGCTGCATGAAGGCCTGAGAAGATGCATCCGGTGGTGTGTAGGGGGGAAATGGGGGGCTGGCACATGGGAGGAATGGGGGGGGAAATGGGTCGTGTGAGGATTTGTTCTTTTTGATATTTATATAAGATATATACCTCCATTCCTATCCGTATCCCCATGACGGACACCATGGCCGCGACGACGAGCCCTGCGAGTGGATCGAGTATGGGCATGCCGAGCATGGCGCCGCCGATACCCATGAGCGCGACGACCGATGAGAGCGCATCCGACCGGTGGTGCCACGCGTTCGCCAGCAGCACCGGCGAGTTGATACGCTTGCCGATCGCCGCGGTGGCGCGGAACAGAATCTCCTTGGAGAGGATCGAGGCGCTCGCGGCCCAGACGGCGATGCTTCGGAGGGGTGCGATGGATGGAGCGCGGAGGGAGGCGTACGCATTACATCCGAAGCTGAAGCCCGCGAAGAGCAGAAGCGATGCAATGAGCAGTGAGCCGATCGACTCGAAGCGGCCGTGACCGTACGGATGATCTTCGTCTGGTGGGAGAGCGGCGAGTCTGAGTGTCATGAGGGTGAGTGCGTCGGAGATGAGGTCGGAGAAGGAGTGGCCCGCGTCGGAGAGCATCGCCGCCGAGTTCCCGAACACACCCGCAACCAGCTTGAAGATCGAGAGGCCGAGGTTCACGCCGGCTCCGACCCATGTGATACGTGACGCCTCGCGGTTGTCCCAGCCCTCCTTGCGCTCCTTGGCCTTGGTGGACACGTGGCGCTGCATGACGCTCCACGCGATCACGCCGTGCATCAGCGTCGGACGCACCAACTCCGTGTGCACGGAGCTCAGCGCGCGCGTGAGCACAGGGAGCGAGGGACGGCGCGGCGTCGCCGAGACTGCCGTGGAGTGGATGGGTCGAGCGCGCGCTCGGAGCGATGTTCGGAGAGACGGTCGCACGGCGGACGGTCGCACGGCCGATGCACTCACCAACAGACCATCGCACGCGCCAATCAAGAGCAGCAGCGTTGCGGCACGCTGCATGACCTCGACGGTGGCTTGGGGAGAAGGCCAAGCCAAGGTATCAGTCTGAGGCACCGGGATCTTTGGGTGTCGCGCCAATCTTGATACCGCGGAGAGGCACCTGATATAAAAGAACTCAAAATGAATCACAGTAAAACTGCCGCCGAATTCGAAGCGCCGCGCCATTTGGCGGCGACGGCAGGCTTGCCTTGTCGTATGTCTCTGAACAATCCACTGGTGCTGCAGTGCCGCAATTGTCGTCGCGTCCTCTCCGACTCCAATCAGCTCCTCTGCACCATCGAGGCGCTCGACGGCATCGTCCTCGATGCTGTGCTCGGCGTGCGTATCGGCCAGGAGCCGCTCGAGGCCGCCGGGTGCAAGTACGTGACGCTCACATGCATGACGCCTGACTGTGGGCTGGAGGTTGGCCGCTGCTTCACCAGCGCCCCTCCGGAGATCTCCGAGGCAGTGCAGAGCGACGGGAAACCGCGGTATGTGCTCCATAAGGCGGCGCTACAGAGCTACGAGCTTGGAAGCACAAAGCAGCACCACGACGCGGCGAGGGGGATCGCGCCGGAGGCGACGCAGGAGGGGAGCAGAGAAGAAGCACTCGCTCACACCGCCAACGCCGCTCATACCAACGGCCACCACCTTGACCAACCACCCGAAGCGTTCGGTGCAGAAGGTTTCGCTGCTCAAGGTTTCGCTGCCGGCAGTCTCGCTGCGGAGGTGGAGGTGCTCAAAGCGCGCGTCTCGCAGCTGGAGCCTCTGCAGGGCGAGACGGCTGCGGCCAAGCAACGGATCCTCCAGCTCATGCAACTCGTGCTCAGCGTTGACGAGAGGATCTCCAAACTCGAGCGCGTCCAGGGGGAGCGCGAGCCGCTCGCAGGCGGGGGGCTTGAACGGGGGCTTGAAGGGGGGCTAGATTCGGGGCTAGATTCGGGGCTGACCGATGGGCTAGACGCCGCCAAGCGGCCGCGCCAAAGATGAGGCGCTGACAGTGCCACAACTTGATATTTGGACGTGGAGCCGGGCCGTGTCGTGATGGCAGTCTAACCTCAGCATACTATTCTTATTCTAGACCTTCATACTTGTCACTGCTTTAATACTTGAAACTTAAGCGTACGCTATAATTCGACTAGTACTACGTAGTAGTATTAG
>MDSY01055006.1_pt1 | contig 17999 bp, 12 predicted proteins | sample 811131 | NCBI WGS metagenome assembly MDSY01 (sample SAMN05326643, study PRJNA326480) | marine metagenome | isolation source: seawater | place: Atlantic Ocean: South West | collected 2010
ATTTAGCAGGCACTATGATTTACGCTTCAACCAGTTCAATGACCGATGTGTTGGGACTAACCCCAGCGGCTGAAGTTGACAAGACGGAAGGAAACATGACGGTTTTATCACTTGATAGCGGGCAACCTTACTGGCTTGCACTTACATGCGTTGATGAGTCGGGTCAAGAAGATCTGATGAATCCAACAATTATTGGACCCGTGGTACCAACGGGTGGATTGAACGATAACACTGCTCCTCCAAAGATGGAGAACGTGGCTGCCATTGACACCCCGGATGATGATGGTGGACGAATCACCGTTTCATGGGATATCAATCCTGCAGATGACTGCACGTTCTATGCTGTATTTATTCGATTATCTTCGGGCAATTTTGATGGCGAGATGATTCCATCCGCTTCTGTTGTAAACAGTGAATATTCTCAAGCGAAAATCATTGATGACTGTTCTGAAACTTCAACGACTATTACGAGCATCGATGGCGTTGCACTTCAAGACGGACAAGCATACTACGTCGGCGTCGTTGCTTACGATGACTGGTTGAATGTGAATCTCGAAGATGTTGACCTCCTCCGAGTCACTCCACTTCGCAATACTGCAGGCAGTGGAACAACCCCCGACCGAGTCGGTACAGTCAATGCCTTTGACCACCCTGATGACGACGGAACTGCAATTGATGTCATCTGGTCGATCTCAGATGCAGATGATTTCTCACACTACATCGTATGGGCTGCTGACCAACCAATCTCGGACCTCTCTGTTGCTTGGGCTGCATTTGGTGATGATGAAGGGAAATGCGCTTGTTTGAAAATTAACAAACAGTGGATTGATGAAGATTACAATCCGATTGAATTATCGATTTCAACCGCCCTCTATGGTGGCGATTCGATTATTGATTCAACACCTCAAATCATCAAACCTGATGTTGAATTATTCGTCGTCGTAACTGTACACGACCTTGCCGGAAATGTCTATCTCACAGACTTACCTCAAGCCAGTGTAACTCCAATCAACAACCTACAAGACGTTACTGCGCCTGCACCGCTTGATACTCTGGAATTGTATGACCGTCCCAACGATGACGGCAGTGCATTACTTCTCGACTTTAAGTTGAGTGAAGAAAGCGATGTGGCGAGTTATGAGGTCTATGCTGCTACTTGGTCGTTTGATGCCGTTGGCATGGGAAGTACAGGACCTGCAACTCCAGTTGCTGTTCTTTCACGGCTTCCTGATCTGCCACTTACCATTGAGATTGTTGCCGGAGATACACCTGTAATTGCTGGTCAAGAAATCTGGGCTGTCGTAGTGGTACGAGATACTGCCGGAAATGCTCAAGAAATTAATTTGGCGAGTGCTTCAGCTCAATCGGTTGATGATGGAGTCGATGACTTGGGCGGATACCTCAGCGAAATTGAAGATGTTGTACTGTCTTGGAATTCGGAAAAGAATATTTTGGTCGAGTGGAGTCATTCAGATGATTCTAGTGTCCGTGGTTATCGGGTTTACATTTCGAACTCTGACTTTTCTTCAAACGCTGAAGCTGATTTTGTTGCTGAAGTGAAGGCGTCGAATTCATTCCTTATTACACCAAATAATTACGACCCATTGGTGAACACATCCGCCTGGTATATCGCAGTAACACCATTTGACGACTTCTTTGAAAGAGAAGAAGTTGATGCAATGATGCTCGATACCTTTGGAAAGGATACTTCGAATTCGGATGGAGGAGAAGAGGCAACGAATGAAAATGAGTTCTCCTCTCTGCTTACCACGCCAAACCTTCTGGCAGCAGGACTGTTGGTTATTGCGCTCCTCTTACTGGTTGCGATTGTTCGCTCACGTGGAGGACAGCGTAGCCGAAACCAAACTCTTGAATTGCAAGAAGCAACTTGGGGGATTCAGAATGACAATTGGGATGATGTCGGCGTACCTGCTCCACCCCCAATGGCAAGTAAGGCTGTACCTGCTCTTGATTCAAACCAAGGAAAGAACATCTATGCAGCAGCACAACCTCTTGTCAATCAGGACCCTTATGGTCGACCTGAATACCAACCGGCGCAGCCTGTCATGCAACCTGCTCAAAACAATGCATTATTGAACGACTTGGCCGGGTCTTCGTCGCCACAACTTCCTCAAGCGAGCATTGATACATCATTCTTGGATGACTTGCTTTGAGGCGTATCGATGAGTGTAGGCAATTCCGGCAATCCGCGTGATGCAGTCTTTACGACTGCGTTGTGGGACGGTGCTTTTGCTCTAGCTGATTGGGGACTTCACGCACAGAGATTAGCTGAAAATGCCAAACGGTTACGTCTTGAATTGCCTCAAGATATGGCTCAACAACTCGGTGACTTTTTTGAGAAAGAAAAGTTGCAACAAGGACCCTCTCTTGAACCTTCAATGCTGGTTCGGGTTGAATGCTTTCGTACTGGAGAGATGGCAATCGAAGTCCGTAAGATCTCTTTCCGTAACGAAGAAATAGACGCAATCACACTACCTGCTCCACGTTGGTCTTCAAAAGTAAATGGAACGAAACATGGAGACTGGAAACCCTATCGGGAAGCACACGAGCTTGCTGAAAAACGTGGTGCTGACCTTGCCTTCCTCATACATGATTACGCCATTGTCGACGCTGATAGAGCGATGCCTATTGTTCTCGATGATGATGGGACTGCATGGGTTGCAGCACAAGACGAGGGGGGAGTCGCTAGTATCACTCTCGATATCTTGATTGAAGGACTGGAAGCTGCTGGAATTCCTGTTCACTTTGGCCGATTAAACGAACGCTTGGTGGCCCGTGCTGCTGAAGTAGTTGCAGTTGGAAGTGGTATTGGAGCATGCCGAGTACTTTCAATCGATGACGAAATGCTTGGCGAAGGTGTTACGCTTAGTAAGAGATGTCAATCGCTTTTAGAGAGTCATTACCAAGACAAAGCAACATGGTTTGATGTGAGGTCAGCGCTATGAGTCAACGTTTTCTTTCCTTCCACGCCCATCTGCGTGAGATCGGGTTAATTGGAAAAGAAGCAGTTCACTTTGGTGGACCTGATGATGTACTGCTCTATTCAGGCGGACCACAATCACACCTGGCCCAATATTCCATGCTCTGCGGTCCATCTCGAAAGCGAGTGTTAGTACGACAACCAAGTCAGAGAGATGTTTCACCTGCCCAGCAACACAGCCCACTCAAAGGAGAAGTGCGATTGGTAAAAGAAAAGTCGCCATTCGTTGCTCAAGTTGAAGAATGGAAACATGGATGTTGGTACCACTTGACCTCGATTTTTGCGAATTCACTGCCAGAGCTTTTGGAGAAATTACACTCACATACTCCAAAACAATTCTTCGAAACATCACCCGATTTATCTTTACCTCAACGGCCTTTTTGGTCAGGCGCTCTGGCTTATGATATGGTTCAATGGACACGGCCTCTTCAACTCCAACATTTACCAGATGAAGGCGAATTACTGGTGATCTTGTGGCTTGTCGAGCGAATGGTTATCCATGAAAAATCTACTGATTTAATTCAATGCTATGGACTCAAAGACGACCGATGGTGCCAGGAAGTATCTCAATATTCAGAACACGATTCTGTTTTACAAACATTGGCTGAACCTTCTGCTTCACTTGAAACAAGTTCGATGACGGATGACCAACATGAACAAGCGATTGAAGCAATACGTGAAAGCATCCGAAAAGGACAGATGTACCAAGTCAATGTAGGGCGGTGGTGGAATGGAAAAATCCTTGAACATCCTCGCCGAATATTCCAACGGTTGAATGAGGCGAACCCTGCTCCATTCTCAGGCTACTTGGAAGCCCCTGACTTGGGATTCTCTTTGGTGTGCTCATCACCAGAATCATTACTCAAATCCGACGGAGAGTCGATCTTTACCTCTCCGATAAAGGGTACACGTCCCCGAGGCTCTCACCCTGAACAAGAGAATGAACTGAGAAATGAAATGATCCATGATGAAAAGGAACGCTCGGAACATCGGATGTTAGTAGACCTCATGCGTAATGATCTCTCGGCGGTATCAGAAGTTGGAAGTGTCCAAGTTGAACGCTTCGATGTAGAAGCTTATGCTCAGGTACAACACCTTGTATCTCATATCTCAGGTGTGTTAAAAGAAGATTCATCCGGACTTGATGCCTTACAGGCTGTCTTTCCCGGCGGCAGTATCACCGGCTGTCCCAGAACTGTAGTTTGTGCTGCAATCGATGAATTAGAACAACGTCCACGGTCTTTTTGGACGGGGTCCATTGGGTGGGTCGATATTACTTCAGGTGCCTGTTCATGGAACATACTGATTCGAACTTTAATTGCAAGAAAACAACGTGGGCAGTGGCATGGAAGTATTGCCGCAGGTGGTGGGATTACAATTGGTTCCGACCCAAAAACCGAAGTCGAAGAAGCAAAATGGAAGGCGGCTGCTCTTCGTAAAGCGTGCGGATGGATTGATGGGGAGCTCGCCTTGTTGCCCATTGGTGAACTCGCAATACATCAATTGGAAGTTGAGCCGGCTCCAATCGCGTCGAGTCAAGGGAAGGTTCGATTCATTGACGAGAAGACTCAAGCCGAAGATTGCGTTTTATTGATTGACAACCTCGATTCATTTACCCTCAATATTGCACATGCAATCGCCGGTTTAGGGCGAGAGGTTCTGATCTACAAAGCAAGAGATGGCAATTCAGACCTGAATTGGGATGAAGAAACGTGTGTTGAATTTGTACGTCGCTTCCAACCGACTCACATTGTACTTGGACCTGGCCCAGGAGAACCTACTGACTCTCCACTCACAATGAGTTTAGCTCATTCGGCCCTCTCCGGTAATGTTTCGATTCCAATTCTGGGGATTTGTCTGGGACACCAAGCGCTTGGAGTGGCTGCTGGCATGAAGTTGATACAATCCCCAAATGGGCCAGTACACGGTGCGCCACGGGTATGTTTGCATAACAAAACGGGCATATTCTCTACGTTGCAAACTCCTACTCACTTCACTCGCTATAACTCACTGTCAATTGCTTCAATGGAAAATGGACCATTCATCGAAACTGCACATGAAGAAGACACAAAAATGGTCATGGCAATACAACATCCAAGCGCACACATACACGGAATTCAGTTTCACCCAGAGTCTGTTGGTTCGAAAGAAGGGCTCGAATTGCTCAAGAATTTCCTCGCTCTTGAAGCGGATGATTGAAGAATCGTGCGCGAGTGGCATGAGTTGAGGGAGTAGTATGCCGACTTGCCGACATTGTTCAAGCACCTATTCTCGAGAGCAGTTCATCCATGGAAATGGACCGAAAGCACAAGTCTGCGTTCGATGTGGTCTTGAGAAAGGTTTGGTCACAGAAGAAGATGCTGCAAACATGTACGATGATTCTCTCAGTAGTGCCCGATTACAAATTATGGCTCGCCGATACAGCATATTCATGTATATTCCATTATTGTGGACTCTTTGGATCTTGGTCCTGAGTGATGTTAGCCCTTGGGGTTGGTATTTCCTCGGCCTACTCATCATATTGACACTGGTTGCACCGGTTTGGTTCATCTACCGCGGTGGCCAATATTCGGGTGACATGGCTCGTCTAACCCCTGCCTACGAACGACCTGGCGGCCATTGATTAGGATTTAGCGTGTATTTTGAGGACGTCCCCGTCACTCATCTCGTGTTCTGCTCCAACAACACGACGGGTTCGACCGTCAACGCCTCGAATAAAGCCATCACCAAGGTCACTGTGAACTTTGTAAGCCAATAGTTTCGCTTGAATCCCTGAAGGAACCACAAACGCATCGGGGAGAACCTTGCCATCACCATCTGTCCAATGCGATTCGTCTTGTACAGGATACACGACAATGTGGTCAAGTTCGTCGAACAAGACTGTGTCGAGAAGCGTTGACACACCGGTGCCATTGTGTGTTGAAAGTCGCTCCAGCATGTGATTCAAGGCTTTGATTTGTGGCTCGGAAAGAGCGTCTTCATTGCTGAACTGAAAACTATTTTCACCCGGAACATATGAAATTAAATTCGCAGACTCTGCTCGACGAAGGGCTAATTCCATATCGGCCATACAAGGCATGAGGCTACCATTTGTCGTAATGCCTTGAAGCACTTCCAGTGGGGCAATGTCGAACTTGTTTGCAGCGATATGAATTGGAAACAGTGCGGTACGAACATGAACTGCGAGTGATGTTATCGTCTGTTGGTCCCAATCCCAAGGCCTTCCAAGAGCGCCATGTTCATTTTTGAATGCTTCAAACGAAATGCCAATTGATTGGGATGTTGCACCGAGCCCGGTTAATTGCTCGTGAATGTAGCCGACCAAGCCTTTCTCTCCTTCAGCCTGAACACGACGAACCCCGCGTGTCCAACCATCATTCAACAACCCTGCAATCCAAGCATCTAATTCTCGCCCGAGAAATTCAATCTCTTCTTCTATACGTTGTTGTGCAGTTTCCTTACTCTGATTTGCACCTTGGGGGTTTCCTTCAAGATCCGTCGTTCCTGCTGCATCAATAACTTGAATCAATGCATCACAATTGGCTAAATCAGCAAGGAAAGCATTGCCCCTGCCTTTCCCTTCACTCGCTCCTGGAACGAGTCCGGCAATATCAACTAAAAAGCACGGCACAAGACGGCGATGAGCGACACAAGAACCTGTTCTAGGCTCACATAAGCTTCCCTGCCGAGGGTCGTCCTCAGAGACTGGCTCGATTCGCCCTTCAGCCTCCAATCGTTGGCGAATATCTTTGCAAGGACATTCGATACGTGCCGCTACAAAGGCGACACCGACGTTCGGTTCAATGGTACAAAAAGGGTAATTGGCAATATCCACTTTTGCTAAAGTTGCTGCACTAAAAAAAGTTGATTTGCCAACATTCGGTTTGCCGACCAATCCAATTTTCACAGTGATCCCGCCATATGAACGCGTTCACTCTTCTTCAGATTCGAGAATGTCGGTCCGTATTTTGGCCAGCATAATATCTAACTCAGGGAGATTGATAAGGCCGTCACCATCAAGGTCAACTGCAGAAACCAGTCGGCCCATTTCCCAAGGTGGAAGGTTCGCAATGTTTGCTTTTACCAATGCTTTTTGGAATTCAAAGCCATTAATCTCTCCAGAGCCATCCAAATCGATGGCAGTAAAGAATTCGAATATCGACTGTTTGGATTGCGAGAGGTATTGAGCAAGCAGAACAAGTTCTTCTGGAACTGGGAATTCTGTAACTTCATCATTATGGAGTTGTGCAGACACTTGAACGATTGAAGATCCGCCTTCGTCTTCTTGGACATCACCGATGTGAAGGGTTGTATCAACGCCAACGCCTCGGGCTAGCAAGGTACGGATTGTGGTTGAGCCATCGACTAGAGTGTAGGAATCGATTTCACTCTTTACCGACGTATCAGAGTACGAAGCATTGTTCGGACGTCCAGTGTGAATCATCGCCAAGGCAGCAATAATACTGGCTAATGTCACCATGTAGAACATAGCTGCAGAAACTAAGAAGAAGCCTTCTGTTGAAGCAACTGCATCTTCAACGCCTGAGTTTGACACCGCATAAGCAGTGAAGTCTCCCATAAGTGCTGCAATGGTTGAAGCAACACCGCCAACAATAGTGAACCAAACAGCAAGTTGAGCATTCTTGGCCTTAGCGAGTTTCTTACCAGCAATCAATGGGTACGAAGTGAAAAGCGCTGCAAGCATCATCAAACTTCCAACAGTGGAAATGAATCCTGTGTCAATAGTTTGTGCCATTGAACCAAGTTTATCCATTCCAACAAATGTATCCATGCCAGTGAAGAAACCTCCGACGGCATAAATTGGAAGAATGAGCATGGCTGCAGTAGCCGCAAAAGCACCAGGGCTCTTGACGATTTTTTCAGGACTGGAGGCAGCGGTTGCAACCATGTTGAACGAACCTGCAAGCAAAGGAAGAAGCCCGAGTGTCATGAGAATTGCACCAATGTTCTGCAAAAATTCTCCACCGTCTGCAGAAGAAACGAAGAACGGAGGGATGGTTACAAAGAGGAACAGCATGCTCACCTTTTGCATCGATTCTGACCAAACTGGTTTCCCAGCAGTAAATGGAATGACGTGGTGGGCAACTGCAAAAATCAAGGCCAGAGGGACCCATCCGGTGAAGACTCGCTCTGCCATCCAAACAGTTTGTGTCGAATCGAGAAGTTCTCCGAAGAAAATCAAGAGCATTGCCATAATTTTCGCAACCAAAGCAAGCACGAGGAACCATGTTGTTGGCGAGAGGTCGTTATGTTCTCGGTGACCTATCGTGATGAACACGTTGATCAGAAGAGCGATGTGGAGAAGTGAGCCTGCCACATACATCGAGAGGTTTTGTAGAGTTTCGAGAACGCTTGCTTCATTGGCGACATTAAGGAGAGAGAGGAGCGCAGGTAGAAGCAGCGTAACTATGGTTGAGACCGTAAGTAGAACTGCAACCATCGAAGCACTGGCTTCACTTGCCAATCGGCCTTTGGAAGCACGAGAAATAGCAACCAATGCTGCACCAACCAAAAGATAATTCAACGCTGTTGAGAAGAAGATTGCAGTGTACTCGGTGAGCAGTGAACCATCATCATAACTCCAGCCAATACTGGAAAGAGAGTTCAGAGCAGTTGGGTCATAGCGGTGCCAGATGCCGAGGAACATACTAAGACATGCCATGAAGAACCAAGCCATACCAAATCGGAGCCATGTTTTGGTACCGCTTCCAGGCTTGTCGCTAAACAGATCAATCAATCCGGCTGGGGCTTTATTTAACAAAAACATTCCAATTTGACTAAGAGAACTGGACATTCCGCCAATCCCTTTAACCATAGAGTTCGATACGAAAAAGAGGGTAGCAATCAACAGAGTTGCTGAGATAAATACTGTTTCCATACATCACACCTCCTTAGTCTACAATGACCTCACTTAGAAGCGAAGCGACAATCGCTCCAATTCCAACCAAAATTCCAATGAGATAGTACCAAATTCCACTGCCGCCAAGATTTCCAATCAAAGGAACAAGTTCACCAAGCAAAGGAAGGTTATCCCAGCCAAATACATTTGAGAAGAGGGCAAGTATGCCGAGAAGACCAACGGAGAAAAGTGTCAGAAATACACGACTGCTCGACGGTTCGCCTGTTCCAACAGTTACATCTGGTAGAGTTGTTGTGTTTGTCATTGCCCTTCACCCTTACATGACCCCATAGGGGTCATTCCGCCCACTCGTAATGCGGTGATAAACATTCACTCCGCTCAAAGAGGATTTTATCGATTGAAAACCTTGACTCAAGGGGAACGAAGGCGGTCGAGAAGATTCCCCCGACGATGCTTTGAGATTCCTAATGGCACTGGGAGTGCTTGTTCCAAAAGTATCTCTTCATTCCATGCTTGTTCACATGAACATGACAGCCCCTTGAACTCTTCAAGTTCACCAGAAACCGCATACCGTTCAATAGCAGCAACAACAACTGAATCACAAGCACCACAATTGTGAGCGCCTCGAACTCTTCCACCTGCTGTTGGGTGAATAATGAGGCGGCAAACTTGGTCTTTATCTCCATTCTTTCCACCATTCGGATGAATGGTTGGGTGAACTCGACGAATCAATTCGACCAGAGACCAAAGCCAAGGAGGCCGATATTCATTATTTCTGTGAAGGCGGTCAATGATGGTCCCTCGTTGAATATTCATTGGGTTAACAGATATTTCATCACTACGCTGTGCTACGTCTTCAATCCATTTAACGCCATGATTCAATGCATCAGCTTCGCTCATGAAAGGTGGTTTAAACATCAAATAGGTCTTCACTCGAATATCGAACTTTTTCAAATTCTCAACAGCGCGATCCCATGATTTTGTCGTAAAACCCTTGTTCACGTGGAACCGGAGGACTTCATCATCATAGGCTTCAAGACCAACTGCTACTGCAAAACTTTGATTCAATTGTGATGCCCAAGCCAGTTTCTCTTCGGTCAATTGCTCACAGCGACTTTCTACAATCAATTCTTTGCCAAGGTCATGGCAATCTCTCAAAACAGTTTCTTGAAACTCAACTGGAATCTCTCGATCTTCAAGCAGGGAGCCGCTCGTGTAAACTTTGACCATAGCATGGTCTTTGAAATCTTTAAATTTCTTCTTAGCATAAGCCCATTGCGCATGTAAGTCATCATTGGTTACATCATCGCGTGTATCATTGAAATAACCACAGAAAGTACAACCGCTCGACCACCACCAATGGCATCCCTTTGTGCGTAGAATTACAGTCACTGCGCTACATGGTGTGCCATCAGCGAGTGTTTCAGGCGTGTAGTAAACGGTTGCGGGTTCACTCGCATCCCATGACTGTTTACGAGCAAGAGCCCAGGGGGTATTTGCAGGCGCCTTGACCAAATCGTGGATACGGGCACCTTTGTTGCCTTCTCCAACTAACGTCAATGATTTTGGCCCCGACATCGTGTTCCCCCTTGTGAAGTGGCTCGGCTTTGGTGTTTCAATCCACCGCCCAACAGAATCTGCTTAATCGGTCACTGGAGTGAACAGTATTGTTGAACCTGCTTGAACGAACTCTCCTTTTGGATGTGAAGGATTTTGTTCTTCTGCAGAACAAACATTCGGTGTAAAGAGTGATGCTGGCACACGAAGGTCAACACGGGAGCCGAGACGAATCATACCGTAACGTTCCCCTCGTCGAACTTCGGTATCGACCTCAAGCCAAGGGACGATGGTTCGTGCGAGTGCGCCCGATATTTGTGTCACTTCAACAAAGACATCATTCTCGCCTTTGAATACACTTCGAACTCTTTCATTGTATTGACTTTCCTTTTTGTATGCTGCAACAAAAGGTCCACGACGGAGACCTTTTCCAGTTCTGTGTTCCATTCGATGCAAGGTTCCGGCAAAAGGTGCTCGGTTCACGTGAACATCTAATGGAGACATGAAGACGGCTACTCGATAGACATCGTTCTCCGATTCTTGGCCTTTGACAACCGCTTCAAAGCGTTGTTCGGTTTCGAATAATAATGGATTTGAAGTAGGTTCTGGAAACCAATCACCTGTCAACGAATCGAATTCACATACTCCAGACTCGATTTCCTCTTTCGATGGCCTTCGTCCAACAGCGCGTTCACGGCGAACAAACATGACATGCCCGTCAGCAGGACTGACTAACACCCCTTCATCACGAGGAATCGGTCGATCGGGGTCTCGCCAAAAATTTGCGAAAAAGGCAGAGAGCATAAAACAAAAAATCCCAAAGAACGGAATCAATCCATACAATGAATCGATGGTCGCTCCAATAATTAAGGCGCTACCGCCCATCAAAATTGGAATGATAACTGGAGCGTGGCCACCATGGGCCAAACCTGCCATTGAAAATCACCTCACTCTGCCCAAGGGTCTTGGCCATCTGCCCAATTAGAAGCAACGGTCGTTTCTGGAACTGCTTGCTCCTCGACAACTTCTTCTGTTGCTTCAACGGCTTCAACTTCTTCAACGGCTTCAACTTCTTCAACGGCTTCTGTTGTTTCTTTGGTGACTTGAGAAGGATCGGCACTTTCTGTGGTAGAAATTACTTCAGCCTCTTCAATGGTCATTTCAGCAGCACGTGAATCGACAAGTTCGTCAATACGTTCGGTGAAAGCACGAGCCATGTGCTGGGACTTACGTTCAGCTTCAATAGCACTCTCAATCATCTCATATCGGACCTTAATGGCTTTATTGAGGTCTTCAAAAATACGCATATGGTCGACATACCAGTCATCCCGTGCTTTCATTTCTTTAACAGCGAGTCGCAGGTCATTATCAAGTTCCTCTGCAATCCCGTACACTCTGCCAAGACGGTCCTTTTCACGAGTGTACTTTTCTTCCATCTTATCGAGTTCAGGTTCGAGACGTTCCACGGTTTTACTTGACTTTGCGGCACGTAGTTCGAGTTCACGGACACGGTAATCTTTCTCGTCGAGAAGACTACGAAGTGAATCTTTTTCAACTGCGCCTTCGATGATTTCTTTTTCAAGAACTTCGATGGTTGCAAGAGATGCGTCTAAATCCCGTTGTGCGCCTTGAAATGCTTCATAGAGGACTTCAATTTTGACTTCTAAATCTTCAACAGTTTGTGTTGGTTCAGTGGCGGCTGGGGGGATGGTTCCTTCTTCAGTCATTGTCTCCCCCGGAGGCAAGCCTCCATGAACAGCCATTCGCCTCCACCCTATCAAGCCGACGCTTGAAAGCGTTGATAATGAGCCCCCATTATCGCCATTTTCTATCAACGGTATGAGTTGGTAAGTGCAACGAGTTCTCTAGCAATGCTCACTTCGCCCATAGAATGTCCAGCATCAGGTACGAGGATGAGAGTGCTGTTTGGCATTGATTTGTGGAGTTCCCAAGCACTGCGTGCGGGGCAGACGACATCATAGCGACCTTGAACAATCGTAGTTGGTATGTGTTGAATTGTTTCAACATGATTGAGAATATGAGCCTCTTCAAGGAAAATAGCATTGATGAAATAATGGCATTCAATACGTGCAAATGCAACTGCAAAATCAAGGTCTTCAGCCTTTTCAAGATATGAATCATCTGGAAATAACCGACTTGTGGCCATTTCCCATCGCGTCCATTCCTTTGCAGCAGCACGGCGAATGTTGACATCTTCATTGGTTAAGCGAAGGTGATAGGCTTTGATGAGGTCTCCCTGTTCTGATTTTGGAATATGCTCTCTGTAGGACTCAAACGCATCTGGGAAGATATGACTTGCTCCATCTTGATAGAACCAATGTAATTCGCTTTTTCGACACATGAAAATGCCTCTGAGCATCAAACTAAGAGCACGCTGAGGATGTTCTTGTGCATAGACTAAGGCTAGAGTTGAACCCCATGAGCCACCAAAAACATGCCATTGCTCAATTCCAAATAACTGCCGGAGTTGTTCAATATCACGAACGGATGCCTGCGTATTGTTTTCAATTAATTCGGCATATGGAGTCGATTTACCACAACCTCGCTGATCGAATTGAATGATGTTGTAGGTTTTGGGATCAAAGTATTGGCGATATGCTGGTTGTCCACCACCGCCAGGGCCACCGTGAATCACGACAACTGGAATGCCGTCTGGGTTTCCACTTTTCTCCCATGCAATCGTATGCAGTTCAGAAACGCCCAACATACCTGCAGCGTACGGTTCAATTGGTGAATAAAGGACGTCCTCAAGGGTCGTAGTTACATCGAGCATAAACCTTCCAAAGGTCGGTTATGCATGTTCCTTTCGCAATGAACATCTTCTTGGAATGCTTCGGCACGGAAGAGAATATGAGCCGACGAGATGCGACTGAAGTGTTCAGTGAATGGGCCGATAAAGGCAAGGATGGAGGAATGGAAAAAGGGCATGCCCGTTCTGTTCACGCTATGCTTGAATTGGCTGGAATTCCCCGAGATGTACAGTATTCAGCAATCGATGTTGGTTGTGGGAATGGATGGGTATGCCGAAGAATCGAACAGGATTCAATGTGTTCACATGTCGTGGGAATCGATGGCTCATCACGTATGATTGAAAAAGCTCAAGCGATTGATGAGCAAGGCGAATACCATCTCGCCATGCTTCCGGATTGGACACCGGAACAACCGTTTGATTTGATTCATAGTATGGAATTCCTCTATTATTTACATGACCCGCAGTCAATGTTGAAACGTTTCCATGATGAATGGCTAAACAGCGGCGGTATGCTTGTCGCTGGTGTTGACCATTACCTCGAAAATGAAGACAGTTTGAGTTGGCCTGATGCTTTGGATGTCCACATGACTACCCTCAGTATTGAACAATGGAGAACAGCAATGTTAGATGCTGGGTTTGACGATGTCAAAATTCACCAAGTTGGTCAAAAAGAAGGGTTCGTCGGAACGCTCGTGCTACTTGGCACGAAAAAGTAGGTTATTCTTCACTGCGAATGGGGCCGAGTTCGGCTCCTTCTGGACCACAAAGTCGTATGTCTCCCCTTGAGAACGGGCATTGGAAACAAATGTGTGCCGATTCTGCAGGCATACGTGCAGGTTCGTCCATTACCTCTGGAGTTGCAGCAAGTTGTGCCATCCAGTTGAGGTGATGAGAAAGTGTCGTCTTTGCATCCTCAAACTCTTCTACCGATAATTGGACCATACGCCCTGATGCACCGATAAGCAAGGAAGGAGGAAGCACCCTACGCCGTTCATGTTCTGGCTTTTGTTGCTCGATTGCCTCCAAAGCCAATGAATACAATGTCAGTTGCAAACGGTGTTCGTCTAGCAGTGCTCTTTCTGCATATGAAGAAGGGAAAGGTGAAAGATAGTCGCCTTTGAATTTTTGAAGAGAACTACCGGCAGCTGGGTCATCTGGATTGAACTGATCTCTGCACCCTTTGGTTTTCAAATCAACAACTTGTAGACATCCTTTCCCATCTGCATCGCGCAAAGCCAATACTAAATCAGCACGCCCATCAAAAACCACATCGACATGGTCAACAAGAGCTTGATGCCGTGGACCTTCGATAGAGAAGGTCGTACGGAGCACCCCGTCAAAGGCAACTTTATGGCTAAAATAAAACGGTAATTCTGTTCTCAATCCTTCAACGGTAAAGCCGAAATGACTCTCTCCATCTGCAAATCGTCCGAGAAGACCACTGCGGACCAATTCCCCGAGTTGTGCTAATCGTTCAAAAGTGGATTTGTGGATTTTAGAATCTGAATTCCCCTCCCCAATGCCCTCTTCTGCAAGCACCCTTTGGAGAGTTGCTTCATCATCAAGTAGGTCTTTGCCCTCATATGTCCAAGCTGCAGGGAGAGGGATCGTTGGTGGAGAGTTTAATTGTGCAGGGTTCTGCAATCCTATTTCGACCAAACGATGCATGAGGGTGCCGAAAACAGTGGCTGGTGGGAAGAGGGATGCGGGCTTCTCATCTGCCTTCGACTTCGAAAATCGTTCAAGGGGTTCCGGGTTCCATCCTCTTACTTCAGACAACCAATGGCGCCGTGGGCAAGCAAAACTCGTATCCAATCCATGTGCCGTCATTCGCATGATATCGCTCACTCGGGCAGAGCCCTCTATCAAAGGCGCTTGAGTCTGACTTTTACCGAGTTGGACTTCGAGACTACGCCATTTTTGCAACGGGGTTTGAACATCTAAATCCGGGAAACAATCCGGTGAATGATAAATGTGAATCGATTCAATCGCATCGCCTCCGAGGCACGAATTCTCGACCAATGCACTTGGGTTTAATGAAAGTGTAGTTTCTTCATAACGTTGGAGAGGTTCGTCGAATGCATCATCTGAAAGAAGCCAAGGAGAATGTTCTATCGCGTTTGAATGAGAGAGGCTACGCAAACCATCTAGCCACATCGCCCCCATGGTCTTCATTGATGGTTTGCTCTTGAATTCGAGATGGTGAGTCTCGGGGTTCACTTCCGCAGTATCACTTGGTGACCCAACGACAATCAATCTGTCCTTTACTCGAGTTAAGGCGACGTAAAATTCTCGACGACGTTCGGCTTGACGTTGAGCGTGATCTATGCGTTTTGCAAACTCCCAAAGCCCATCATCAGGTCGTTCACGAGAAGTCCATGGATTGATTCGACCTGCGACAACTTGAGGCGTAACTAATACGTTGTTTCGGACAGCGAGCGATGCATCTGATTTGCCTGCATGGAATATTCCTGCAACAACGACGACCGGTGCTTGAAGTCCTTTCGCACCGTGGATGGTCATGATTTGAATCGCACCACCTGATGGCGTTGTAATCGCTGAAGGACCTTTGTTCCCAAGACCACTCAAGGCTTTCATTCGATTGAAAATAGCCGATGCTTCATGACCTAATTCATTTCCAATCGAGGCTGCAAGAACGCACCATGCCTCTGCATTTTGTCGAGAAGTATCATCGGGGTACGCAACAAGTAAATCCGAATGGTCAAGCACTGTATCGAATACATCATGAATTGCGCCCTGGCGAACCAAGCGTTCTAAGTGTGCTACGAGGCGTTTCACGAACTTATTTGGTGCATGCTGTTGGATTTTACCCCACCATGAATCCTCCTCTTTGCAGGTAAGTAGTGCATGTGCTTGGGCATCATTAAAACCGAGTATTGGCGAGCGGGCGAGCGATAAAGCAGCGTGACGTGAATGCGGGAAAGCAATCAATTCCAAACAAGCGAGAAGAGGGGCAACCACAGGTCGTTGAAGCAATGCCCCCTGACGATCTGCCATGACTGGTATTCCTCGCGATTGCAATCTCTGAATCAAATCCGGCATGTGTTTTCTGGAGTGGACGAGAATGATGATATCATCAGGTCGGACGTTTGATGCGTCATTTGAAAGTTCAGCATAGGTGGCTGATTCTGCATCCCAAACTCGAGTCCCGCTCTTTTGAATAAGCGCTTGTAAACGAGCCGCGATTAATTCGTTTTCAAGATGTGAGCGTTTTGCTTTCGGGTCGGCAAAGGTATCAATTCGCTTTTCTAAATCAAAACTTGGAGGTTCAACACCAACTTGCAGAGGGACGAGCCATTCCAGTGTTCCCGAATTATCAGAATCTCGGGCTGGCCGAAGTTGTTGAGGTTCTGCATGCCAATCTCCCGGTAAGACGTAGTGTCGTTGGTCGAATACATCCTCAAACATGCCGTTCATTGTACGCATTAAATTGTGCAGTGAACGGTGGTTTGAGGTAAGGTCAATATGTCCAAGTATGCGTCGTTCTTTACGGATATCATCAACGAGATGACGGGAATCTTCGTCGTCATCAAAAGCGACACTCACGTGCTCCCACAATTTGGATTTGACGGATGCTCCTTCAATGCTCGAACCTTTGATGAATGATTCACCTGCACCAACTGGCCGAGGATCTCGACCTTCCCCCTCACTTCGTAAGTGGCTCAAACGAGGTTCATTTTGTTCCAAAAGATTAGCTTGTTTAATCGCAGCGACCGTTCGTCGCATGACGGTGACCTCTGCTTGACGGAATCGATAGATACTTTGCTTCATATCCCCGACGATACAAACCGTTGGGTCCCAAGGGCCAAGTGGGCGTTTTGGGTCATCAGATTCGAGTCTTCTGTGCCCCCATAGTCGAGCGAGAAGACGGAAATGAGCAGGGTTAGTATCCTGATATTCATCGATGATAAAAGCACGATATTGCCGTCGAATCGTTTGGAGTGTGAAGAAACGTCGTTGTAAATCTTCGAAGCAGGATTGGTCGTCTCCTGCAAGACGCATAGCCCGAGAAATGTGCTGGTCAGACCATGGTTCATCTCCAAGATAGTCTAAGGCTTCAACGACAGGTGAAGGATAGACATGGCGGACGATATCTGGGCATCGGGCGAGCAATAAGTCTGCGACGAGTGTTTGGATATCATCATAATCGTGTACACCTTCATGGGCTTTTTGAAGTGTCAAAATATCTTGACAGCCACGGTGAACAAGTAACAAGTCATTCAGGACATTGGTTTGTAAATCGTGTGAAATACGTAGGCGTCCTTCTGGTGCAAGATCACTGAAAGTAGCCTCAACTTCTTGATGACGAAGTTCACATTCAGCAGGCATATGTGGTAAATCTGTAATCGGGTCGAGTAAGAAAGCACTTCTTCCCAAAAGGCAAACCAAACGACCAAGGCGGCTGTTGAGTTCTGCATTGAGAGACGCTGCGAGTCGTAATGCCTGCTTTTCAACCTCATCTTTGTCTGTTTTGGATACTACTTTCGCGGCAGATTTACCGAGTAAACCAGGATGCCACCCCGCACAATAACGGGCTTGAGGGAGTCCACCCCTCGGGAAATAATTCGGTTCATCGTTTTCTAATTGATTCGTTGTCGTACCGGCAAAAGCGACTTGCCAAACCCATTGTAAACAGGCACTTGGCTCAACTGGCAAGGGTTCCCGTGCCAAAGCGGTCAAGTGATTGAAACGAGTAAGTGTTGAATTAATCGCAGTTTCACAAGCCAAAACATAGTGAGTTGAATGAGCGAGATATACATCAGCCC
>MDSY01107208.1_pt1 | contig 17997 bp, 13 predicted proteins | sample 811131 | NCBI WGS metagenome assembly MDSY01 (sample SAMN05326643, study PRJNA326480) | marine metagenome | isolation source: seawater | place: Atlantic Ocean: South West | collected 2010
GCGCGACGACATTGACAGGATGCGACGCGACACATGTAAAACAGCTATTATACCTACACCTATAACCACCCTAGTCCCAGTCTTTCCTGCTTCGCGCTTTCTTTTTGTCGCTGCCTCGTTTTTTATCATCCAGCCGTCGCGCGTTCGCTTTCGCCGCTTGTTTCACGAGTTTCTTCTTCTTTGTTTTGTTTCCAGATGCGTTTTGCGGCAATTTCGCAGCGCGGTTCAAACACGCCTGCATCTTATCCAGCGCGTCGTCCACGTTTTGCTTCTGCGTCCTGTACCGTGAGCTTTGGATGACGAGCTCGTTGTCTTTGTTGACTCTGTTCTTTTCTAGGATTACTAACCGGTTAATCACCCAATGCGGGAGCCAGTCCTTCTGCGCCTTTTCAAGCCGCAAACGCATGTCGACTTTCGTCGCGACTTTGTTTACGTTTTGCCCGCCCGCGCCGCCCGACCGCGCGAACGTAATCTCCACGTCATCTTTGGTTACCTTTCTCGGCGGGTCGGTATTTTCTCCTGGCGCAGGCATAGGCAGCGTGTCTGTTATACGGACTTGCTGTATTCCTCTCAGGCCCTCAATGTCTTTCGCCGCTTTTGAAATCACGTCATCGGCCTCATCTTCATCCTCCGCCCAAGGGTCGAAATCCTCATCGTCATCAACCCAATCGTCCTCCCATGTTCCGCCTCGACCGGCGTTCGGGATGACGCGGAAATGCCGAACGGACCGTGCCGGCCTCGGGGCGATGTGCGGGGACGACACAGAGCGGTCCATGTGCGCGGCTGTGGTGAGCAGGGACCGCGGGGCTCCGATGGAGGTTTGAGAAAGGTGCCCACACCGCGCGGTGCCTGCCCCTCGGTGGACAGCGTAGGGCCTGGCTCGACCGAGCGAGACGCATGACGGGAGATGCCGCGTCGCACGCATCGCGGCCACCACGCGACCCGCCGTGGCCAACATCGGGAGAGATCTCCACGCGCGAGGGCGAGTGACGGGAATACCTGGCCGGGCAGGTATTGAAATACCACGATTTGAAATCTCAGCTGTCGTAGACCTCACTCTCCCGTGCACAACACCATGACCGCCCCCATGCGTGCTCGCGACGCGAACGCGGTTTCCATTCCCGCGCCTCGTGTGGCTGCGAAAGAACCGGCTGCGGGTGATAAGGACCTGCGCGATACCATCAACAACGCCAAGGCCAAGAGCCGTAACAAGAAGAAAAACCACACGAAATCCGACCACAAGTCGCGAGACAAGAAGTCCGGTAGGAACACGCAGGATTTCACTCCAAGCACCGTTCCGCAGGGTTTGAAGCTCGTGGTGGGTGATGCTCGACGACCCAAACTAGGGAAGAAGATGCACGGCCGCCACGTGACGTACGTTCCTGGTTTCTTTTGCGACGAAGATGATTCGCAAGTGTTTCAAAAACTTATGAGCGAAGTGAGGGCTGCTGGCAGTCCCGAAATGTGGGTGCCGTGGCACGAACAATCGCACCACATCGCGAACGACCGCGAGCGCAACGGCAAGTGGAAGGACGACTCCCCGGTGTTCAAAGCGGTGGTTGAGAAGATCGCGAAGTACTTTGACATGAATGTGAAAGCCACGAGATTCAATGACTACATGACGAGTTGCGAATGGAAACCGTTTCATCATGATGCCGCGGCCGTGAAGAAGGACAAAGCGGAAACGCAAAACTGTACCATCGCGGTTTCGTTCGGGGTCACGAGAGACATCGCGTTTGAACACGCCTCCACGAAAACCACGGTGTTCCTGCCGCAAACCAACGGCAGCGCCTATGGTTTTGGGCACGACGTAAATTTGGATTGGCGACACGGCGTGCCGCAGGTTCCGGAACAGCTGAGAAACGAAAAAGACAACGAGGAGCGCGTTTCCATAATCGCCTGGGGATGGGTGGACCAAGACAGAGACGATATCTCGGCGTTCGCGAACTAATGCCGCGTATTCGGAACGCGTTTGGTAATAAAAAACCAGCTTCATTACATATTTGGCACGAATACTGACGCATGTGGGTTCGGGCGACGTTCCGATGCGCGCCCGATGGAAAGAAAACAAAACTCACCTCCCTCCCACGTTCACGTTCACGTTCAAGTTCTTCTCCTCTTTTTTCTTCCCTCCGAAGATGCCAAACAGCTTCTTCTTCTCCTTCGGCTTGGCTTTCTCGACTCGCACCTGCTGCAGCTCAAGGGACGCCGTGGTCGGGGAGAGGCAGCAGCATTCGGACGGCCCGTCTCCGCGAACGCGCATGAAGCGCTCTTTTCCCATGAAAAACTTGAAGAGACCAGCCACGTGTCCTTCAGGGACGAACATGGCGAACCTCCAGTTCGTCACCGCGACGTACAGGAATAAGAACACCCCGCACACGATGATGCCCTCGGTGTACCCTGGTTCGGGTTCTGTTTCTACTACGGTCGTGGTGTCCGGCGGATCAGCGACCGGCGCGGAGTCGTCGTTTTCAGAAATGTCAACATCCGCCTCTAATTCGTCGATGTTGGTTAACCCGGCTGCGGTCAGTGCGGTGCTCACCGCGTCCACGTCCTCGAGTGTTTCCAGCAGCTCGGTCGCAAGCGCAGCGGTGGTGATGTTTGCGATTTCGAAGAAGACGTTGATTCCAGAGGTTTGCAGTAAACGACGGGTCAACCTCCGGGAGGCGTCGGTAACGCTCGTGACGTAGACGTCGGCGGCTTCGACGCCGGCGTCGGCGCCGCACGCGTCCGCCACGCCTTGCTTGAACGTCCCGATGTGGTTGTTCATGAAATCGCCTCGGTCGTACCCGGTGAAGGATAAAGAGGCTTCTATTTTCCGTACATCAACGGCGGGGGATGGGGTGGCGTCGTCGTCCGTGGAGTCGTCTCCGTCGTCCGAAGATTGCTCCCTGGTCACGTCCGTCCACAGCAACAGGTTTAAGTCATCGGTGTAGTCCCACGAACTCGTTTCATCCACCACGTTCATGGTGACGTAGGTGCCTCCGTCCCCCTTTTTAACCCCGAACCCCAGCAAACCCTCCGCCTCGTCCGAACCTGCGTTGTTGTTCAGCTCGCCGAGAGAGAAGTGTCGGTGTCCCCAATTTGACCCGCTGTCGTCGTAGATCCACGCGTACACCGCCCACTCCACGGCGGGTTCCATCGCACCGGAGGAACTCCACGCCAGGTTTTCAGCGAAACCGAAGAATTCCTTTTTCGCGGAGAGCTTAGCGGGCGCATCTAAACGTTCTTAAGGCCCGCAACACGCCGCCGCGGACCTGCCTGACGCCGTCCACGCGATTTCCACGACGTTGTGCTGCAACGTGTTGGCGACGTCCAGGAGGTATTCCGAAAAATCCTCCGCAACGTCAACCACTTCCTTCGCAATCGAGGCGTACGGCTTGATTCCCCGGTCCACGCGTTCCGCGTTTGACAGGAACATGCCTTTCTGGTTGTCCGAAAAGCCATCCCACTCCGCCTGGGTGTACGGGATCGTCAAGGTTTTGCTGATCGTCGGGTCGTTCGCCCGTCCCGCGTTAAACCAGTTTTCGATCGTCGCGATGTCGTTGTTCCACTCTGCGAATGGCCAATTCACGTCGCTGCTGGGGTCCGCGGGGTAGTCGCCCGACGCCGCGTCCACGAAAACGAAACGGGCACGGTGCCCAAAAAGACACACGCCAAGAGCGCGATCGAGGGAGTCGTGAGGCGACGAACACGCATCGTACCTGCCGCCGTCACAAATGATGATGACAGTTAAATGTCGGCCAATCAAAACGCGGTGTCGCAATCTCGTTTGCCATTTGTCGACGAGAAAAACTCATTTCTATGTCAAATGGCCGAGAGTTTACGCGCATGAGTAGAGCCAAAACAGAGACATACCTCGACGTTCGCGAATTAATGCTAGACTATAAATAGTAAGGAAAATCACTACCTACTCTTTTTCGCACCGCTCTTTGACTCTCGCCATGGTCTCCACTACCCCGCTTTCCCAATCATCGTTCACAAATTCGTTTTCGCCGCGAAACTTTTCAAGCGCGAACAAAACGGTCTTCTCAAGCTCTTTGAATCTTTGTAATCTCTCCTCCGTCGTGCCGCACCCCCGGCCGTCCCACAGCCCGATGGACCCTGCGAACAGGTCAGGACCAGGTCGGGTGGAGCCGAATAAAACTTCCCCTAGACGTAACCCGAACGCGAACTTAGGGACGTCCGGGGTATCGATTGGTATTTGGTATAAACTGGCTTGCCTTTTCGTGTCCCACTTTAAATGCCCGTGCGTCTGTACGTAGTAACTCACCGACGGTAACACGACTCTTCGTAGAAAAGCCTCCTGAAGGTTCTCGGGAAACCCCAGCTGAGTTAGCTTCCGTTCGACCCGTGCATCAAGCAAACCAGCCGCGCGCCGTTTCCGGAGCTGCACGCAGCGCAGCCCGAACAGCGAGCCCGCGGCAATGCGGGGGAGCCCGGTTTTCAAAGCGTCAACGCCGTCGGGGCATTTGAAAGTAGTGGGTACGGATAAGTGCCCATACGTGCGTTTAAACCAATTCATAGCCGGGACGTCCCGCAACTCCCACTTCTCAAGGCTGACCGTTTCCCAGGGAAACCCGATTTGGTCCAACTGCTTGACGCGCCCCGGCTGCTGATCTAGGTAAAATCCCTTCTGCTTGTTCCGCATGTCGTGCGACACCGAACCCAGCGCGAACAGTCTTTGGTGCGGCTTCAGTTGTGTTTCACCCACCGGCGTGACGTAATCCCGGGGGATGATTAAGTGCCCGTGTTTAGCCTTGAAATACTCTAAACAGGGCATGATCTGGTGCTCAAACACCCACTTTTTCGATTTCCAGACGAATCGCTGAGACGCGTCGTCGCCGCCTAATTGCATCAACGTTTGTAGCTTTTCAGAATCGCTCTTTACGAAATCGCCGCGCGCGCGGATGTTGTCCACCCGCTTGCCCAGCGCGAAGTTTCGTATTTCGGCAGGCACTATCCCGTCGTCAGGAACCACGTACAGCTTGTGCACGTTGAGGTGCGAGTGCACTTCGTAGAAGTACCGAAGCGCGGGGACGACGCAGGTGTAGAATAAATCGCCATCCTGTTTTTTTTGGCGATTGTTTTCTGACGAACCATCTGTACTCATTGGTTGCCCAGTGGATGATCTACCAGAAGAACCCTTTATTCCTCCTCCACCCCCGAGGCCGTGCGTCTCCGGTACCAACGAGCGCATCTTCATCGCCTCCATTGGAGCCGAGGGTTTGGTACGGGGTTTACTCGGGGTTCCGAATTCGGTGGATGCCGCATCAGCCGACAGCAATCGGTGCCCACCCACGATCGCGCCCGGGAACGCCGCGGGGGGGGGCACCATCCACCTCCGAAGGTGAGGCAGCACTCGCGCCACGTCGCCGAGCGCGCCGCGACACCGCGGGAGCATCGCGACGCCTCCGACTCCAACTAACAGGTCGCGCCTCAGGGCCACCACGATTGGCCGATTTGTGACGCGCGGGAAGATGCACCACGTTTTTGGCGAGGTCGTCTCGGAAGGAAAACGAAAAGTGACGAGAGAAAAAAACAAATCGATGTTAGCTGACCATCCCAAGTAGTCTCCAAATTATGTTCTCAACCCCTTCATCCCCTGAATTGGATTCGTCTGCGCGGACGAAAACACGAAATCGAGATCCACCACTCCCGCCCGGCCTGCTCCACGTAGATCGTTTCGGCGATTCGACCATTGGTCAACGGCGCCGACAGGAGTGCTCCGCGATGTCGAGCGTGGCGGTCGCGGCTGTGGCGCGGCTTTCGGTGGCATCCGCGGTGATCCTGGGGGTTAGCACCGCGTATGGGCGGTTGGAGGACGAGAGACTCGGGAGGTTCCTCTTCGCGGAAACTGGGTTTCAATCTGACGAGGACACAGGGACCAAGGTACTTTCCCGCTATCCGCTTGAATCGCGGGTGAGAGGCGACAAGCCCTCTACAACCGGCGTTCTCGATGCATAGAGCGAATCTCGATTATACCCCTATGTCGTGTATATCCCCGACACAAATCTAGCGCATCACTGACCTCTCCGTAACCTCCCCTCCCACAGTGGAACCTTCAGTCCCCGTGTTTTCGCGAGTCGATCGGAACGCTATTGGTGGTTTTTTCCATCTTGATCCTGCTGGACCCGTTTTCAGACGTGCGACAGTTCGCGATACGAGTACTACACATGTTTTTCGGAAGACGCATAAGACAGTCGGAAACATGTTATTTGCACGATGACATCCGCGGTCACGAAGGGTTGAGTGAGGAGGACGACAGGGTACCGGCGATGACGCCGTCGCTCGACGCGCTCGTCACGGACGCCGACGTCAACCACTTCCTGGAAGAGTTGGGCAGCGCGCCGACGGAACGAGAAGTCGTGGAGCGACATGACAGGGACAGCAAGGGTCTCGAAGACTCCACAGATGTGTACTCAACAGAGGAAGAGGTTGTTTCTGGAGTCAGGAGTGGACGTTTAGAAACTGGCGCGTCCAGGTCGCTTCAAAGCCGTCGCGTTGGTTCCGAAAACGGCGAGAATGATTCGACTGAGGAAACAGCCTCCGCAGCCTCCGAAGATACCGCGGCTGCGAACGCCGCTGGGTGGTCCGTCCTCGCAAGAGGAGACACCGGGAACGGCACCGTATTCCGCATGCTCAAAAGGGACGGCCCCGCGCCTGGCACGAACGTGAACGGCAAGCGCGGCTTAACGCAGTTCCGGCTTGAGATGGTGATGGAGGGCGTCTCCGCGAAACAGCTCGCGCGCGTCCAGATGAACGACGTGATTCGCGGCGAGTGGGACACATCGCTGCTTCACGCGGACCACCTCGCAAAGACGAACGCAGAGACATATACGGTCTCCACTGACATCCACCAAATCACGGACTCGGAGGACAACGATGACGTCGGCGAAGGCAGTGAACTTGCATTTTGGAGGATGAAGTTCCCCATGCCGCTTGCGCCGAGGGATTACCTGTTCGTGCGGCGACGGTGGCGCTCGGAAGACGGGGCGTACTTCGGCGTGACGAAAGACGCGACAGGATCACAGGATGGGGATGCCTTTCTCGCCGCGAACGGCATAGGCAGAGGGTCGGGGTACCGTGTGCGCCGGATCTTTTCGGGGCAACGCATCCGCGACGTTTCCAGCAGCGCGAGTTGCGAATTTTCCCAGCTCCGCGGTGTGGAAGCCTCTCCTGCGAACTCCACGACGTCCGCGTCCGGCGCGGTTCAAACGGGATCTTCCAAAAAGCACGGCGCGGCTGAGCTCGTGTCGGTGTACCACGAGGATTCGGGCGTTCCTGCTGCGGTGATCTGCTTAGGCGCGTGCAAGGGCTTGATGCCGTACATGCGGAACTTGGAACAAGCAGCGCGGAGCAGGCGGTTCGAAAACGGCAATGTCGCACAACGCCGACGCGATAACCAAAAGTTCCAGAACATGAACCGCCACTCGCGTATCCGTCGAAGGTTGTTCGGGGGGAAGGATGGCAAGGGTGAGCACACAAGGCGCCTGGGCTCTTTCTGGCCGTTGCGCCGGTTTTCCCTCTCCAGGGGCGACGCCAACTCACGGTGGTTCCCGCGTGGGGGCAAAGAGTCTGCTGGCGAAAATTCCGTCCTGCGCGTTCGCGGGAAACGTGCGTATTTACGGTCCAAGATTTCTCAGCTCAAGCGTACCATCATCCACCGCACGGTGCGGCGGCAACTGCAGAGGCACGACCACGTGCATGCCATGGGCAGGAGACGGAGGTTGATGGTGCGCGCCGCCGGCTTAGTCGCCGTGATGTCGAGAATCACGCGGAACAGATAGTTTAGTGTTTACTTTTAGTCGGATGTATTAATACTACCGAGGATAATACCTCACCTATAACACTACGATGAATGCATCTACTACTATTATACTACTCCTCTCTAATAATCTAATACCTTTTCGTGTTCCGATTGGCCCGGGTACACGACGACGCCGCCGCCGACGACGGAATCGGAAAGGTACAAAACGAGCGCTTGCCCGGGCGTCAACGCACGCGTGGGCTGCTCAAAGAAAATCTCAACTAATTGATGCTCTGTGTCGTCACCTGTGTCATCACTATAAGCACTCGACCCGTACTTCGTCGGCTCAATCGTGGGTAATTGCCCATACGGGACGACCCGCACGACGCACGGAACCGCGTCGCCACCGTACCGCGTTTGCGCCGTGAGTTTTGACTGTTCAAATTCTTCAGAACCAAAGTCAGGCACCTCACCTGTCACCCAGAAACACCGCCCCACCACGCAGGACGTGGCGAACAAAGCGGGGTGATCAGCGCCTGGTGCGACGTACGCGACGTTTCGGCCAACTGACGCGTCCTTGCCGACGACGTACCAAGGAACGGGCGCGCCGCCCAGCCGCGCGCGTTGGCCGACGGTGTACCCGGTTAGGCCTTTGTGCGGGCCCACTGTAGAGCCGTCGTCCACGGAAACGAAAGTACCACGGACCGGTGAGGCGCTTGAGGCTTGTTTTGAGTCTTCTTCTGTGCCTTCATAGTCCATTTCTCGTGTTCCCTGCGCACCTCCTCCGTCTCCCAAATCGTACTCGGCGATGAAGTCTCCGAAGTTTTGTTTTCGCCCGATGAAGCAAATGCCGGCGCTGCTTCTTCGGGTCGTGATTTGTTGAGGTAAGTTGGCAGCCCCGCTCGCGATTTGCTTGACTTGCGTCTTCGTCAACCCGCCGAGGGGGAAGCACGCTCGTTTCAATGACTCGCCCGTAACAGAGGCGAGGAAATACGACTGGTCCTTGGTGTCGTCGACGCCACGAAGCAAAGTTGGAATGGGTTGTTTTTCGTTTTTTGAGGAGCTTTTGCAGACAACCCTCGCGTAGTGTCCCGTCGCGAGCACGTCCGTTATTAAATTATTTTCGCAGTGTGCAAGTAACGCCCCGAACTTGATATGCCTGTTACACGCCAAGTCAGGGTTCGGAGTGGCGTTTCCTCCGTTGAAGTCTTTCAGGAACGGCACGAAGACGCTGTGCCAGTATTCCTTGACAAAGTCGACTTGCTTTAATTTTAAGTTCAAATGTCCCGCAACCGCTGCCGCGTCTCTCTGGTCCTTCTCAAAGTCACACTGACCGCCCGTCTCCTCGGCTTCGTCCCAGTTCCGCATCAACACGCACGTCACGTCGTACCCGGCGGTTTTTAACAGCCAAGCGGTCACGGCGGAGTCCACGCCGCCGGATAATCCGACGGCGACGCGCGTCTTTCTTTTCTTTTTTTCTGAAATCGACGATGTCGATGTCGATGTCGATGAACTCCCGTCACCGTCCTCCGTATCCGTATCCGTATCCACCAGCGGTCGTGGGAGATGAGGGAGCACGCGCGCGACGAGGTCGGGATCGCCCAGCGCGGCGTGTAAATGCGTCGCGATCTTCTGCTCTTCCTCGACCTCATCTGCGGAGCTGCACAGCGCTCGTCTTGGTGCCGACCAGCAGGGCGGCGCGCGCCAAACCACCGCGCGTTTGGAGAGTTCATTTCGCCTGGGGAGCGTCGCGGACGCGAGCGCTCGCGCTAGCGCGCGACGCATCGGCGAACACTCCGAGCGCGATGCCCGTCTATGCACTGGGGCGTGTGCCACGGTGTGGTTGGTCAGGGTTGCTCGCATTTGAGAGCATCAAAGTTTCAGCTGGCTTCTCGGAACTGACGAAACTCCCATTTCAAAGCAAATCTGAAGACGCACCCCCCGACCTCTGCCACTGCGCCCAGCGCACTCGAGGTGTATCGCACTCCTCGAGGATTCTCTGATATACACACGTTCACGGGACGCGTCTTCCACGCCGCCGAACGCTTTGTGGCGCGGCGCTGACACGTGCGGCGCAGCGAGAAAGGCCTTTGTTAGTTGTTGGCACCCCTCGTCTCTTCCTAGACTATGAAGCGAAGTGTCGCGTTTCTGCTTTGCTTCGCCCTGGTGGCGCCCCCTCAAGTCTCCGCGTCCGCGCCGTCACGCGTATCGTCCCCCATGGTGGATGTCTTCCAGATCGCACGCCCTTCAGCGGACCATCTGTCCCTGGAAGTCGTCTCCGAGGGTGTTTCTCGCCTGGGGCGATGCGTGAAAAACTCGCAATCGTCGCTGTTGTGGGCGGCTACCACAGCGGTAAGAGTTTCCTCCTAAACGCCTTGAACGGCGCTAACTCGGGGTTCGAAATCAAAGCCGGCCACGAAGCCACTACGGAAGGGCTTTGGATCGGGGTGACGGATATGGTGTCCACGGTCGATGGGTCTAAGATTCTGCTGTTAGACACGGAAGGCTTTTCCGCCGCGGGCGTCGCGGAAAGCTTCGACGCTCAAGTGTTTTCAATCGCCATGTTACTCTCTTCGCACCTCGTGTACAACAGCAAAAACGTAATCACGCAGGCTGAGGTGGAGTACCTCGAGACGCTTGCCCGGCGTGCGCATCTGTGGTCACTCGCAACGGACGTTCGGTCTGATAATTTCCCTCCGTTAAAGTGGGCGGTGCAGTATTTCACCAGCGATCTTGGTTCAGTTACCCCGACGAAGTGGCTCCAGACGTTCATCGGCGATTGCATCGGGAAAAAGTGTGGTGACGAGGTAGGGGTACACAGTCACACCCCTATCGGCAGCCGCCCATTAATCGACGGCAACTACACCTTGGCCAAGCTTTTCAACCGTGACGTCAACGCGCGGGTGTTTTACCCGCCCACCACGACGTGTCAATCCCTATCCCGACTAGACGTGTTACCCACGCACTCGCTCGATCCCGACTACCTGTCGCAAATCGAGGCGTTTCGATCAGAAATTATCGATTCCACAGTCTCAAGGGAGACTGTTTTACCCGGTTCAGAAGGCACTTTCGGCACGTTTGGCGCCGGGCTCGCCGCGCGTCTAGTGAGGCTGGTGGAGGCTGCCCGGGATGGTCGTTTGCCCGAACTCGTGTGGTCCTCACAGTGGGAAGGGAAGCTAATAACCTCAGCGTCGTCGGCGGCGCTCAACGCGCGCGACGCCGCGGCGTGCGTTTCGCTGCGCGCGTCGCCGCCGCTCGCGCCCGACGCGTTCCAAGATGCTCTGCGAAACGCTCGCCGAGACGCGGAAAACGTGTTCAAAACGCACTTGTTCCACCTTCCGCGTTTGTGGCGTGCGCCGATGGACAAATTGAAAAGAGAGATATCCCGCCGCGAAGCCGAGGACATCACCAGGCACGACTTAGTGGTGGACGAGGGGCTGCGGGTCGCCGCGGATGAAGCTATTTCCTCGACCCTAAGCGGCATCCACGCCATAGCTCGACCGTCTAATCCCGAGCAACTCAGAAAAGATATCAACCTCGTCGTGACACACGCCAATAATGTTTTTCAAACAACCACCAAGCCGTTTGAAAAGTGCACCATCTCCAGGAAGCGGGCGATCCGAGCGATTAGAAAATACCGCCGCGCTCGCGACGCCGCGATTGTGGATGCCGAAAAGGAAAACGCGCGGGAGACTTCCGTCACTCTGGACGCCGCCGAAGCCGCGGCGACGAGGGCGTACGACCTGGAGATGACCGCGCAGACACTCGCTGCGAGTGCGGGACATGACGATACTGATGTGCAAGATACGGTTGTAGAGGTCCCCTCTACACAAGACACCGCTGGCTTGCCTCTGAGAGCGTCATCGCTTGTGACGACGCACTCCGCGGTGAGCGTCTTGGGACTCGGCGCGTTTGACGACGCCTTGCGTGCGGCGTCCGCAACCTGGACGCTCACGACGCGCGACGGCCGTGCAAGACGTTCACACGTACAGAATGTTCTGGAGACGCGTGGCGAGGATTGGAAACGACGCAACGCTGGTGTTGCTGTTGAAGCCGCGACCGCCGCGCGCGACAAGGCGCTGGCGTACGCGGAAACCGAGATGGCAACCTTCGCGCTTCCGGAACTGCGCGACGCGCTGAGGAACGACACCGGCGTGCTTGTGTTTCGCGCGCTTCTCACGTTCGACGCAACCACTTCTGGTTTCAATGACATACCTGAGTGCGGTGTTGAACGCTTAACACTCCAACAGGCCCTTCACGACGTCGCCTCACGCGTGGACAAACGAAACACGCAGGCGTGGGTAACGTCGCTTTCCCTGGTCGGCGACGCCGCGAAGGAAAAGCTTCAGCTCGAAAAGTCGTGTCTCAACAGCGTACGAGACGCGCGCAGTGCAGCAGACCATAAAGTATCGGCGTGGATGAACGTAGTAACAGCGTGTTTGCGTGACTTATCACCCAACGGACTTGATCGTCGCACCATCGCGTATTGGCTCGACGCGTTCGACGCCGTGGTTCGCGACGACGACGCAAACCCGGAGACGCATTCGACTTTTTTCACCAAAACAAAATCAAAGCGAAAGAGCTTGGACGCGGGCGCATTACGCAAAGCACGTGAAATGAGCGTCGGGGCGCTGGGTGACGTGGCTTCCGTATTCGTGGCAACAGATGATGACCTCGCTGCACGTCGCTCAGCGATGCGCACATTTCGCCTCGCGGTCGTTTCCGTCGCCGCCGCGTTCGCCGCCGCTTTCGCTTTCGTCCTGGCTGACGTCTCAAAACGCGCGGCAAAAGCTCGAAAGATTCGCAACCGTGAACGGCGACTCGTCTCGCGCTCAAGATCCAGGACACCGCCGGTTATGTTTTTCCAGCAACAAGACCAAGACTATCAGTCTCTAGATTTAGCCAATCCGCTGGTGTACGCCGCGACGCAGGCTCTTCCGGGCGTTGACGAGGACGAGGAAGAGAGCGAAGACGTAGGTGACACTGAGGACGACACCGAGGACGAAGACGACGACACCGAGAACGATGAGAACGACACCGAGAGTGACGAAGACAACCCTACCAACGACACCATAGACACCGGCGACCATGATCTGAACGACAATGTGGACGACTACACGATTTCCCCGAAGCCGTTGTTCGGCGACGACGACAACTCAGACGAGTACGTGCACGTCCCGGACGGCGACGATACCTTCGCGGACGCGGATGCGACTTTTCTTAGGAGCGCTCAGGGTCAGGGATTCAGTGAAGATGAACCGACACACATTTCTACACACATTTCTTCACCGACACCCGTGGAACACGAAGCACACGCGCACGAAACCCTCACCGACTCCCAGACCCTGCATGACTTTCTCACGTCTTCCTCGATGTCCCCGCTTGACATAACAGTGGGTGACTTCCAGAAAGCGCTGGTCTCTGTCCACCAAAACAACCCCGCGGCGTTCAACTTTCTGATGCGGTTCCACGGGCACAAGGACGTCAAAAAGTTCATCAGCGCGGACGACACCCGGGGGAGGGGGAACAGCGCGCACTTCCTGGCTGGGTTCCACGAGAGCGTTTTGAGTTTTGTCCACGAGCGCGTGGCGTTTGACGAAGCAACCTGGGCGGAAACAAAATATGTCGAAGGCGTGCTGCGCAAGTACAAGCAAGCCGTTTCAGTCACCGTGATTGAGCCCATATCGCGGCGAGTGAGTGAGGTGTACCGCAGAGGGTGAGGTAGGAAGTGTGATGGGTGCTGAGAGAGCATCGAAACCATTGACATGAGACGAGACAATACATTGTAAGACGACATTAAAGACGAACGAACGAAACAACTCAATTTTTGATAGGTTCTCCCCCTTGGGACTTAAAATTCACAATCCACGCGCGCTACAGTGGTCCCTTCATCACATCGCTTAGGCGACGGTGAAGGAGGACCAGGTTTGCTTGAGGTCACGCTCCTGGCCCTTGAACCAGCGCTTGTCCCCCGACTGGAGCTTCATGGTGTACAGCGTGCCGTCGGACACCGTGGCGGCGATGAGCTGGTGGCGGCCGCCTTCGTCGCCGTCCGCGGTGCGCGTCAGGACTTCGTAGTAGTACGTGGTCTTGCCCTTGTTGGACTTGGTGAACACGTCCAGCACGGCGGCGGTGGACACGCGGTTCGCGGCGAAGCCACCTTCGGACCTGGTCTCACCAGCGTACACCTGCTGGCCGAGGAGGAATCCGATTTGCTCGAGGTACGCTTCGGGCGAGCCGAAATCCTCAATCTTGGACTTGTTCACCTTCTCCACCAGCACCGAGATGTTGGACACGGCGTCGAAGTTGTCCTCGAAGTAGCAGTCCTGGTTGGGGAAAGGACGCTCGCGGGTGGGGTTGTACTTCGAGGGAAGCAGGAACGCGTACCCGTCGCCCGCAAAGGGGATGAAACCTGTAAAGTTAAATTGGGGACGGTGGTTAGTTTTAGAATGCGAAACAGACGAAGTGATTCCTCGGAACCGCGTGTGGACCGTCCGTGTGCGACCGTGCCAGACGAGTACGTGGGGTGGTTGCTGTGCCTGCCTGGCTCTATGAATGCACTCAAGGCTCGCCGCACACCCAACCCACTCGTTCCGACACACACACGCTATGTCGGTTCAGATACACTCCTCTATCCGGGTCACGGGATCCGCGTGGCGATCCGCGTTGTAACTTTTGTTTTCGCGTTCGTATACATACCGGAGGTGTTGGTGTTGGAGCCCCAGATGTTGGCGGATTCTCCGTACGCGGCGAGGGAGGGCTTCGCGGCGAGAGCAACACCGGCAGCCTGTGATGGGTTATCGAGAAGGGTCGTTTGGTTAGTTATTGTGGTCTCTCCGAGCTCGATCATGGGACGATGAGATTTCTCATCGCGATAGCGGAGGGTTTGTTTTCCCGTCGTCATCGGATGTCATCGCGTCCCCGTTTGGCGTCGCGTGTGCCACACGCGACGCCACAGCGGTTCGTTGCGCGCGTCTATTAGTTCGTGAGTCACTCGATGAAGCACTCCACACAACTCTTTGATTGAAAGCTAACACAGGCACTTACGGTGAAGGTGGAGAGCGCAGCACGGCGGGAGGTTTCTTCCGCCGAGGCGAAGGTCACCACGGACGCGCGCTTGGGCGCCGCGGGGGCGACCGCGCGGGCGCGGAGAGACTCGGTCTTGCCGACGAAGGCCGGGCGGGCCACGACGACGGAAGCAGCGGAGGTGATGGCAGCCATTGTATCGACTTGGGTGTGTGCGAATATGCCGGAGCGACCGATCGACCGGCATCCAACAATCAATCGAGTTGGACAGAAAGAGAAAATCCTTCGCACATTTCGCGTTTTTCATTGGCCGAGGCGAGGAGCAGAATTTCTTTCGATGCCTTGCGGCTTGCGGAACTAGGCAACAGACAGGCAACGGATCGTCTAATTGAGGGACAAAGACCAGATCCCGCAGACTGATTTTGGCGCGCAGCAAGTCCACTGTTTTTCACCCGAAAAAAAGTTCTCAAAAACTCAAGTTTGTTTTCCTCTCAGGCGGGCGAGCGCAGGGAGTGCGACGGCATGGCGTGTCGTGAGCCTGCGCGTCGAGCCGCTCGGTTCGCGCGATGGGTCGCTGCCCCGCACCACGGTCTCGGCGCAGTTTCCAATCTATATGGTCACAACTCACCCGCCGCGCCCCTGGACCACTGTCGCCGTGCACCGATGGAACCCCATCCCCTGAAACCCAGGCGAAGTTTCTTCTCCCTAACTGACCTCGATTCCATGCGCGAGCGGGTGTTTTCCAGCACCAAAACCGTGCACCACTCCCCCGACAAGCTGTTCCAAGTCGTCGCGGACGTCGCAAAGTACTCAGAGTTCGTCCCCTTCTGCGCCGCGTCCCGGGTGTTAAAGAAACACGGACCAAAAAAGTTCGAAGCCGAGCTGGAGATTGGATTCAAAGTCTTTTCAGAGCGGTACGTGTCGGAGGTTACGCTTGAGGAGGACTTGGACACAAAAAAGAAAACAGTCACCGCCACAGCGGTACCCCCTAAATACGACGATGGGCTGTTCACCAGGCTAGTCTCCACCTGGCGCTTCGAACCCGGCCCCGACGAAAACACCACGAAGGTGCAGTTCGAAATCGACTTCAAAGTCAACTCCGTGGTGCACTCGCAAGTCGTGAGCTTGGTGTTTGAAGAAGTGAGTAGGTTGCAAATCGGCGCGTTCGAAACGAGGTGCGACAAGCTATTTGGGAGAGGCAGGGGGGGTGAGAAATCAGTCTCAAAAACAGCTACAGATACTAGTGACTCTCGCGCATCTGAAGCGATGACCTCAACGCAAAAACAAATATTCGCCGCGTTTGAGCACTCCGCAGCGCGTCCGACGCCACGCAGAGGCGAGGATGACGACCTGAACAACGACGCCCCCGGGTTAGGTCTTCGCGACTTTTCCAATGCGTGTCGCTCATTGGAGGGCATTGCTCCGTTCGGGCCAAACGTCGCGAACAGGCCGTTTCTTTGCGGAGCGTTGCACGCGGCGCTGGACTTGGAAAGCGTGGGCAAGGCGAGCAAAGAAGTCGCGGCGGCTGTCGTGGCTTTGGTCGAGGAATTTGGGGTTGCTGGTGAGGGTTTGAGGAGTACAGGGGAACAGGGTACATCTGCTTCTAACACCTCCCTAGATAAATCAAAAGGGGTATCAAAAGACACGGTTCGCTCCTTGTTCCTTGAGCAGCTCTCCCAGATCAAAAAACGCATGCCAAACGTCATTAGATTGGCGAGCTCGCAGCAACAAAGAATTCTTGACGGCGAGGACCTTTCCGGCGAGGACGAGGGCAAGGATTTCGACATTTTACTCGAAACCGCGATGGCGGACGTGGTGGTGGAGCACCACGTCAACGACGTGGAGCGGCTGGTGAATGCGTTTATAAAAAACTTGGAGTGGGATGAAACCCGAAAAAGCTTTTCAGTAACAAACGCGGCGACGTTCCTGAGCTCGGCGCGACTCGAGGGAATCCTCAACATAGGCGTGCTGCACAGACTGAAAGGAAAGCGGTAAGGAGACGTGCTCTGACGATCTACAGGATCTGTACTACTGTTGATCCACACTACTAGCTATTTAATATAACCTAACCTAAGTCGGATTGTTTACGAACTGTACCGAGTACGCGCCGCTTTCATCTTTTTGCGCTTTGAAGTTTTTCGTGCTCAGCCCGAAGTTACCCAATAAAGCGTCCCCTAACCCGGTCAACTTCTCCATCATCTCTTTCTTTAGTTGTGCGTGTTTAGCATCCACTAAGGGTTTCAATCGAGTGACGTGATCCTTTGCGGTTTGAATTATTGACGCATATTTCTCAAACTCCTTTACATCTTTTTTTTCAATCTCGGCCGCTTGTTTCAACAGCGCTTCGCAATCGAAAAGAGCGCCTTCCGCGTCGGGCGGGTTCAATAATTCTTTCGCCTCCGCTCGTCTCGCCCACGCTTTCAGATACGAACCGTCACATGCAATCGCCTCGGTGCAGTCGGTGATGACTTCTTTGATTTTCGAAAGCTGCAACCGGCACGCCGCGCGGTTGGCAAAGTAGATTGCGCGCGCGCGGCTTTTTGGTTTTGTTATTTTTGTTTCAGATTCATTCTCCTTTGGTTTGAGTAGTAGTGACGACTCCTTCTCATCCGTGTCGGTATGTTTACTCAACTCCGTGGGCTCGGAAACCCCGTGGTCGTCGTCTTCAGGCGTATCTCCCGGTGTATCTGCGTGTGTAACCCCGGACCCGCCGCTGTCACCAAACTTTTCAACCGACCCGACGCTCGTCTCCAACGCCATCGTGTAGTGCCTTTCCGCCTCCACCCAACGCCCCTCGCCGAACGCGGTGTTTCCGTCCGCCTTGTGGGACTCAGGGTCCAAATGCGGCTCGGCAACCGGCTTGGCGTGCTCGGTGATACGCATCATCGTCCCCAGGCGTGAGCAGGCCCGGGCGGGGCGAGCGGAAGACTGGTGTGCCAAGAGATCGAGTGAGTACCCGGAACAAAAACTATATGAGAATTCCCAATTTCGAGCGGGAGTTGCTTTCGTGTTCCGGGTGCAACTAGAGGAGACTAAAAAAGCGCTGGAAATGCCCATTTTTCGCTTTTGTTCCGCACTCCGGCTTGTTCAACCAAAAGACCTACTTCCTTTTTCAAGCCTCGCGCCCTTGGAAGGGCGCGTATCCAGAACTGGGCGCGCTGGACGCGCCCGTAGGTAGCGTCGGTGTTTGTCGGTTGAGATGTGAACCGGCGTGTACCGAC
>MDSY01053602.1_pt1 | contig 17996 bp, 15 predicted proteins | sample 811131 | NCBI WGS metagenome assembly MDSY01 (sample SAMN05326643, study PRJNA326480) | marine metagenome | isolation source: seawater | place: Atlantic Ocean: South West | collected 2010
CTTCTGACTTTCCATAAGTTTCTTTCTTTGGGTAAACTGGGTACATCTCAGCAGTATCAAAATAATTTATTCCTTTTTCAACTGCATAATCCATTAATTGAAAAGACTCATTTTGGGAATTTTGTTCTCCAAAAGTCATAGCACCTAAACTTATTAAGCTAATATCTATTTCTGAATTTCCTAATTTTTTATATCTCATGCAAAGTTTTATTTTATTTTAAGTTTAAGTTTTTTTGAATTTGTGAAAGAATAGTAACCTGTATATCCAGAGTGTTTCATTATTTTTCTCCACTCCTCTTTTTTAAATAGCAACGTACCAAGCACAGTCCAGTTTTTAAACATCCAGTAATCTTTTTCAGTCTCATAACTTGCTAGAGTTATAAAACTTTTTCCTTTAGATAATCTTTGAATATTTTTTAACAATAAAATAGCATCATTTAGAGTAAGAATATAAACAGCTCCTAGTGCAATAATACAATCGAACTTAGTGTTAATTGAGCTGAGATCTGAGAATGTTTTTACTTTTTTTACAAATTTTTTAACTGGTTTAATAGTTTTATTTATAGCATATTTTGAAGTTTCAAGTCCTAAAATATTAATTCTTGGATTTAACTTTTTGATCTCATGGATAAGGAATCCTTTTTCACTAGCAATATGCAACACTTTTGAATTATTTTTTAAATTAAATTTCTTAATTATTTTTTTTGCTACAGAGAGCCATCTTCCATCATATTTTAGGCCACCATATCCGTAATTCCTATCTCCATCAAAAAATAGCCTTTCTCTTTCTGAAGCAATAATTCTATGCTCAATTGTCCTAATACCTTTCCCAACAAACCTTTTCACTTTAGTTTTGGAATAATCAGATAATAAATTATATTCTTTCATTTAATTAAATTTTACCAACGATCATGATAATCTGGTTTAATAAATCTCTCATAAATGGCATTAATTTTAGGAATAATGTCTGAAATATCCTCTAATTCTGAGGTGCTTGCATTCATTTCTGCTTGTAGTTTATTTGCAGCGCCTGGAATTACCACACTTACAGCTTCGTGAGATAGAATCCATTTTAAAGCCAAAGTAGTTAATGTATGGTTTTTAGGTACAAGGTTTTTTAATTCTTCAACAGCTTCCAAACCAGTGTTTAAATTTACACCGGAAAATGTATCTCCAATATCGAATGCTTTTCCGTTTATATTGTAATTACGGTGATCATTTTCTGCAAACTTAGTTTTTTTGTTTATTTTTCCAGTTAATAATCCGCTAGCCAGTGGACCTCTAGCGATCACTGCAACATTTTTTTTTTTCGCTTCGTTAAAAAATACTTCAGCTGGTTTTTGTCTAAATATATTGAAGACTAATTGAATGCTTTTGACACTAGGATTCTTAATTGCTTCCAAAGCATCTGATACTGTCCAAACACTTACACCATAATGCATTATTTTTCCTTTTTTTACTATTTTATCCATCATTTCATAAGTTTCTTTCTTTAAAATAACATCACTAGGTGGGCAATGTAATTGTAAAAGATCAATGCTTTCGACGCCTAAATTTAGCAGAGATCTATCTACAAATTCTTCCATTGGTTCTTGTTTATATCCTTTTGCATAATTAGTGCCTCGCACTCTTCTACCAAGTTTCGTGCTCACATATAATCTTTCTGAAGTCGATTTTATCATTTCGGATAAAAATTTCTCACTTCTTCCATCTCCATAAGTATCTGATGTATCAAAAAAATTTATACCTTTGTCTAAAGTTTTTTTTAAAATTTCTTTAGCATTATCATTCGATATGACCTCTCCCCAACCCCAGCCTAGCTGCCAACATCCAAGACCTATCTCTGATACGTTCCAACCAAGATCGGAAAATTTCCTATAATTCATTTTTAATTAATTAAAAAATATAAAAAGTTGTAATTTTTATTTTAAAGCTTCTGCTTGAACTCTGGCTTGTGCTAATTTAGCTTTTTCAATGTGAGCTAATCTTTCTCTGTCTGTTTTGTGCGGTGGATCATATTTATCAAAAACATTAGCTACATTTTGCGAAAAATCTACACCTATCTCTGTTAGTTTTATCTCAGTATCCGTCACTTCAACAATTCCATCTTTTATCATTTCACTTAAACCTTCTATTTCTTTTTTGAAATATTCCTTGGCGTCAATATTAAAGTTTTCTTTAAAATATTTGAATTTAAACCCTAAAAAACTTTTAATGTGTTGCGTTGCATGTTGCCTGATTGAATCGTCCTTATTTAACTTCATACCTCTGAATACTGGAAATTTTCCTTTTTGTAAGCATGTTTTCCAAGTGTGGATATCATAAAAATTTTGAGCGTAGTAATCGTCTCCTAAATTCATTTTAGAAGAACTACCTACAGCTATATAATTCACTCTTCCACCAGGCTGATGTCCTGTTGCAGCATACCAAGTTGATCTTTCTTCAAATGCTTTTGTCATTGGATCATCTGGGAGTGCATAACTCTCCCATCCAACTCTAACATAACCGCCTTCAATTAGCTTCCGGTGTATAACAGCCATCAATTCTTTTCTTTCCAAGAAATCTGGTAGCGGACCTTCGGCAACCATTTTTATTGAGTATTTAGCAACCCAGGGTTTATAAGCCATTAATGAAAGTTGTACTAAAGTTGGTTTAAGTTCATTAATCTTATCGCAAGTTCGTGTCATTGTTTCAACAGTTTGACCTGGCTGACCAATTAATAAATCAAATGCTATAGTTTTGTAAAGTTTTCTAACTTTTTTTGTTAAAATTTTTTCAAAAAGTTCAGCAGGTTGAATTCTATTCACTCTCCTTTGAACATTTTCATCAAAATCTTGCATACCAAAGGATATTCTGTTCGCACTGCAAACCTCAGCGTTATAAATTAATCTATCTTCATCAACTCTTCTAGGGTCAGACTCAACTGTAAAATTTTTCACTTTGGACCAATCGAAAAGAGATTTCAATTTGTCAACTAATTCTTTTAAATCTTCCCTATTTAGAATTGTGGGTGATCCACCACCAAAATAAACTGTCCCTACATTTAGTTTAATATTATTTTCTTTTAAAAAATTAAATAATAAATCTATTTCTACATATAAAAACTTTAGATAATCTTTTACCTTATCATAATCTTTAGTAATCATTTTGCTGCAAGTGCAAAACCAGCAAAGTTGTTCGCAGAAAGGTATGTGAACATAAAACGTAATTTCCTTATTCGAATTTTTGGGAAGCCAATCAACTAATGCCTTTTTATAATCTTCGCTATTAAAATCAAAGCTCCAGTGATCACATGTTGGATATTCTGCATAATTAAATACCAGGTCCTGATGGTATTTTTTAATTAAATTAGCATCTAACAATATTTTGCTCATATAAAATTATTTTATAATTATACTAAATTTTTTTTATTGTCATCAATTTTAACAAATTGAGCACTATGATATTTTTCTAGAGACTCGCTAGTTCTTCTTTTTTTTTTCATATTTGAGTCATTAGTAAATAAACCCATCCACCATCTGCCAATACCTGAATTCCAATCATAATTTTTTATATTTGAAGCTTGATCTATTGGAAATACACCATGTTCAATCGTGGGACAAAATAGAGACATGTCTCCTTCATCAATATAATTTTCTATGTCAATATTTTCATTATTTTTTCCTAAACAATAGAAGCCGCCTGTAGAAAAATTTTTATTTTCTCTTGAACTTAAGTAGCAAGAAATTGCTAAAAGATTGTTACTTATTGTGTCTACGTGAGTTTCTACGCCACCGTATTTAGGGGGATAACAAACTATTTGAATTCTATCTATGCTTCCATCTTTAGGAGTATTATTTTCATATTCTTTAAAATTAAGACCCGCAACATATTTGGAATAACGCCATCTTTCATATATTCTCTCGTTAAAATCACAGGGATCTGAATTCCATGGGAAAAAATAAGTTGTGTGTCGCACCGCTCCTACTGAATAATTTTTTGCTTTTTCCGGCGTAATGATTCTATGAAAATCCGGACAACCCTCTCTCATTTCGTGAAATGCTTCGAAGTTTTCAATCCAATACTTTTTAACTTTTGTCTTTATTTCATTAACAAAATTTTCTGAAAAAGCTTTTTTTACTAATACTAATTTACCGTCTATGAAATTTTTAATAAATTGAGTAGCTTTTTCTTGGTCAAATTTATCACTAAGTGATTTAAATTCTTCATAAGAGATTTCAATAACTCCAGAACATCTATTAGGTAGCTTTTTCTCAGCAAGCAAGTTATCCCATATTTTTTTATATTTTGATGTCATAATTTACTATATAATTTTTTTTTAATTTTTAAAACCTAACATTAATTATTTGCCTTTTTTTTAAGCCATTCAACTCTAGTTTTGTTGCTATATTTTTAAATATTTCAATGGTTTGTTGACAAACTAAAATTAATATTTTTTCATTTTTTCGTCTTATAGTTTTTAAAAATGATTTACCATTTACTATATCTACACTTACCTTTGTTTGTTTTTCTATGTCCAAATTATCATCAACTAATGAAATAACTTTATATTTATTTTTTTGAAGAATATTCAAAGTAGCAACACCATGAATAGCAGCACAATATATGTATATCTGATTAAATTCAAATTTAGTATTTTTTATTACATCTAAAATATTTTTTGCTACTAAATTTTTATTTAGAAAAATGTTTTTATTTTTCAAAAGTGAATAAATATTTTTATTTTTAATCTGATTTAATAACAATTTTGATTTTTTTGAATAATTCTTAAGTATTAAAGATAATTTTTTTATTTCTGACTTACTATGTAACATAATTCGAGCAGAAAATTCACCATAGCTAAATCTTATACACTCATTTATAAATCTTTTTTTTTCAGGTGATAGTTTTGTTTTACCCATAAATTTATAATATTCTATCAAAAGTTTTAAATACGACTCCGTTGATTTTAAACTTCTAGAATAACGAAGAGAGCCTTGCGTTCTTTTTTTATGCCAATAGTAATTTTCTTTAAGAAGAGAGATCGATTTTGCAGAACAAAGTAAACGCATACCGAATTCTTCATCTTCACCATTTTTTACATCAACAAAATAAATATTTTTATCAGTTATCAAACTCTTTTTTATTATATAGTGCCAAATAATCATTGGTCTAAAATTTACTCTATTAATGTATAAAAAAAATTCACTCGCTGTAAAATTGTTTGACCTATTATTTTTGAATAAAATCTTGTTATTCGGGGGATACCCATTTGAATTATATCTTCCGATAATAACTTCTGTTTTTGGATTTTTTTTTATCAACTTTTCTATATTTTTTAAACACCCTGGATAAAACCAATCATCACTATCCAAAAATAATATGTACTTTCCTTTTGCGGCAAGTATTCCATCATTTCTAGAAATTGAAACTCCTAAATTTTTTTTATGACGAATAATATTGACTAAAGGATTTTTTTTAAAATAATTGCAAATTTTTAAACTATTGTCTGTCGAACAATCATCTACAAGAATAATTTCAGTTCTGTCATTTTTTTGGCTAAGAACACTTCTGATACATTTTTTAAGATACTTCTCTGCATTGAATACAGGTATTATAACGCTGAATAACGGCATAAAATATTTCTGATCTAATATTTTGGAATCGATAGCGGTTTTTTTGTTTGTATTGCCGGTTTAATCTTTGGAGCTAAGTGATCTCTTCCGTTACAATGTTTACATGCTTCTAAGTATTTTTTATTTTTATGAAGTTTTTCAACTGCAATTTTAATTTCATCGATAGTTTTGCTGTCATCGCCAAGATCTACTACATCGTCTTTATTATGTGGAATAGCGTTAAGATTATGAGCATTGGCTGAAAATGGACACCTATATAACTTTCCATTTAATATTGTTGTTTTATCAATCATGCAGCAATTATTAAACTTTTCGATAAGTTCTTCCTCAGATGCATTTTGATATTTGAGTTTACCAGAATCAGTCCATACCGGCACAATTGACGTATATCTAATATTATTTTCCTCTAATAATTTAATCAGTTCATCTTTTTTTCTAGAAAGATTGCCATAATCAGTTATCTCAACAAAAACTTTATCATTTTTAAGACAGTCAAAATTCTCTCCTTTAGGAATTATAGTGGCGTTAGTATAAATAACTATTTCTTTTATAGACTTATACTTTAACAATCTATTTATTACTTTTCCAATTTGCTTATTAATAAATGGTTCTCCTCCAACAACTCTAAACTCATAAATTGTATCTACAACCTTCATCAATTTATCTACTGACTTAAAAAGCAAATCAGTATCACTATTTTTTGGGGTTAGGTAATATTGCATTAAGTTCGAGCAACTCTCGCACTTCATAGAACAAGCTTCTGTAACTGTAATGTCAACATATTTTACCTTAACTTCGGTTGAGTCTTCTTTTGTCAAGGTATTACATTCTGCATTGTAAATATCTACTCTTCTCCTAATCTCATGAGCGCTCATGCCGGTATCTATTTTGCTAAAATCAGTATTCTTAAAAAGATTTACTGAGTTATGAACATTTTTAATTTTCAATTTTTTCAACTGTATTAATATTTGATAAACTACCCATGCGCCAATAAAAACATTTAATTCTGGATCAAGTTTTTGTAATTCTTTTGATGATATAATTGGAATATTATAAATACTTTTTTTATTTAAAGCTGATTCTGCATCATCACAGAAATAATCTATTTTTATTCCAGCATTTGTTAATGCATGGTAAGTAAGCGATCCTACTTTTTTTGTACCAAATATAACAACTGGTGCTGAGCTTCTTTTTAATTCTCTAATAAGATGATCAAATTCAAAGTTCTTCATAAACACATCGATAAATTCATTATAAGTTCTAATTTATAAGGTAGCAAGTTCAATTCCCTCTTTTAACAAACGATAATCAGTCTAAATAATTACTACTTAATTCATTTCTTGGCAAGAATGGGTACATGTCTTCAAACTTGGTTGGTATACTTTTGCCATCTGCAGTTCTTCTATTAATTGCTTTTGGTATTTGTTCTTCATTGGGATCCATCACCAATTCACAAATAGAACTGCCTTGTGCATTAATTGCTTTTTTTAAGTTTGATTTTAAATTTTTATTTGAATTGAATTTAAAATATTTCATCTGGTGTGACTCGGAGATTTTTTTATAATTTGGAAAAGTAAGACCACTCTTTTTATCTGCTCCCATAATTCTGCCATCAAAACCCAACTGCTGAGTTTGTTTTATGGTTAAGTACCCACGATTATTAAAAATAAAAATTTTAATGGGTATTTTATTATGTTGGATAGTTGCTAATTCTTGAATATTAAGCTGGAAACCTCCATCGCCTGTTAAGCAAATTATTCTGTTTTTTTTCTCTCCTGCGTAATAGGCTCCAACTGAAGCGGGCAGGCCCCAACCCATTGGTGCATGGCCTGAGTTAGTATGAAATTTTTGTCCACCTTTAGCTTCAAAAGTTTGGTGTGAAGTTGTAAAAGAGAAACCCATATCAGTAATGATTACATCTTTCTTATTTAAAAGCTCTGATAAAACATTTACAAAATAATAAGAATTAATATATTTTTTCTGCTTCTTCATAGAATCTAAAACTATTGGATATTTATTTCTAGTTTTCTTACAGTAATTTATCCATTTAGAATTTCTTTTAAAATTTTTCATATATTTATATAATTTTTCTAGAAAATATCTTGCATCACTTTTAATTTTAATATTCATTTGTAAATCTTTTTTGTTTAATTCTTTTGGATCAATATCAACCATTATTTTAGTTTTTGCTCTTTTTGCAAAACCTTTTACATCATAGCCAGTTACCATGTATGGAAGTCTTGTTCCTATTGAAAGATATAAGTTGCAATTTTGTACAATAAAGTTTGATCCTCTTGAACCGAACGCTCCTGGCTTACCAAAATACATAGGTTGATTAGAGTCTACAAAATCATCAGCATTCCATGTTACCACGAAAGGAATATTAAATTTTTTAATAAATTTTTTGAATATTTTTTCAGAATTCGAAATTTTTACCCCTCTGCCTAAATGAATTAAAGGACGATCATGTTTACATAGTGTTTTTGCTACAAGCTTTATTTTTTTATCTAAAAGATTTTGATTTTTTATTTTTGAAGTTTCTTTAAAGCCTTTAAGTTTTTTTAATTCAATTTTTGCGTTCTGAATATTTGCAGGTATATCAATCCAAACTGGTCCAGGTCTGCCGGTTGTGCTTAAGTGATAAGCTTTTTCTAGGTGAAACTTTATATCCTCAGGTTTTTTCACTATTACAGCGTATTTAGTGCTTGATTTTACCATACTTACTATATCAAATTCTTGGACTCCTATCTGCCTTACTCCTGAATTGCCGATTGTTTGATTTAAAAAAACTTGTCCAGAAATAAATATTGCTGGAACAGAATCTATCCAACAACAAGCTACTCCGGATGCAGCGTTTGTTCCTCCAGGACCCGTTGTAACTACTGCTGCTCCTGGCTTATTTTTAACTCTTGCAAAACCTTCTGTAGCATATGCCACTGCTTGTTCGTGGTGACAGGCAATATATTTTAATTTTTTTGCTTTGTACAAAGCATCGCAAAGAAAAATTGATCCGCCGCCACTTACAGTGAAAACTGTGTTAATTCTTTTGCTTTCTAAAAATTGTATAACGTAATCTGCTAATCTAATCATATTTTTTATAAAATTTTTTTATTGTTTTAATAACATAATTTATTTGATCTTTGTTAAGATATTGATGTACTGGCAAAGTTAACAATTCTTTTGATTGTTTTTCTGAAATAGGAAGTGATCCATTTCTATAACCGAGTTTTTTACCAGGTTTTTGTAAATGTAAAGGAGTTGGATAATGTACCTTTGTTTCAATACCATTCATATACAAATATTTTTTTAGTTTATCTCTTTTTTTAAATAATCCCATGTATAAAGCAAATGTTTCTAGATAGCCTTTAGGTCTATCTGGTAAATTTACATTTTTAATTTTTCTTAAATTTCTGTCATAAATTTTGGCATTAACATTTCTTTTATTTATTATTTTTGTTAAATTTTTTAATTCTTTTGCTGCTATAACCGCCTGAAAAGGTTGCAATCTATTATTCACGCCCCAAAAATCGATTTTATCTCTGTTAATCATTCCATGATTACGGTATCGTCTCATCCACATCGCAATTTTTTTATTATTTGTTACCACCATTCCTCCATCACCCATAACATTTAATGATTTAAGTGGATGCATACTAAATGCATTTACAATCCCAAAAGTTCCTGGTCTCTTTTTTTTAATTTTTGCACCTATGCCCATGCAGGCGTCCTCAACAACATGTATGCTTTTTTTTCTAGCAATTTTCAAAATTTTAAACATATTAGGAGATGCGCCTCCCCAATGAACTGGTAATATTACCTTCGTTCTTTTGTTAATTTTTTTTTTTAACATATCAATATTAATTTGATATCTGCTATCAGTATCAACAAATTTAATTTTTGCACCCACGGCAGCTATTGCACCTGCTGTAGCATAAAAAGAATTAGTCACAGTAATTACCTCATCTCCCGGTCTTACCCCCAAAGATTTCAAACATAAAATTAGGGCATCAGTACCATTGTTTGTAGATATACAATACTTCACTCCTAAATAATTAGAAAATGCTTTTTCAAATTTTTCAACGAACGGACCCAAAGTAAATTCTGAGCTTTTTGCTAATAATTTCCATTGTTTTATATATGGATTTAGATTTTTAAATTGAAATGGTAGATAGTTAAATGGAACTTTAATTTTCATAAAAATTATCAATTTTTTTTGCCACAAATTTTATTTCTTTTTCACTTAAATTTTGATGATGTGGAAATGCCAATACTTTTTTTGCCAATTTTTCTGCTACTGGAAAATCTCCTTTTTTGTATCCTAAAAATCTTGTTGCTTTATGTAAATGCAATGGAGTTTTATAATAAACTAACGATTGAATGCCATATTTTGATAAATAATTTTTTAATTTATCTCTTTTATCACACAATGTTATAAACATTACATGTGCATCTATAAAATTATTTTTTGTATTAATGATTTCAACACTTTTTGATTTAATAAATTTTTTGTATATTTGGATATTTTTAGTTCTTCTTTTGATAATTTTTTTTTAATTTCGTTAATCTAAAACTTAAAACTTCAGCATTTAATGAGTCCAATCTAGAATTAACACCAAAAATTTCAACGTTGTCCCTTCCTTTAAGACCATGGTTTCTATAAAGTTTAATCTTGTCGTAGTATTTTTTTTGATTAGTAATTATAAATCCACCATCACCTAAAGCATTTAAATTTTTAAGTGGGTGCGTAGAAAATGCCGAAATTTTCCCAAAAGTACCTGCATGTTTTTTTTTGTAATATGCTCCCATAGCCTGAGCTGCATCCTCTATTACAGTTAAATTATATTTTTTTGCAATTTTTAATATTTTTTCCATATTGCAAAGTCTTCCAGTCCAATGAATAGGGAGTATTGCTTTAGTTTTTTTTGTAATCGCTTTCTCAATTAAATCAGGATTTATATTTAAGTCATTTTTAACATCTACGAACACTGGTTTTGCTCCTACGTGAATTATTGAGCTTGCAGAAGCTATGAATGAAATAGGAGAGGTTATAACCTCATCACCCCTCTTTATACCAGACGCCAATAAAGACATTAACAATGCATCAGTACCAGAATTTAAACCTAGACAATATTTCGAACCTGTATATTGAGATATTTTTTTTTCAAAATTATCTACTTCCTTGGTCAATACTAGATTTCCTTTTAACAAAACATTCTTAATCAGTTTTAAAATTTCGGTTTTTTCTTCCTGAAATCTTTTTCTTAAATCTATAACTTCAATTTTCATTATATTTTAGGAATATAACTTTTGATCCCTTGTTTAATATTGGTAATCTTTAATTTTTTAAAATTATTTTTTAATAAATTTACTTTGAATGGCCTATACCCATTGTGTGGCATTGGTCCTGCTCTTTTAATTCTTTGAATTTTTTTTTTATTCTTAGTTAATTTGTTAACTAATTCTGCAATTTTTAAAAAAGAATTCACTTTTCCAGAAGCAATATTAAGCACTCCGTTGGCTCTTTTAAAAATGCAAAACATAATCACAGAAACTACATCATTAACATGTACATGGTCTCTTTTCTCTTCACCGTTTCCAAATAATACTATATTTTTTTTATTAACTCCCAACTTAACAAATCTATTAGGCCCATAACCGTCATGACTATCGTGGGGACCATATATTAAAGTTGGTCTTAAAATACACAGCCTGTTTTTAAATTTGCTCCTTAAAATTTTTTCTCTTCTTAAATGCATTTTTCCATGTAAAGATAAAGGTTTGGTCAAGGATTTTTCGGAGATTTTTTCTTTTAGATCAGAATAAACTGCATCAGAACTTAAATATATTAAAAAACTTATATTTTTTTTAATTAATGATGAACATATATTGTCGCAAATTTTTATATTGTTTTTAAACATTGATTTATTTTTTACCGGAGCTTCTGCGGCAATAAAAATTATTACGTCATCTTTTTTTATTATTTTTTTTAAGTAATTTTTTGATTTTTTCTTTCTTAAATCAGTTTGACTTCTTCCAATTTTGATAAATTTTGTTTTACTTTTTGTAAGTTTTTTTTGAAGATTCTTTGAAATAATCCCACTTGTTCCTAACAAAACAACCCTATTTGGTTTTTGTGAATATCTGTTTTGAAATTCAAATCTCATTTTTAATTTCCTATATTTATATATTCTTCAAATCTTTTTCGCATAGGTGATTTGATTAAGTTGTAAGGGTCTATTGCTATTTTACTTTTTAAGTTAATTTTTTTCATGAAATTATTTAACTTTATCGTATTTTTCCAATCTGTCATTAATAAAATAAGGTGAGATTTTTTAAGAACTATTTTTATATCTTTTAACTGTTTAAAATTTTTATAATTTTTAACTTTTGCTATTGGATCATAAGCGAGCACTTTATTTGATTTAATTTTCTTTAGAAGTTTTATTGAAGGTGAGTTTTTTGTAGAGTTAGTATTATCCTTATAAGCTAAACCTAAAATACCAATTATCATTTTCTTCTTCAGTTTTTTGTTTAATATTCTATAAACCCAATCTTTCATGTATTCAGAGTTTTTAATAAATGAGTTAATAATGTTTTTTCCATGATTATCGCTTTGCATAATTTTTTTTATGGAAAATAAATCTCTTTCTAAGTTTCCTCCCGAAATTCCTAAGCCAGGTTTCAAATAGGCATGCGGCCCTATCCTTTTATCAAGTTTTAATGCCGTTACCACTTGTGACCAATCTGCAGAGATATTCTTACATGTTCGTGCAAGCATATTAGAAATACTTATTGATGAAGCTAAGAAAATATTAATTGAAATTTTACTTAGTTCAGCGCTTTCATAATTCATTTTTATAATTGGACATTGAAACTTATTTAAAAAGGTTCTGTATTTTTTATTTATTTCTTTATTATTAAAGCTTCCAACTATTATCCTTTCTGGATTGATTGCCCTAGATATAGCTTGCCCAAAAATTAATGTTTCTACTTGATAAAAAAGTCTTTTTTTTTCAAAATTGATTTTCGTTGTAAAGCCTGGCCTTACTTGAGAAAGAATAACTAAATTTGCTTTCTTATTAATATTTTTTTTAACCTTATTTATAAGATTTAGCAGAGGTCGAAAATCCGCCTCGCCATAGTTGTTTGTTTTTACATCTAATGAAATAAAAACAATATCTAATTTATTTAATTCTCGAAAATTTTTTGAAAATCTTATTTTTTTTTTATTTTTATTTAAAATTTTTTTAAGCATAGGTTCGTCATGTTCTATTATAAGATTATTTAAATTATTTATTTTCTCTCTATCAAGATCAAATCCCTTTACAGCGAATTTTTTATGAGCACATGCAGCTAAATAACAAAGACCCAGATGCGTCATTCCTACAAAACCTATTTTCATTTCTTAATAATCTTTTGAATATAATTGTTAATTAAATTATCGTTTTTTAAATTTGTTGATGATTTTGTTTTAACTTTATTTTTAAAATAAATATTTTCTAAAAACCAAGTTGGATCACCTTTTTTATAATTAAAAATCTGTTCTTGAGGTTTGCCTGATGGCAGTTTCCTTTTTCTTAAAATTAGATGGCTATTAGACCACTTACAAAGAGAGTTTATATGTATAGAACCTTTTGAACCTATCACATCTAAATAAAAAGAATTTTTCCACATTGTATAGGTCATTTCAAGATTAACAAAAATTTTCTTAATAAAAAGATTTATAATTGCATGATCTGGGCTTTTATTTTCGAATCTACTAGATTTAATAAGTTTAATTTTTTTTAAGGGTTTATTAAAAATAAAATTACAAATATCAAATAAATGCGAACCTAAATCTGTAATAATTCCACCTTTTTTATCTCTCCATTCGCTTTTTTTGACTAACTTTGATGTGCCGTTTCCATAAAATATTTTTGCATTATAAATTTTTCCTATTGTGCCTTTTTGTAAAATTTCTTTAGCCTTTTTAATAGATGGTTCAAATCTGTGGTTGTAAGCTGTGTAAAGAAATATTTTTTTTCTTTTAAATAATTTTTCAATTTTATTCAATTCGCTAGCCGTAGTAAGCAAAGGTTTTTCTACAAGTACATTTTTTTTAAATTTTAAGCAGTATTTGATTAATTTCAGTTTTGTATTATCTGGTGTACACAAAAAAACACTATCATAAGTATTTATAGGTACATCTTGTAAGCTTTTAAAATCTGATGTCTTTCTTTTATCAACTGAATAAATAAAATCTTTTTTTAGGAATTTTTTTCTTTTTTTTCCTTGTACTCCCATACCAACAACAATGGCTTTCATTATATTTTAGATATTAAATTTAGATGATTTTTCTAGATCATTAATTTTATCAATAATCATACTTTTTTTAACCGCAATATTACCTTCCATTTCACACTCACAAGCGGCTGCTATAGAACCTAATATATTTGAAGAAACTATAGATTTGCTTGAAGCAAGACATAAAGATGCATATGCCAATAAAGCGTCACCAGCTCCAACAGCATCGATGACGTTCTTAGTAAAAGATGGAGTGGCAAATGAAAGACTATTATTTTGTTTCGCTACTGTAATTGTGCCTCTTTCACCAAGTTTTAATATTAAATTTTTGAATCCTGATAATTTTGAAAGTTCTCTTGTCAATTCACTTATGCTAGAGTCTTGATCTGCTAATGAAAACCTCACTTCTTTTTCATTAGGTGTAATTAAATCAAATTTTTTAAAATCTAAAATATTTCCCCATCTAGATGCTACTTGACTATCAGCAACCTTGATTACATTTTTTTTTATAGAATTTGATAAAATTTTTATATTAGTTTTATTAAATATTCCATGTCGAAAATCACTAAAAATAATTACATCACATTTTTCCTTTTTAATTAAAGATTTAATATTTTCAAAAATCTTTTCTGATATAGGTTGATTGTCTACTTTATCTATTTTTAGCAATTTATATCCGCTGGAAATAATTGTGTTTTTATTTGTTGTTGGTCTAGTCTTATCAATAATTCCATTAATTTTTATTTTATTTTTTTTAAATTCACTTAAAACAAAATCTTTTAATCTGTCGTTACCTAAAACTGTTGTGAGCGTTACATTGGCGCCTGCCTCTTTTAAGTGTTTTGCTACTATACCAGCACCTCCAACAAAATCTGTTTTTTCTTGTTGGAGAACACTTGGAGTTGGTGTTTTTGTATGTCCTCCAATCAAACTTGTATTTGTATAGGTGTCAATTATCATATCACCAATTACATGAACTTTTATTTTGTTGAGTTTATTTAAAATTTCTCTTAGAGACTTGAATGTAATTTTATTTCTTTTCATTAAATCAAGTAACTTAAAATTACTGATTTCAGGCTGTGCTATATTTAAAATTTTTGTTGAAGAATAAACTATATCACCAGGAGTAAAAATTATATCTCCACCGTACTTTGTTACTACTTCTTGTTCTTCCTTTGTTGCTGGTGGCAACCCTGAAGAGTTGTATTCAAATCCCTTAGCAAAATAGTCAGGTTTTAAATCTCTAATTAAATTTAATGGTTTTTTGTTATCATCTATAATCACATAATTTACCATTTCAAACGCTGCAATATTTATAGCTCTAATGTTTTGTGGTACAAAAGGTCTGTATATTCCTTTTTGAATAAATTTATCTGCTGTAATACTAACTATAAGTTTATCTGCTTTAGACTTTGCATAAGTTAAGTGTCTTACATGACCCGGGTGAACAACATCAAAATTACCATGGCAGAGAATAACTTTTTCTTTTCTTGGCCTTCTGCCTAGTATTTTTTTTAAAGTTTTTAAATTAACTATTTTTTTATAGTATTTGGGATTATCTTTTGGTTTCATTTTTTTTTAAAAAGCTAAACCACATTTTAGTTGCATTTTTAATTTTTTTAGGTGTCCATAGTGGAGCGTCTTTCCACTTGTTAATATCCTTAAGCATCTCTTTAATTCCTATTTCAAATTTTATTTCAGGTTTCCATTGTAAAATTTTTTTTGCTTTAAAAATATTGGCGCAAGACCTCATTGGTTCACCTGGTCTATCTGGTATATTAATTTTTTTTCCTCCTACCAGATTTGCTAAACGATTAACTGTTTGAGGATTTCCTGTTCCTATATTGAAAAACTCACCTGATTTTTTAATTTTAGATGCTTTATAAAACGCTCTAACAACATCAGTTACATGAATAAAATCTCTAGACTGATTTCCTGATCCGACTATTGTAAGTGGTTTATTGCTAATTTTTTGTTTAAAAAAAACACCAATTACTGCTCCATAAGCACCTGTCGTTCTCACCCTCGGGCCGTAAGCATTAAATATTCTAATTGAATTTACAGGAAGTCCGTAAACTTTATTCCAATGAAGCGCTGCTTTTTCACCCATGTATTTGCTTAAAGCATATGGATGCTCCAATGAAATTTTTGTATTTTCTCCAACAATATTTTTTGTCTTTCCATAGCAAGATGCCGAAGCAGCGTAAACAAATTTTTTAATTTTGGCTTTTCTAGCTGCCTCAAGAATATTAATTGTTCCCTGAACATTAGTCATCATATAATTATTTGGTTGTTCGATAGAAGGTACTATATCTCCTATGCCGGCAAAATGATAAACATAATCAACATTCTTAAACAAATTTTTATCTAATATTTTCTTTCTAATATCCATTTTTTTAAAAATAAAATTTTTATTCTTTTTATGATGTAAATTATTTTTAAAATGACCACCAACTAAATTATCTATTACTATAACAGTATAATTTTTGCTTAGAAGTAAATCAACCATATGACTTCCGATAAATCCGGCGCCACCAGTTACAATTGCTTTCTTCATTTTTATTTCGCTTGAATATTTTGTAATCTTTTAACGTTAAAATAAAAATCATCGTCAAAAGTATTTGTTAGTAATTTTTTTTTAAATGCATTACACAATTCTAGAATTGCATCTTCTATAGAATATTTAGGAGTAAAATTTAAAATCTTTTTTATTTTATCTGAATTAATGTGGTATGATCTAATATCATCAGTTTTTTCTCTTTCAATTTTTATATTGTTAATACTAGAAAATTCTTTTTCTACAACTTTTTTTACTTTTTCAGCAATTTGCATTATTGATAAATTTTGATAACCAACATTAAAAATTTCATTTTTTATTTTATTTTTATCTGCTAAAATGAGTAAATCAACCGCTTCACAATAATCAGCAATATGTAAGTTTGGTCTCAATTGATCTCCTCCAAAAACTTTTATAAATTTTTTATTTACCGCAAAATTTGTTAAAATATTAACCGATAAATCTAATCTTTGTCTTGGAGAATACCCACATACGGTTGCTGGTCTAAATATTACGCCATAAAAGTTATTATCTGTTTCCTCTAAAAGTTGCGGCTCACACATACCCTTGAATTTATTATAAAGAGTTAATGGAACAAGAGGATGATCCTCTGTTACATTTTTTTTATCTGAGACCCCGTAAACTGAGCTAGTCGATGCATAAATGAATCTTTTAACCCCGTTCTCTTTGGCAATTTTTACCATGGGTTTAAATGCATCAAGATTTACAGTTGTTGAAAGTTTTTCATCTAGTGCAAAACTAGTATCATTAGAAATACATGCTAAATGTACAAAATAATCATGATTTTTGCAGCTATCTTTTAATTTTTGTTGATCTCTAATATCTCCCTTAATAACCTTTAAATTCAAATTATCTTTAGGTAGAAAATGATCTCCAAAATACATGATGTCATATACTGTAATGTCATATTCTTTTTTTAAAAGTTCGTTGACCAATCTTGCGCCTACGTAACCGGCCCCTCCTGTTATAAATATTTTTTTTTTTCATGATTTTTAGATTTTTATTTTAAAACCAGCTTTGATTGAATCGTTTAAAAATGATTTTACAGTGGCCAGAGATAGTTTTTTTAAATCCATACCGATAAGACCAAATTTATTTAGTATACTATGTGGGACGGTTATAATATGACACTTAATTTTTTGTGCCTCAAAAATATTATAAGTCTCTCTAGTGCTGGCCCAAAGAACTTCTATTTTCTTTTTTTTTGCAACTTTTAAAGAATATTTAATTATATTTTCAGGATTAACTCCTGCATCTGCTATTCTGCCAGAAAATATAGATATTATAGATTTGGTATTTTTGTCTAAAGAATTTACAGTTTCCTTAATCTGCCTTTTAGTAAATAAAGCAGTTATATTTAAATTTATTCCTTCTTCAGATAAAGTCTTTATTATACTTGTTGTTTTGACGCCTTTGGAATTAGTGACTGGTATTTTAACATAAACATTCTTTCCCCATGTTGATATTTCTCTAGCTTGTTGTTTCATTAAGTTCAAATTATCTGCAAATACCTCAAAGGA
>MDSY01070220.1_pt1 | contig 17980 bp, 15 predicted proteins | sample 811131 | NCBI WGS metagenome assembly MDSY01 (sample SAMN05326643, study PRJNA326480) | marine metagenome | isolation source: seawater | place: Atlantic Ocean: South West | collected 2010
TATTAAAGCACTTCTAATTTTCAAAAACAAAAAAGGCATCTATTCGATGCCTTTTTTGTTTTTGAAAGAACCTTTCTAATTATGCTCTTTTATGTAAACTTCAATAGCACCAGTCATAGACGGAGCATTTGGAGCTGGGGCTGCAATATTGATTTCTAAACCTGCTTTAATCGCCGCTTTCTTAGTCGTTTCACCAAAAACTGCAATTCTTGTCTCATTTTGCTTAAAATCTGGGAAATTTTTAAATAAAGATTCAATTCCTGCCGGGCTGTAAAATACCAAACAATCATAAAAAACATTTTCTAAATCACTTAAATCGCTTATAACTGTCTTATAAAGAATTGCCCTCTTATAATTGATTCCTGCTTCAGCTAATTGACTGGGAATAGTATCTTTAAGTATATCTGAAGATGGTAACAAAAATTTCTCACTATTGTGCTTTTTAATTAACTCCATCAGCTCAGCAAATCTCTGGCGACCATGAAATATTTTTCTCTTTCTGTATACAACATGTTTCTGTAAGTACAATGCTACAGCCTCAGAAACACAAAAATATTTCAATGAGTCAGGAACAGAATATCTCGTCTTATCACAAATCCTAAAAAAGTTATCTACTGCTTTTCTTGAAGTTAATATTACCGCAGTGAAATCAGCAAAATTTATTTTTTGCTCACGAAATTCCTTTGCCTCAACTCCTTCCACATGAATAAATGATCTAAAATCAACCTTTAAATCTAGTTTATCGCTCAAACCAAAAAAAGGTGATTTTTTATTGTCTGGTTTTGGTTGTGATACCAAAATAGATTTAATTACTTTCTCCATGAATTTTATATTTTTCTAAGCTGCTGAACTTAATGTTAGCGTCGAAAAAACCTTAATTGCTAGAGCAACGGGTAAAATTTCGAGGGTGCAAATATACAAAATTGAATAAAAAATCGGAATATTTCCTTGCTTAATTCCAATAATTACGCCGCTAACCCATCTAAACACAAGATAAATTGTTGATAAAACTAATATAGCTAGTAATACAACTCCTTTCAAAGGCAGACTAAAAGTGTATAAAATCAACAATGGAAACATTAAAATACCAAAAGCCTTATCTTTCGTACTTAGTTTAGTAGCATATAAGCTAGTTAACTCCTCCTTTTTAAAAACTATACCCAAAAGTTGTTTAAACGATAGCTTTATTGTTTGGCCCAATATAACAGCTCCTAAACAAATTATTAGTTTTGTAAAATCTTTTAGCTTAAACGCAGATTTAAAAAATGTGTCGATAAAAATGTACAACAATAAACTTACTACGAATAAAAAAAAGGCATTTAACCAATACCCTGCTTTTCTATTATTACTCGATTCATCTCGATTGTTTCCAATTTGAATACGATTATTGATATTTGCAAAAAGAATATTCTTAGTATAACTTTGATAGCGATAATAAATAAAAGCCCAAACAAAAAAGAGCATTAAGAAACTTAATCCTAATAAAGGACTAACAAAATCTATTCTTAAAACCCCGTTTTTTTCCATTAAAGCGCAAAAAATCTTGATATTGTAAAACCTAGCTTAAATTCTCCATCTAACCACGAATCAACGCCAGTATCAATTAAATCTTGATAAATTAATCCTGAGGAATTAGATACATTTATGTGAAATACGTGTCCTCCTGTTTCTAATTCAATTCCAGCAGAAAGAGGATGATAATATTCATAATCAATATGATTTCTTAATTCACTAAAAGTATAATTATATTCACCTACCAACGATAGTTTTTTGGTAATTCTATATCTGGCTCCAACCCCTAAAATTAGTAGCGCGTTATTATCTTTTGGTAAAACAACGTCGGCCTTTTGAACTATTACGTTTCTATGATAATGCGAAAAGTTAAGAAGAAATGAAAATGAATTATTAACCTTACTTCCTACAATGAGCTGATTTACGTAAGAAAAACGATGTGCTGAACGCTTCATATATTGATTGAGATCTTTTTTTGGCGTTAAAGCCGTATTAGATAGAATAACAGCCGTAATTGGTACTCCCTTAACCTTTTGTTTTAAGAATTTATATTTAAATAGAAAGTCTAAATGTTCATTTGTTTTACTTCTTCCAAATCCTACTTGAAAATCTTCAGTAATTCCATAATCGAATGAAAATCTAATGTTTGAGGCTTGATCCAAGCCGTATAATGAATGACCTCCTCCTGAAACTCCACCAATATTACCAAATCTATGAGAAATCTTAAAATCTAAAACCCCTTTACGTTCTGTTTCAGTAGTATAAGTATTTATTAAAACGGGAGACTTCCAAGTAGCTCTTACAAAACTAATCTCTGTATCTGCCTCAGCTTCTAATTCTGCAAGCATATCATCCTGTCCAAATGAAATTTTAGTAAAAAAAATAAGCACTAAGTAACATAAAGCCCTCATTATTTAGAAACATATTTTTTATACTCAATATGAACAGTTACTTCAACAACTTCTGCAATACTTTTTATTTTCATTGAAGGAATTTTAACACCATGATCAGCAACTTTTATTGCAAATTTAGCCTCTACACTAACCTTACCATTTTTTACAATAATTTTACCCTTTATCTCACGCTTCTTTTCAACTCCATGAATTTTCAGTTTGCCTTTAACAATTACATCATAACTCCCATCCTTAGTTACATCAAAATCACCTAAAACATCCCCAGTTAAGGTAGCTTTAGGAAACTTATCACTTTCGATATAATCTTCCTGAAAATGCTCTTGCATCATCGGGTTTTTAAAAACAAGTGTGTTTGTTTTAATTAAAACAACAATCTTTTTTTCTGAAGCATTAAATACCGAGGTAGATTTTTTACTTTCAGCATAAATATCCTCTAAAGGAGCATCAGATAGAAAACTTATTTTTGAACTACTATTTCTGAATTTTTGAGCACTTACAGTTAGCGTTAACATAAGTAAAGTAATCCCTAATATCTTTTTCATAACAAATTGATTCTTTTGATAGCTTAAAATAAACACCTTTTCCCAAAATATGAGTATTTAAATGATAAATATTTTTACAAATACCTGATTCAGAACAATTACTTTGCCATAAATAGAGGCTTTTTCTTAGTGCCATAAATAAACTTTGAATTATCAATTTTATTTGTTTCTTTATAGCAAGTTTTAGATTGATGGAAAAAAAAAGCTTTAGTGAACTTTTTAAGGGTTCGAATGAAGGTGTAATTATCACAAACACAACTTATAATATAGAATACTACAATCCAGTAGTCAATAAGTTAATTCCAAACCTATCTTCAAACCCTATTAAAAAAGATTTTGAAGTTGTAATTAATTTTGACTGTGAACTAAATCAAGATATAAGTTATGATTTATTTGAACTTGATCATTTCCTTTTAATAACAAAAAACAAATTTTCTTTTAACGGTAAAGACTTTTTCATTTTTAGAATAACAATCTCCAAAAAAGACACAATAGAGCATCGATTATCTTTTTTCTTAGACAATATTGACGAAATCGTTTATACAGAAAAGAAAAATGATAGTCATGGTGTAAGAACAGGTTATGTTAGTAAAGGAATAGAAAAAATTACAGGAATGTCATCTAAGGAGATGATTTCACAAAACATGTTACCTCATCAATTTTCTTTTAAATCTGATCAAAAAAAAGTTGACAAAGTAATTTCAAAAGTTAATACCAACAAAAAACCTGGAAAAATCCAATTTAGAATATACAATTATAAAAAAGACATTAATACTTGGGTTGAATTATCGATTTACCCTCAAATTTCTGATAAAGGTCTGCATTTTGCCAACTTTGGAGTAATAAGAGATATTTCTAAGGACATTGAAGCCGATCAACTCCTGCGACAAAGTGAATTAAAACATCGGCTTCTGTTTAGTGAAGCTAACGATGCAATAATGATTTTTAAAGGACTGAATATAGTTGATTGTAATGAAAAGACATTACAAATGTTTAACTCTCCGAGTTTCGCAGAAATAGCTGATAAAAAACTGTATGAACTAATGCCTGAAAAACAACCATCAGGAGAAGATTCGATTCTTTCATATCATATTTATATGAAAAAGGCCATTGAAGGAGAGTCTCAGTTCTTCGATTGGCGCCATTCAAAACTTGAGGGGGAACAATTTGATAGCGAGGTTAGTATAAATAGCTTCACTGTCGAGTCAGATATATATGTTCAAGTTATCGTAAGAGACATTACGCAACGAAAAATTGCCGAAGAGCAAAAAAATCAATCAATAAAGAGTTACTTCGAAATTTTCAATTCAGGTTCAGGACTTATTTTCATTGTAAATAGTGAGGGAAAAGTTATTGATGTAAACCAATCTGTTCTTGATATTTACAAGTCTGAAAAATCAACAATTGTTGGCACTCAGTTTGAAAATTTAGGTGATTTACAAATTAGCAGTGATGATGATTTTATGAAAATCGGGAAGGCATGGTCGGGAGAACCTCAAAAATTCGAATGGCATTGCAAAACAAAAGAAGGAAATGAAATTCCACTAGAAATGATTTTACATCCAGGTACTTATTTTGGGAAGGAAGTTATTATTGCAAGTGGTCGAGACATTAGTGAGCGTTTAGATTATGAAAAAATAATGAAGGAAAGTGAAGCGCGTTTTAGAACGCTAGCATCACATGCACCAATTGGAATTTTCCTTACTGATAAAAAGGGAAAAGCTATATACGTAAATAACAAACTTAAAGAACTTGCATATTTCCCCAGTGTCAATGGATTTATGGATAATTGGTTAGCAATGGTTCATCCTGAAGACAAAAAAAGAATAAAGAAGTTTGTTGATATTACCGAAAAAGCAAATCAACAATATTATGAGTATAGAGTAATCCCTAAAAAAGGAGATGTAAGATGGGTTAAAGCACAAGTTAACTTGTTAAAGGCTCCAAATGGGGAAGTACTGGGAAGAGTTGGAACTATAGAGGATATAACTAAAGAAATAGAGGCTTTTGAATCAGAAAAAAAAGCGGAAAAAGAAAAAATCCGTGCTGAGTATGCCGAAGACACTTCGAGAAGATTACAAAAAGAAATGGATGTAAGAATCGCAGCTGAAAACGATTTGAAATCAGCTAAAGAATTTAATCAATATATAATCGAATCCTCAATTGATATGATTATCGCTACAGATATTAGTGGTGAAATCACCGAATTTAACAAAGCTGCATCTAGTGGTTTTGGTTACGATGGGAAGCAAATGATTGGCTCTCTTGTTGGAGAGTTATTCGCAAATGATGAAAACAGAGAGGAGATATTAAAACGAATTTTCAAAAACGGTGCTTGGAGTGGTGAAGTACTTTGTAAAAGATCCGATAATTCAACATTCACAGGCTATTTGTCAGCCTCAATTCTATCAAGTGCTGATAAAAAAACAATTGGAACCATGGGGGTTTTACGTGATATCACTGAATTAAAAAAGGTAGAGGAAGATCTTAAAAACAACGTACAACAAAAAGAAATTCTTCTCAAAGAAGTTCATCATAGAGTTAAGAATAACTTACAAGTAATTAGCTCCATTCTTAATCTTCAAACCGGTTATGTAAATGACGAACATACAATGGCTGTCATTAGAGAATGTCAGGATCGCATTAAATCGATGGCTTTCATTCATGAAAGCCTATATCAAAAAGAAGATTTCTCTGAAGTTAATTTTTCCGAATATCTTCAAAACCTCTGTAATAATTTAAAGTACTCATATATGAGTCCCGACAGAAATATTTTGCTTCAATTTGATATTGAAGAAATTTCCTTGTCTTTAGACTCAGCTATTCCTTGTGGACTAATTGTTAACGAACTCGTTTCAAATTGCTTTAAATATGCATTTAAGGATAAAAAAAAGGGTGTTATTAAAGTTTCACTATCGAAAGATCAAAACAACAAAAAAATACTGACTGTAAATGATTCTGGTTGTGGATTACCTAAAGATTTAGATATTGAAACAAACGATTCACTCGGTTTACAATTAGTGTGGACATTAGTTGATCAAATTGATGGAGAAATAAAGTATGAATATGCCTCTGGAAGCAAATTCATTATTAACTTTAGAAGAGATTAATTGATATATGGCAAAAACAAAAGTATTCATATTAGAGGATGAAAATATAGTAGCTAAAGATATAGAACAGAGCCTTAAAAAATTAGGTTATGATGTTGCTGGAATAGCTTCCTCAGGTGAAAAAGTAAAAGAACTATTAAATCAGGGTGTTAAACCAGACATATTCTTAATGGATATTATGATTAAAGGCGAAATTACGGGGATTGAGGTTGCTAAATATGTTAAAGAAAACTATTGCTTACCTGTAATTTTCTTGACTGCATATGCCGACGAAAACACACTTTCAAAAGCTAAAATAACCGAACCTTATGGGTATATTTTAAAACCATTTAAGGAAATTGATTTACATACTACTATTGAGATGGCTTTATATAAACATCAAAAAACAGTTGAAATGAAAAAAGAGTTGAATGTTTATTCAACGTTAGCGAATGAAACCCAAAATGGAAAAAATTACATTTTCGTAAAAAATAAGAGTCGATTAATCAAAATAAGTGTTGAAGACCTTTTCTATATTGAAGCTTTAAAAGATTATGTTAATTTCTATTCTCGAAATGGGAAGTATACCATTCATAGTACAATGAAGGATGTTGAATCGAAGTTACCAAGTAAATACTTTGCCCGAGTGCATCGTTCATTTATTGTCAATCTAGATAAAATTTTATCCATTGAGCACGTTAACGGAAGGTTACAGCTTGAAGGAATTGAAAAATCAGTTCCAATTGGAGGTTCTTATAAAGATGAACTCCTATCCAAGTTTAATTTATTGTGATATTTAAAAAATTAGGATTGTGATTAAAATCCATTTCGTTATTTAAAAAAAAGCGATCTTAAAGTCGCTCTTCTAATTATACTCTTGATAACAAGAATTCTTTGAGTTCTTTAAATTCTGGCTTAATCAAAGTTGCCACTTTTTCTCTTCTCATGTATTCTTGTAGTCTTTCTGGGATTTCTATTTTTTGACCTATTACCGGCTCTACAACCTCACCAAACTTAGCTGGGTGAGCTGTTTCCAGAACAATGCCTTGAACATCATGATTTTTTTGATATTCTTTTACCGCCATATAACCAATAACCCCATGAGGCTCCATTAAATAACTTGTCCTAGAAATAACATCTTTCATCCCTTCTTTGGTCTGCTCATCATCAAATGAATAACCAACCATTGACTCTTTAACCTTTTCCCAATTACCTCCGTGCAACTCAAGAATCCTCACAAAATTTGAAGGATCACCAATATCCATTGCATTTGATATAGTTGAAACCGATGGTCTTGCATTATATGTACCAGTTTTTAAATATTCTGGAACAACATCATTTATATTCGTAGCTCCAATAAATCGATCGATTGGAAGCCCCATTCTTTTAGCAAACATCCCTGCTGTTAAGTTTCCGAAGTTTCCAGACGGACAAGAATAGACAACAGGCTTTGTTTTATCTTCTAACTGCTCGTATGAACCAAAATAATAAAACGATTGTGGTAAGAAACGTGCTACATTAATTGAATTAGCTGAAGAAAGTTTCATTTTACTTCTCAACTCATCGTCATTAAACGCTTGCTTTACCATTAATTGGCAGTCGTCAAATGTTCCATTAACCTCTAAAGTTGATATATTTTGTCCCATTGTAGTTAACTGTTGTTCCTGAATTTTTGAAACTTTGCCTTTTGGATAAAGAATAACCACATCAATCCCATCAATCCCTAAAAAACCAGCTGCAACTGCGCTCCCTGTATCTCCTGAAGTAGCAACTAAAATAGTTACTTTATCACCACTTTCTTGAACAAAATGCGACATACACCTTGCTAAAAAACGACCTCCAACGTCTTTGAATGCACAAGTTGGCCCATGCCATAACTCTAATGAATAAACATCCTTTTCTACCTCCACAATTGGTAACGGGAAATTTACTGTTTCAGAAACAATTCTTTGTAAATCAGCATCCGGAATTTCTCCATCAACAAATCGCTTAGCCACCTCAAAACCTAATTCTTCGATTGATTTTCCAGTTCCAATTATTCCTTCTGGAAGTTTATCAATCCTTTCAGGAAAATATAATCCACCATCCGGTGCCAAGCCTCTTACAACTGCGTCCTTAAATGATACTTCCTCAGAGATTTTTCTTGTACTGTAATACTTCATTATTCTAATATTTTCGCCCCTTCAGAATTCACTTTAGAAACGTGTATTTCATAATCAACACCAAACTGATTGTAAATCTCAGACATCGATTTTTTTACTTTATTTGCCATTTCCTCTCCTTTCGACAGTCCAAAAATAGAAGGACCGGACCCAGAAATTGAGCATCCTAAAGCACCTGCTTCAAGCGTTGCTCTCTTTACTTGTTCATATCCTGGAATTAAAACAGATCGAATGGGTTCAATCACTACGTCAATTAAAGATCTCCCAATTAAATCATAATCTTTTGAATATAATCCAGCTATTAATCCTCCAACGTTACCCCATTGCGTAATTGCTTTTGATAGATCAATTCCCGATTTCAAAACTCTTCGAGCATCTCTAGTTTTGACCTCTAACTGAGGATGGATAACAGTTGCCCAAAGTTCTGAGGGAGAATCAATTTTTATTATATCTAAAGGTGTATAAGACCTAACTAAAGTAAAACCTCCACAAATCGAGGGGGCAACATTATCGGCATGAGCAACACCCGTAGCGCATCTTTCGCCTTCCATTGCAAACTCAACTAATTCCTTACGAGTAAATGGGTTTCCTAATAATTCATTGGCGGCAACAACTGCTGCTGCCGAACTCGCTGCCGAGCTTCCTATTCCACTTCCTGGTTTTACGCCCTTAGTCAATTCAATTTCGAAACCTTGATTTGAACCTAATTTATCTAAAAGCGCTTGAATTGCAACTCCTGCAACATTTTTATCTGCATCAAGTGGTAAATCCTCTGCATTATGACAAGCTGTAATAACAACTTTATTTGTGTCTGTCTTTTTCACTAAAGCTTCATCACCGGGGTAATTCAAAGCCAAACCTAGAACATCAAAGCCACAAGCTACGTTTGCTATAGTTGCTGGAGCAAATACTTTTACTTGATCCATGAGTTAATAGTTAGCGATTCTAACGATATCAGCGAATACACCTGCAGCCGTTACCCCTGCTCCTGCACCAGCTCCTTGAATAACCATCGGTTGGGAAACATATCTATCAGTATAAAGTGCAACCGTATTATCTGTTCCTTGTAAATTGTAGAATGGGTGACTTGAATCAACAGCTTGTAATTCGACACTTGCTTTACCATCTTCAAACTTAGCAATAACCCTCAATTTTCTTGTTTCAGCTTGAGCATCTCCAACCATTTTCTGAAAAATAAGTTCGTCATTTTTTAAAACTTCAAAAAAATCATCTACCGATTCAACATCAAAACATGCTTTAGGTAAAATGTCTTTAACTTCTATATCATCAAATTCCATTTTGATTCCTGCTTCACGAACTAATATTAAGATTTTACGCTTAACATCAACTCCTGACAAATCAATTCTTGGATCTGGTTCAGTATACCCCTCAGATTTAGCTTGCATCACGACATCATGAAAGGTGTTTTTCCCGTCATAAGTATTAAAAATAAAGTTTAACGATCCTGAAACTGTAGCTTCAATCTTTTTAATTCTATCACCTGAGTGAACTAGATCATTTATTGTTCCTATAACAGGTAATCCAGCTCCAACGTTAGTCTCATATAAAAACTTAACATTATTTTTCAGACATATTGCCTTAAGCTCTTGATATAATTCGTAATCAGATGAACACGCAATTTTATTAGCAGTAACTACATTAATATTATTTGATAAAGCTTTTTTATAAACTGATGCTATATCGTAATTTGCTGTACAATCAACAAAAACTGCGTTCCTTAAATTTAATTCAGAAATTTGATCAATCAAAGTGTCTTTATCAAAAACAACGTTAGAAACGTCTACTTTTTCTTGCCATCTATCAAGATCAATTCCTTGAGGATCTAGGAACATTTTTCTTGAATTTGCCAAACCTGTAACTCTAACAACGATATTTGAATTTTCTTGTAATATTTGTTGCTGCTGTTTAATTTGTTCGACCAAAGTTCCACCTACATTACCTACACCAACTATGAACAAATTTAAAACTTTATTCGATCCTTCAAAGTGGTTTTCATGAAGTACATTTAATGCTTTCTTAACATCTTTTTCTTCAATAACAGCTGAAATATTTCTTTCCGATGATCCTTGTGCAATTGCTCTTAAATTTACTCCATTACTTCCAAGCGTATTAAACATTTTACCACTCACGTTTACTTGCCCACTCATTTTCTCACCTACTAAAGCTATAACCGATAATCCTGTTTCAACTCTTGGACTATTTATTTTTCCTGTTTGAATTTCGAAAATAAACTCTTCCTTAACTGCATCAACAGCCAAATCAATATCCTCAGGAGCAATTGCAAAAGAAATTGAATGCTCCGAAGAAGCTTGAGTAATTAATATAATATTGACTTTTGCTCTGGAAAGGGCTCCAAATAAACGAGCTGATGTACCTGGAATACCAATCATTCCAGATCCGCTTAAGCTGGCCAAGGCGATCTTATCAATTGAGCTAATTCCTTTGATCGGCATACCCTCATCCGCACTTGCAGTAATTAATGTTCCTTGATCTTCTGGCGCAAAAGTATTTTTTATTTTTAAGGGGATTCCTTTTTTGTAAACAGGTAAAATTGTTGGTGGATAAATAACTTTCGCTCCAAAGTGTGAAAGTTCCATTGCCTCTTTATAAGAAGCAAACTTTACTGGAAAAGCAGCTTTTACTTTCCTTGGATCCGCAGTGTACATACCACTAACATCAGTCCAAATTTGTAATTCTGAAGCATCAACTCCTGAAGCATACAATGCGGCTGAAAAATCAGAACCTCCTCTTCCTAAAGTTGAAGTAATACCCTCTTCCGTTGAAGCAACGAATCCAGGAGCAACAAATACTTGAGATGAACTAGCCTCAAAAAATTGTTTAATTTTTTTATAGGTCGTATCATAAATAACTTTCGCACCACCATACTCAGCATTGGTGATGATTAAATTTCTCGAATCAGCAAGTTCAGCATTTAGTGCTTTTGAAACGATTATAGATGAAAGTGATTCACCAAAGCTGACAACAAAATCAGATGTTTTTGGCGATAATTCTTGAACCAAATAAACGCCATTCAAGATGTCATCTAACTGATTCAAAAGCACTTTAATGTTGGCAATAACTCCACTTTGATGATCTATTGGAACTAACTCACGAATTGCTTCAAAGTGTTTAGATTCAATTTCTTTTGATATCTCCTTATATGATTCATCACCATTGGCAGCTAATCCACTAGCAGTTAAAAGCTTATTGGTTACTTGTGACATTGCTGAAACAACAACGATAACTCTCTCATCTTTGGCCGCATTAGCTACTATTGCTGCAACTTTCTTGATTGAGTCTGATGTCCCTACAGATGTTCCTCCAAATTTTAAAACCTTCATTTCTCTTCTATTTTATTTTTTCGACCTGTGCGCCGAAGGCGCAAAAATATTGAATTATAACGCTAATAGCTAAAGTTTTAGCCAGAAATAACGATACGTATTGTTTATATGTTATAATTAAACCCCAACAGGGGTAATAATAGCATCAGTGATGATGATAATCGTCGCTGTAATTTGAGTGAAAAAAGTGCTATTAGATACCATTTATAGGGACAAATATAACAAGAAAAACTAAATTAAAAGTAAACCGTAAATTAGTGAACTGCCAATGAATAAATTTCTTTCCATATTATTAATTATTTCATCATTTATTATTGTTGGTTGTCAGCCTCAATTCAAAGACAGTTTCGGTAGTAACCGTAAAAAAAAAGGATTGAACTTAAAATTTAAAGACTCTTATGGGGGTATATCAGGTAGAAAAAGTCAACTTGGCTTTAGAGATTCATACATTGGAGGTTCTGGAAGGACAAGAAAATTAAGATTTAAGGATTCATATGGAGGAAAGGCGGGTCGAAGAAGTCAACTTGGTTTTAAAGATTCTTATAAAGGTGGAACAGGAAGAAAAAATCAACATGGATTTAGGGATTCATATGGAAGTAGAACAAAAGGGCGAAAAGGACAATTTGGTTTTAAAGATTCATTTGGTTCCAGTAGATCTACAAAGATAAATAGAAGGCATAAAAAAGACGCTTACGGAACAAATTCAAGAAACGGAAGAAGAGGTTACAAAGATCCCGAAAAGAAATGGTGGCATATTCGAGGGAAACAGAGTCGCCAAGGAAAACCTTTTGGAAACAGAAAAGGTTATGATTCTTCTCGTGCTAAACACTCTATTCCCAAAAAAAAGAAAAAGGTTAAGCGGTCCACAAAATTTGAAGGAATGAAGTAGTTATGTATAAACTTTTGAAGTTCCATAGCCACTAATTCCCTTCCAAAGATTAAACAATACATGTCCCGCAGGAAACTAAGTAACACTAAAATTCCTAGGATCAACTAATCCTAAAAAATTCATTTAATCAAATTTGACAGAAAACAACAACATTAATAACTGTTTTATGAAAAACTAGAGTTCGTGCACAATTATCCTTAATTTTAAGGTTATGAGAGCAGTAAAAGCAATTAGTACTTTCGCTTCAGCAGCGCATATAGTTTTACCAAACAATACCAATACACTTGGGAATCTGATGGGTGGACAGTTACTAAACTGGATGGATGTCATAGGCGCTATTAGTGCTCATCGTCATTGCAGAAGAGTTGTTGTTACTGCTTCAGTTGGAAAGGTAGCTTTCCAAAAAGCTATTAAACTTGGAGACATCGTTACTATTGAGGCTAAAGTCTCTCGAGCTTTTACTTCAAGTATGGAAGTAATAATGGATGTTTGGGTTGAAGATCATATCACTGGCGAAAAACGGAGACATAATGAAGCTAGTTACACGTTTGTTGCAGTTGATCAAATTGGCAGACCTATCGAGGTTCCTGAATTAACACCTGAATCAAGTCAAGAGCAAGAAAGATACGAAGGAGCTTTAAGAAGAAGACAGTTAAACTTAATTATGGCTGGAAAAATGGATGCGAAAGATGCTATTGAATTAAGGTCTTTGTTTGAATAATGAAAAAGAAAGGGGAAGTAAAAAGAAGTTTTTGGGAACGGCTTAAAGTTCGTTATCACCTTTCGATAATAAACAAAAATCTTCTTCTAGAAGTTTACAGTAGAGATCTTTCTCGTGGGAGGTTAATTCTATGGGTTATTTCTATTGCTCTTTCAGTGAGTTTAGCAACCTATTTAATTATCGCTTTCACACCCATCAAGTCGCATATCATTCCTGGTTACGAATCCACTTCGGACCATAGGTATCTAGTAGAAAATAATAAAAAGTTGTTCGAACTCCAACAAGAGGTTCAAGGAAGAATAGAATATGGCTTGAAACTCGATTCAACTTTTAATGATTTTGGAATACCCGTGGATTCAATAAACAGTATGAACTTTGAAAAAACACCTCAGAAAACTAACCAAAACAGTATTCTTCCAGATAAATTCATCAACTTTTCCATATCAAATGAGTTGAAATATTTAGCTAATTACCACTTTTTTAAACCAATTACAGGAATTATTTCTAATGAATTTCAATTAGATGAAGAACATTATGGTATTGATATTGTTACTGAAAAAGATGCCGGAGTTAAAAGTACATTAAATGGAAAAGTTTTATTTACAGCATGGACTTCAGAAACAGGAAATGTGATTATCATTCAGCATAATAATGAACTAATTAGTATTTACAAGCACAACTCTGTTTTACTTAAAAAAGAGGGGGATATTGTAAAAGCAGGAGAAGTTATTGCAATTGTTGGTAATAGTGGTGAATTTACTACTGGACCTCACTTACATTTTGAAATATGGTTTAGAGGAGACCCTTTAAACCCTAAAGAATTAATTAATTTTGAATAAACATGACAGGAATAGGAATAGCATACATAAAGTCATTACATATTATTTTTATAGTAACCTGGTTTGCTGGACTGTTTTACATGGTTAGACTTTTTGTTTATTTCTGTGAAGCTCAAAAGAAAGAAGAGATTGAAAAGGCAATTCTTTCTAATCAATACAAGATAATGATGAGAAGGCTTTGGTATATTATAGCTTGGCCAAGTATGGTCCTGGCTGTAACTTTTGGTTGTTGGCTATTAATTGCTCAAACTGACTTACTCAGTCAACCTTGGATGCTTGCTAAACTTGTATTTGTGTTTTTATTAATAGCCTACCATTTTATGTGTGGTGCTATTTTCAATAAATTTAAAAAAGATATTGTTACTACTACATCAGCTAAAATGAGGCTTTGGAATGAGGTCGCCACATTACTATTATTTGCTATTGTTTTTTTAGTTGAACTTCAAAATGAGATGAATGCTCTTATTGGTGTAGGAGGTTTAATCGGGACATCATTGGCTTTAATGGTTGGAATTAAAATCTATAAAAAATACCGTTCGAAAAAAGAAGAATAGTTTTAATATATTTATTCAAAAAAATGAATTGTCCTTCTTGTGCAAAGGTTATAAGTCCTAAATCTATCCGTTGCAATTACTGTAATACTATCTTAGTTTCAAAAAGTAATTTTAAAAAAACCGTTAAAAAACGTAAAGGAAAATCAGCGCATGAAGAAAAGAAGGACTTCATTAAAACGGGAAGAAATACTTTACTTATTGTCGGTGGGTTAAATGCAATTCCAGTTTTCATCTACCTTTCCCAAGAAGATGTACTTTCGGCAATTATCCAAGGAATCATTTCAGGAATATTTTTGGGTCTAGGTCTTTTAGCAAACAAAGTACCTTATGCGGCTTTACTTTCAGGTATAATAATGTATTTCTTAGTAATTGGATTGTCTGCTCTTGGAGATCCATCGTCGATAGCTAATGGATTAATAATTAAAGTAATTGTTATTTTCTACTTATTTAAAGGAATGAGAGCAGCCCAGAAATTCAAAAAAAAGTACAAAAACAATGATTTACTAGACACTGTAGATATCTAAATTTCACTATTTATTTTTGTTCTTATAATTTTATTGGAAGCAAAAAACAGAATAAATTCTAGTCAATATTACTGATTCTAGACAAATTAAATTTTTAATGGTAGCGTGAAATATGGTTAGAAATAAATAAACTTTATTAAAGTTAATGTTGTAACCATGAATATGAGTGTTAAAGGGAGCCCAAATCTAAAATAATCCTTAAAAGAATAACCTCCTGGACCATATACCATTAAATTTGTCTGATAACCAATAGGTGTTAAAAATGTTTTTGATCCAGCAAAGGCTACGCAAAAAACGAATGGCATTATATTATCCGGATGATTAACCTGAGCAAAACTTATTGCTATCGGTAATATAATAGAAACAGCTGCTATATTAGTCATATAAGCAGCAAGAATATTAGTTATTAAATATAAACCTGCCAGTACACCTATCGGTCCTAGTGGCTCTAAAAAGCTTAAACCTTTACCCGCTATCAACTCTGCCGTTCCGCTTTCGTGCATTGCCACACCGATACATAAGGCACCCCCCATTATTGTTATTAAACCAATATTTATCGACCGTTTAACTTCACCAAACAAAATAACTTTTGTGAGCAACAAATAAACAAACAATAATAACAATGATTTAAACAAACTTATTAATCCGAATGCTGGAAGTAGTATAGCTATGGCAGTTGCTATAATTAATGAAATTGACTTTCTCCCATCAATGTCTTGAAGTTGTCTCACGTTCGATATCAGGGTTAATTCCTTCGATCGATCAATACGTTTATAAAAATCATGCCCTGCAACACAAAGCATCATATCTCCTTTTTGCAAGGTGATTTCGCCTATTTTACCAAATAGTTTTTCACCATCTCTTCTAACAGCAATAATAGCCGCATCAAACCTGGCTCTGAAATCTGTATCCTTTATTTTCTTTTTAGAAAGTGTTGAATTGAACGGCATAATCACCTCAACAACCTCTTTTTTACTTTGTAATTGCTGCAGATCATTTGGCATTTCTAACCCAAGGTCCATCTTTAAAACGTCGACAATATTTTCAGTCTGACCAGCAAAAATAATATAATCTCCGGCGCGCATAATTTCTTTTGGACCAGGGGCAGTCCTTACCTTATCAGGTCTTACAATCTCTACTAAGTAAAGACCGTTTAAACTTCTTAAGTTCGACTCTCCAATAGTTTTACCCACCAAAGGAGAACCCGTTTTAACTAAAAGATCTACTAAGTATTCTCTTTTATTTTCTTGAAATTTGGATATCATTCCCTTATGATCAGGAAGCATTCTCTTCCCGAAAATCAATATATAAACAATTCCAATTACCACTAAAGGAGCACCAATTGTAATAAAAGAAAACATGCTTAGCTCATTTTCTTCAGTGTTAGTGACTAAGATGCTGTTTGCAATGAGGTTTGTAGATGTTCCTATTAGAGTTAAACCACCACCCATTATTGCTGCAAAAGAGAGTGGAATTAACAGTTTACTCGGCGACACGTTATTTTTTTTACCCCACTCTGTTACATAAGGAAGGAGTAAAGCAACTAAAGGGGTATTATTCATAACTCCTGAGAACATGGATACGAACACAGTCATTTTAGTTGTGAAACTTAAATATCCTTTTGTTTTTAAAAATAGTCTTTGAAAAAAACTTTCAATAACCGCACTCCTTTTTAAAAATTGTCCAATTGACAATAACATTACAATCACGGAAACCTGTTCGTTAGCAAACGAACTTAAAACATCTTCAGTAGTAATGACTCCAGGGATAATTAACAAGCCTATTGCGGACAAAAAGACAATAGATGCATTGTATACCTCTTTGTAAAGAAATATAACGGTTGCGAGAACAACACCTATCACATAAATTGGAACGCCAAAATCTGTTAAAATTTGAACGTCTAAATTTTCTATAAGCTCACTTAAATTGAACATTATTATCAACAAATTTAGCAAACATTGCGAATTTAATCTATTTGGTAAGTAATTAGTTAAACTTTCAAGTGAATATCATTAAATTAAACTTGTTAATAAATTGTAAATGAATTGATTAATATAATCGCCTATTTCTGCGTAAATTATATAATGTAAAACTCAGTGATTTTTTTAACTTTGTTATCATTATTACAATGAATATACGTTTAGAAAAAATAGCAAAAGAACTCTTAATGGAGGAAGATTGTGTTATAATCCCTAATTTTGGAGGCTTTGTAACACGTTATCGTCCTGCAATTTTAGAACCTTCAAAAAATATACTTATTCCTCCTGGAAAAAGTATATCGTTTAATGCTAAGCTTTCAAAAAATGACGGCCTTTTAGCTCAAGATATTGCTTTTAAAACGGGCTTAACATATAATGAATCTCTCAAGGCCATTGAAACTAAAGTAAGTTTTTGGGGAAGAGAAATCGCAAAAACTAATTTTCTTGAATTAGAAGGTTTGGGTTCTTTTATTTTAAATAAAGAAGGAAATTTGGTTTTTGAACAATTCAATGAAACTAATTTCGCAAACACTTCCTTTGGACTAACAAATGTTCATGCATATCCAATTGAAAGAGTTGGATTAGCGCAAAGAATTGAAAGAGGTTTAGTTGACAAGAAAGCCTCACCAAAAGTCTTTCGTATCATAAAAAGAAGTGCCGCCGCCGTTATTATTTTTGGAGTGCTTGGGTTTGGTGGTTACCAAGTTGGTAACACAGAAATTGGTTTGTCGATATTTAATACTGGTAAAAACCTTTTAAAGTCCAACGAAAAAAAACAGAAAGTTGAGAAAGAACAAGAAGCGCTTTCTCAAAATACTTTAAAAGCAATAGAAGAAGTAAAAGAATTTGGCGTTTTCAATATAGCCGAAGCTAAGGAATTAAATGATTTTGGA
>MDSY01031059.1_pt1 | contig 17978 bp, 10 predicted proteins | sample 811131 | NCBI WGS metagenome assembly MDSY01 (sample SAMN05326643, study PRJNA326480) | marine metagenome | isolation source: seawater | place: Atlantic Ocean: South West | collected 2010
ATCCAATCGAGGTACTTCCAAACACCTTCCAGCGGTTTGACTTCCATTGGGCCGTTGAAGACAGCGCGCAAGAGCGAGCCCTCAGTGTAGACTAGCGTGTAATCGTCTTCGATGAGGTCCCCGGTTTTGAGGCATTTGAGCATGTACTTCATTTATTACACCTTGAGGGAGAACCAACAGTTATTGCCAAAAGTGAGGCCTGTTTAACGGTTGGCTACACTCAAAACCACTAAATGTTGCTTTCAACCACCCAACTCAGAATCTAAAGTAAATGAAATCAATTGTTTCCATTGGGCGGAGATAAAATGTGAGGGTGAGCATTAGGCCACATGTAAGCCCCCAAATCAACGGATTTTGTCTGGAGAGCCATTCTTTTCCGCCTCCAACCTTGCCGCTCATCCCGTGAAGAATGATAAAGGAAACTACCAATGAAAAGGTGAGGAACTTTATTTCCGGTAACGCATCTATCATTTCATTCAAATCGAAGTGACCCCCAATTCCGAGGAAGGTTTTCATCGAAGGGATAAGAATTTTAGTATCTTCAACACGGAAGATCAGCCAGGTGAAGAAGATGAGGTATTGAGTAACCATCCAAGAAAAAACAGTACCAAACTTTCCTGATTTAGAGAAGAACACTTCTACCATGGAAGTTTTACTTGCGAAACGATGAACAATCAACAGAAGGCCGTGAACTAGACCCCACAGTACAAAATTCCATGAGGCACCATGCCACAATCCACCAAGCAACATGGTTGCCATGAGTGCGAAAATCATCCTTCTTGTTCCATTTCTAGAGCCTCCCAATGGAATGTAGAGATAATCGCGAAGCCATGTCGATAAAGAAATGTGCCAGCGACGCCAAAAATCTTGCGGCGACGATGCCGCATAAGGCGTGTCAAAGTTTTCGGGCAATTTTATTCCGATTAGGTGTGCCGAACCGATTGCAATATCGGTATACGCTGAAAAGTCACAATATATTTGTATCCCGAAACATAAAGCTCCCCACCAAATTAATCCAATATTCATAAGATGGTCGCCTTCAACGAACACTGCATTTGCATGCAGTGCTACGTTATCTGCAATGACCAATTTTTTCGCGATTCCGTAAATGATGAGAGTAAGGCCTAATCTCACGCGATAAGGGTTCGTTTTCAGGGGTGCATCTATCTGTTCACGGAAGTAATCAGCACGCACAATTGGGCCCGCCACCAACTGTGGGAAAAATGCGGCATAACAAGCAAAATCTGTAAAGGAGTCATATGGTGATTGTTTCTTACGGTAGATATCGATTGTGTATGACATGGTTTGGAAAGTGTAAAAAGAAATCCCAACTGGAAGGGCTAAGCCAAGAGGCTCTACATTTTGCCCTACGTGGATTTGAAGCGTGACTATATTGAGACTTTCAATAATGAAATCAAGATACTTGAAGATTCCAAGAATCGTAAGATTTGTTATTAAACTTAATTTCAACCAATTTTTTCGTACTGCCTTCAACTCAGATTGATGCATCTTTTTGCCAGCAGTCCAATCGATGCACGTTGATACAAGAAGAAGGATCAGGTGCCAGCCTGAGGCAAGCCAAAAGAAGAGGTAACTCATTGAAAGAAGAATTAGAATCTGATTTTTCCGCCGTTTTGAGGCAAGCCCAATGGTCATAATGAAGACCAATGGCAGGAAATAAAGATAATACGATGGGTTTACAAAATCCATGCTTATACCTCCATGCTTAATGATGAAAAATCATTCATTTTGTGAATTAATCAATTGAATATTAAATGGGTTCATTGATTTCAAGCTTGTTATCAAAATTTCATCTATCATTACACCATCTTCAACCATCCAGATACTCAGTTTAATTTCATCACCACTTGTGACATTTATGGACATTGGTGGACCATTGAATTCGGGCTCCCACTCCCACTGCCCTTCAGAGGTCCATCCGTATGAACTGTACTTACTGACCGGTGATCCAATAGATAGACCATTTGTCCACCCGAGATTTATCGTGTCGTTACCATAGGAATTACCTTTCATTTTTATCCAAACAAAATATTCTCCATCCTGTGAAAAATTAAGATTAAAATCTAAACGTGGTCCTGTACGACCGTTATAGTATTGGGATACATCTTCAGGCAATGCATGAAGAAATGCTGAACTTTCAGGGGACCCATTACCTTTCAAGATCCACCTGTCCAGATCTCCGTCCCCTTGGGCACAATTCGAATACTCTTCTGCTTGGATAATTTGAAATTCTGAATCGATGAAATGCGATTCATTAGTACCATTACATGAGATTTCGAGATAGTCTGAAAAATCGATTCCGGAACGCTGAATTACAGATTTCGGGAGCTTCCCCTCGTCTAAAATCTGATCGATATAAGGCGTGATCTGTTCACAGAAATATTCCCTGCCATTCACGCCAAGGTGGTTGCGATCTTTGAACATAGAGCTGTGCCACGTTTCCCAAAACATGTTCACCCCAAAGACACCCGATAAGTTTGAAAAACGGTTGAAGGTGTGATTGAATCCATCAAGTTGATTTGGTCCTAAATAAGGATAGACCAAGGGGTGGTGCGGGGCCGCTACGAGCAAAACTGGAATATCGGCTTTTCTCAACGTGTCGATCATGTATTCATACGCTTGATGATTTAATGTATCATTAAATCTTGGGTTGTAGACGCCCTGTTTGGCTTTTCGTGGCATCTTTTCTTCCATGTAATCAGCAATCAATTCATTTGACATTGTTTCAAAAAAAGGATTTGGGAAATATGGTTCCAAGAGGTATTGGTGCCAATCCTCATCGCCTGGAGCGGGCGCTCTAGATTCGTAGTCCAGACCAAATTGCTTTGAGATATGTTCTTTTAGGTACTCATCTACCGCTTTTTGAGAGTAAGATTGTGTTAGTTTTACTCTTTCAAGGTGCGTGTATGCCAACCACTGTTGGTCTTTTTCTCGAATGAAATTATGCCATTCACCTAGATCATCATGGCTCATGCTTACGCTGTTGATCGTAAAACGAAATTGTATGTATTCATCCAAGTCTTCACTATCGTAAAAATCCCAAAGCCCATTCGGGCCCAGGTCAAGGATGACCAACTCCGGGTTTGCCCTTATCAACGCGGGGATTTGAAGTGATTCAGTGTAAGGGTTGGCACCTGATATCCCAAGATTATACACGTTTGTACCTTGGCTGTCTAATTTATCGGTGATGCAACTTCCATTGAGAGCTGCTTGAATAATTGAAGAACCAATTCCCACTACAGAATTTTCATCCAAACCTTCGATGTATTCTAGTGCTGGAAAAGTGACGCCATATCTGGAATTTGATGTTAAATCGCTGGTGATGAGTTTTTCGCTGACGGTGGGGGCGAGGACTGAAGAAAGCAATAATAATGAAAGAAAGAGGGCGCCCAGCGAGGAGAGAAAACTCAAACTGGTGAAATCCTTGATTTCATCCATAAAACCTCTACAGGAGTACACCACTTCAATGAATCTATGAATTCTCTAATGGAAAACTGCTTGGATACATGAATGGATTTATACAGTTCAGGGAAAAACTGACAGACATCTAAAACCGAGACCTGTTTAACCGTTTGAGAGGTTCGGACTGAAGAAGGGCTTTCATGCGCCAAGTGGCTTGCCTACGGCATATGACTTCCAGCCCATAGCATTCAACTTATCCAAGTCTAAAACTCGACGGCCGTCATACAACAAAGGTGTTCGCATACTTGATTTTAGAGCGATCCAATCAATATCAAGGCAGGCTTGGTGGGCAGTGACAAGCACGACCATATCGAACTGCTTAGCCTCTGCTAAATCTGAGACAACCTCAACCCCAGCAGTGAGAATGTCTTGCTCGATATGAGGATCCCATGCTGCAACTTTGATTCCTTTTGACATCAGAGTCTCAGCAAGGGGTTGAGCGGGCGTCTCTCGGGGATCGCCAACTTCTGCTTTGTAGGACCATCCAAGCAACAGCACCCGCGCATCATCAGCAGAAACTTTTGAGTTCCACAAAATATCGCTAAGAACTCCTGCCACGTGACTTGGCATGGAACGGTTCACCGCACGTGCTGCTGTGATCAGGCCCGCAGGAACCCCGACATCAGCTGCTCGCTGAATCATATAATACGGGTCGACTGGGATGCAGTGGCCTCCTACACCAACACCGGGCGTGTACCGATGAAAATTCCACTTCGTTGCTGCAGCGGAAAGTACATCTTCAACGTCCACATCCATAGCAGGGAAAATTCTAGCTAACTCGTTGACTAAGGCGATATTGATGTCTCTTTGTACGTTTTCAATCACCTTCGCAGCCTCAGCCACTTCGAGTTTTCCGACGTACCTTACGTCTTCAGTGGTAAGTTGACTGTATAATTGGACAAGTGCTTGCCCTACATCTTGGTCTGAACATCCGATGACACGGGCAACAGAACGAACGCCGTGGGCAGCATCACCTGGATTGAACCGTTCAGGGCAATAGGCAATCTGTACGTCCTTACCGATTTCCAGGCCTAATTCTTCAATAATAGGCAACCAAATCTGAGCGGTTACTCCCGGATAGACCGTTGACTCAAGTACGACAATGGTATTTTTGCCCCTGGTAATCACCTCAAAGACCGAGCGGCCAGCAGCTTCTACATATGATAAATCGGGCTTCAAATCATGCGTCACAGGCGTGGGAACAGTAACCAACACTATGTCGCAATTTGGAACTGCTTCTTTGGCTGAAGTGGTAATGTGCCAACGCTCTGTACCGGGTCGTGGAACTATATCGTTGACATCCGGATCGCCTGTGGGGTTTTTTCCAGCCCGTACCATGTCCACGGTGCGTTCAGAGACATCGACACCCCAAACATTGAATCCAGCATCATGGAAACCAATTGCAGTAGGAAGCCCGACATACCCCAACCCGATGATACCGACGGTCAGATTCTCGTTTGAAACCAGGGATGTGAATCGCTGGGTCCAACTCATGCTTCTTGCGAAGCGGTCCAAGTTATCAACTCAACCGATGGATTCGAGTTGATGTTGGTAAAACTCTGATTGAATCTAACGACTCCGAGGATATAAGCCGTTTCAATCATATAGGGTTGTATCGAGCCCATACTGATGGGCGAGAACGAAGAGGCTTCGCTGGTTCTTAGGCAAATTGGAGTGAAATCAAATTCATTACTCGCACCGTTGCACACTCTTTCCGAGGTACGCACGAATCGTTTTCTCGTCAGAAACCTCGTGCGAAGAGAAGTTCGCAGTCGGTATCGAAATGCCGCCTTAGGCTATGCTTGGACGGTTCTTGAGCCAGCTCTATTGGCTTCTGTCTATTGGTTCTTATTCATCATGCTGAGCGGTAATCCAGACAAAATGTATGCCGTTTGGGTATTGATCGGTGTCATCGTTTGGGGGTGCTTTTCTAAATCTTTGAACGCTGCCACCAATTCATTGACGGGAAATGTAAGAACGATGCATTTAGTCTACTTTCCGCGCTCTATTTTCCCGGTCTCCGGGGTCGCTGCAAATCTTGTGGTGAGCTTGATGAGTTGTCTGGTTATCCTTCCAATCATTTACATCTACGATACGCCGCTTACTGTACATTTACTCTGGATCCCTGTTGGAGTGTTTATGGCTGGTTTCATGGCGCTAGGTCTTGGCATGATGATGGCCCCCCTCAATTGTGTGCAACGTGATGTTCAACACCTCATTCGGTTTGTAACCCGTGCTGGATTCTTCGTCTCGCCTGTAATGTGGACTGCGGAAATGGCCATTCAACGTGGTGCATGGGGTGAGGCTGCATTGTGGAATCCAATGGTGCTGCCAATTACCATGGTCCGACATGGGCTTGAAGGTAAATTAGTTGAACTGCCCCCCGCAGTCATCGCTTCAAGCATTATATCCGCATTGGCTCTCTATGTCGCAGGAACAATTGTGTTTTCAAAATACGAGCGAGGGGCGGTGAAATATCTATGACTGCAACCTCGATTAAGATTGAAGGGATCACCCTCCATTTTCCAAAACAGAGGAATATCTTTGCTATCGTTTCAGATTTCTTCCGAAAGAAAGAACGCAAGTTCACGGCTCTCTCAGGAATTGATTTAGAGATAAAACAAGGAGAGGTGGTTGGTATTATCGGCCGAAACGGGTCAGGAAAATCAACCCTTTTGAGGGTCATCTCAGGTATATATCCTCCAAACGAGGGAGAAGTACATGCGGCAGGCGACATCTCATTGCTGGCTGGCCTTGGCACCGGTTTTTCAGCACACCAAACTGGTCGGGAAAATGCACTCCTCTATGGTTCAATTTTAGGGCACAGTGAGAAAGAAATGAGAGCAAAATTGGATGAAATAATCGAATTTAGTGAACTTGGTTCATTTATCGATGAACCACTCCGAACCTATTCTGCGGGGATGAAGGCACGTTTAGGGCTCGCTGTAGCTTCGGCGATTAAACCCAATATTCTTCTCATCGACGAAGTCCTCGGTGTTGGTGACCCAAATTTCCGAGAGAAATCAAAGAAAAAAATCCTTTCTATGGTAAAGGGAGCGAGTACTGTGGTGATTGTGTCTCACAGTTTTGGTCTGATGAGCGATATCTGCGACAGGGTCGTTCTATTGGATCATGGGAAAATCATCACGCAAGGCGAGCCAAAAGCCTCGATTAAGGCGTATTACGATTTGGAAGCGTGAAATCATGGCAACCCAACGAAGCGCCACGACTTTGAGAGAACGGCAACTCATCGATGAATTAGACCGAATACGGTCAACATATTCCTTTAACCTCGGCCTCCTCCTTACCGAGTCTTTCATCAGAAAGCCATGGAAATTACCGCTTTTACCCTTTTCTTTTTTAAAATTAAATTTCGACTTTTTACGAAATAAGCGAAGCGTAAAAAAAGATTTATCGGAACACTTTCTCTCCCTCGACCCAAAGTGCTTGTTGTTATTTTGCACATCAGAAGAGGGATTTGCTTCTCTTGAAAGATGCGCTGTTCTGGCGCAACAATGGATGAGTGGCAAAGAGAGGAAGGTCGTCATCATATCCCCCCTCAAAGAGGCAAACCAATTCGCTCCAAAGGAAGCATTGATCTATCCCATTAATGACCCAAAACAACTGAAAAAGGTTCAGCGGGGTGATTGGAATGCACAATGCGAACAACTTCTCGCCAATGTGCTGGATACACACCTCCCCGCCAATGTAGCGTTTGATGGCCCTTACCCATACCGGGGCGTCCTCAACTGCATCCCGCTTTTAGAGCATACCAAATGGCACTGGATCCGACCTGACGGGGTTGGGGACACCGCAATCGCTGCTCGTAGTGATAATTTTACCAATATCATAGAATTTGGGTTTGGAACAGGGGACGCCGTACAATTGATCAACCCCTCGCCAAGTAAAATGCGAACAGAGGTTCAACAAATCGTGCTTGATGGCCGAAATTACGGACAAAGAGATGGTGCAAAATTAAAAAAATTCGACTTGAAGGCGCTCATCAAGAAGGATGTGAGCGTTGTCAGCCTGGAAGATTGGTATGAAAAGAGGGGCGGGGTCCTAAAGTCCAGAGAAACTGGGCAATTGTTAGCGGCAATTTTACCACCAAATTTCGAAGTAATTGCTGCAATGATGGAGAGAAATGTACCAACATTATGTGTTTACAACGATGACACGAGCAAAACGACATTGAAGGCACTAAAACAAGGAGCCCAGCGTCACCCAATTATGTTCTCTCACGAAAATGACAGTGCACAAATCCAGAGTTCCGTAAAGACCATTATGCAAGATCAACAAGCGATGCGAACGATGTCAGCTTCTGTTCAAAGAACCGATTGGATTAGCCAAATTGTCTCAATCAGTTGAATCGTCGTGGAGATGGATTGCACGCAGTTGCTCTTCCTGTTTCGTGTTCATCGGCAACGCGAACATGTTCAATTTTGTTTCTGTAAAGCCTCGATACTTTTCAGGAATGAGGAAGAGCGCCTCAACAAGATACCGTTCCAAGAATGAAAAATCCATTTCTATAAACTGAGAAAGATGAGGATATTGCGTTCGAATGTTAATTCCTTTCTTCGAAACGCCTCCGCGTTGAATAGAGTATAGCGTGCTTACTGCCTGCTTCAATGGTTCCTTGGAGAGAAAAGTGTTGATTTCGTTGCTTATTTCGAAGGGCGAGCCTTGTAGCGTATTCTTTCGGAAACACTTCCAACATCCACCACATACCTTTCCACCGTGTGTAGAGCGAAGACAGGATTGAGCCCAACCATCCCAACCAGAAGCAATCACAATGTTCAGATTGATCACTTCTGAACAGCCGGCAACCGGTTGATACAACGGAAGACCCACGCCTTGAAACATGAGAGAGTAATGATTCCAAAACCAAGATGTTGCAAAATCGCGGTACCTATAACCGTGGAACAGGTACGAATTTTCCAGTGGCATGCCTGTTGATAAGCTGTCCAACCCGAAATAATCTGCAAGAAGAATAACTTGGATGGCACAAGCATAGTCGGTGGAAAATCCAACTGATTTCCCTTGATATGCACGAAGTTGTTCGTGGTTTGAACGAATTCTATGGACCACTCGTCCAGTATCATTGGTAATTTTTTCGAAGAATCGGAACGCATTGGTATGGTCCAATTGCCCGGTAATTCCGGCTCTTTCATTGTACAACAGAACGGTTTCTTCCGGCATTAACGCCATGGCAGCGGCCGAATCAATACCCCCTGAGAAGGCGAGGCCGGGTCGCCAACCTGGCTTCCGAGTGGGATTCCACGTGTCCATTACTGATTTATCCCAAGGTTCAACGAGAAGGTGGTGGGCCAATTGGAACAAATCTGAATGGGTCTTTTCCATGGACCAATCATGGGGCATTTCAAAAAATACCTCATGCTCTTTCCATTTGAAAATCAAGGTATCGTTCTCATGGCTCCAGAACAGATCGAGGTTGTACCTTTTTTCTTCTTCGTCTTCTTTGTTTTTGTTACTTGAAAAGAAGGCCAAAAGATGTTCATTTGTATCGCGGATCCGAGTCTGGAAGAGAGCATCTTTTTGGCCTATAATTTCAACAGGCCAGCCAGTATCTGATCGAACTTCACGGGCGAGTTGTATCGATTCTGCATCTGGTCCAGTAAGAGAGACTAAAGCAAAATATTGAGTGTGTGTCTTTTTATCAACCGCCATAATTTCAACAACGACATCATATTCGCGAGCCAGTCGTGTTCGAACTGATTGAGTTACATCTGGTGAACCAAAGGGGCCAACCCTCAGATAGCGTTCTTTGAGGGTGGCGTAAGCTTCAATGTCTTGTGAAAAGAACTTCTGATTTCGTACGGATACAAGCCTGTTTAATTCCCATCCCATGAAGCGTTCTTTACTGGGTGAACGCACGCCTAACCGCTTGTGAACATGGGCCAAATCTAGGGAATAATCTTCGGTAGGCGATCTCAGTTGTTTATCCAATTTCCGAATATCGGTCTCTGATGGTACCAGTTCTATTTGTTCACTCAGGCCCATAGACTTGAAGGCGCGCTGTAAAGCTGTTTGTGTGTTGTTGTCTTGCTGTTTTCTATTTACCCTTGATGTATTTGTGGTGTGTTGTCGGTAAAGATAGAGTGGCATTTGCAAATGATAGCCTCTCGCGTGTTGGGATAATTGAAGATAAAAATCGAAATCAACTGCATTTGATAGCGATTCATTGAACCCTTCAGCGCGACCAAAAACAGATGCGCGGAACATTCGAGGATGATGAATAAACATTCCATTGAGGAGGCGAAAGCGGCAATATATCGACCAAGAGTATGCTGGACCCAAGTCGCCCCCATCCGTTCCAATAAGATGGGAATCGGCGTAAACGAAATCGTAATCACTGGCATCCATCACGGCGAGTAAAGACTCAACGCAATTTGGTAAAAGCACATCGTCTGCGTCCAATTGAAGAATATATTCCCCTTTGCAAGCACGGATTGCAGCATTGGTTGCTGCAGAGATGCCTTTGTTTTCTTGTTGAACAATTGTAACTTGAGGGTGGTCTTTGAAATTAGAAATCAACACATTATGGGTTCCATCGGAGGAACCGTCGTTGCAGACGACGGCCTCAATGTCAGTATAAGTTTGATTCAACACACTTTCAACGGCTTCTTTGATGAATTGTTCACAATTGTAAGCGGGTATGTAGACCGATACCTTTGGCACTTCATATGTCCGACCAGCCACGTAGGGGCGATATCTTGCTGGGCATTTTTCTACAAATTGCCCTTCGGTGATCTCTCTTCCCTCTGTCCGATTGGTTTCGTTCGAGCCACCAGGTGGCTCTTGATGAAGGGCTTTTGCATCAGTAACAGGAATGAACCAGGCACCCTTCCGATACAAACGGTACCCAATTTCAGTGTCCTCCATGCCCCAATGGACAAACGATTCATCAAACCCTCCAACTTCAAGAAAGAGTTGTTTTGAAAGGCCGATGTTCCCCGCGCAATATGTGTTGAAAGGATATTTTGAATTTTTCAGGTCGTCCGATGTTCGATACTCCGCATATCGCCAATCTTCGGTTGGGGGCTCGTCCTTTAGTGGACCGCTCCCCGTGTCTGCACACTGACTTGGAAGATTAAGGATTGGCTCGATGTCCTCAATCACATTTTCGATCGAAAAATCATCCGTGTTGACATAGCGACGCCCCCCAAGCAGAACGACTTTGCTGCTTACATGGAGGTACTTCATGAATGCCTCAACAAGCGTCGGTTCTGGAAGCATGTCGCAATCCAGGAAGATGAGGTCTTCATGCGATGCTTCAGCTACACCCTTATTTCGTATCCTTGCAGCGCGGAAACCTTTGTCCGATTGCCGTACATACTTTATCGGAAAGTATGATTGGAATTGCTCGACAAGTTGATCCGGGTCATCGGATGAACCGTCGTCAGCGATGATGATTTCCATCAAATCATGCGGGTACGTTGAATGTGTTAGCGCTGCAATTGTTTTTCCAAGTTTTTCTAGGCGATTGTAGACTGGGATCACGATAGAAACCGGTCTGTAATATGCTTCTGGAGTTCGCCCTTCAAAACGCTGCTTGACTTCATATTCGAACAACGTCCAATCGTTGCCCCTCCCGATCATTGGTGGAATTTTTGACTCCCATGATTCAACCAATTCCATCATCTCCGTTCAAGAATGTCAAACATTCTTACATCTCCGTTGCTCTTGAATTGCTGTGTGCTCATTCTCATAACTTTGCAATTAAAGAATTTGCACAATTGATCAATTAATTCTTGTTCATGAACCCGATCAGTATCATCAATTAGCATGTATTTCCATTTTGGAAGGCGTGCAAGATGTTCTAAGATTCCAGCTCGCCCTATTTTACCAGGGGGACCGTCAATAATTATCAATTCAACAATATTGGGTATCTCATCAAACAAACTTGAGTGGTACCAGCCTTCTTGATCAAATCTTGTTGAGGTTTCATTATCTACAATTGGTGCATAAATATAATTGGATGTGGTTTTTCCTAACCAATCGGAGTCATGTTCAACAGAGTATAGTTCAAATTGACGTGCTAACGATTGGCTGGCGTCACCACTTCCAAATTCAAGTACCTTGGAATCAGGTGGAATATTATTTTCAATCCAGTTGATTGCCTCTTTTGGAAGCATCCATCCTTCGTTATATTTTCCAACATCATGTTTGGTTAGATTCGTGTACAATTCTGTTGCTCCTGATGGAATAGGTTCAAGCGGCTTTGAATTTTTGATTGTGAGGAGGTGCTCTATCCCGTTTCTGATAGAATCTTTGTTTCGCTCAACAATGACATGCCCCCAGCCTTCGTTTTCGGCTGCACGGCACCGAGCCAACTGATCATCCATGCCAGTGTTCATGTTCGGATAGAACAGTGCAGGCAAACCAAATCGCCTTGTTTCGTGAAAGGAATTGTAACCGCCTGCTTGAACTGTTGCATCAAAGGCATTGAAGTACATTGAATTGGGATAGTCTCGGAGCAACACAACACGCTCAAGACTGAGCTCAATTCGCTCGCCTAACATCGATTCACCCACCACAACTGTAACGTCATCATGTTCCAGTAAAGCCTCAACAGTTCGACGGATTTCTGAGTCAATGTCATTGATTCTTCCTGCACCAAGTTGCACATACACCACGCGCCCTTTGAGCGGAAGATTTAGGCGTCGTCTTGCTGTATTTCGAGGTAGAAGATCGTCCTCGTCAAGGAGGACAATCGGCGCACATGTGATGGATTCAACACCGTGGTCGATTTCATTTGGTGCAAGGGCGACGCTGTCCTCTGGATGAATGATGGTGTCAAAGTGGGCAATGCTGTCCACAGGAACCCGGCTTCCTTTCTTGAATGTCCCTCGACGCATCCATATCTTTCGCATGGCCGTTTTTTCCCTGATGGCGTTTAACATACCCCTGTACGGGAAAGCACCATCAAAGATGAATGTGGATGGTTGGTGCTGGCCGATAGCCAATGAGAGGTGCTCTTCAACGAGAGTATTCCATTCACTTGCTGAAATGTTATTGTATTTTTTCCGCCCTGCGACATGGTAAGTCACAAACCCTTCATTGTACAACAAATGGAGTGTTGGCATGGTCGTGAAAAACACAATTTCAGTCGACGGTGAATACTTCTTAAATCGCTTGGCAAGAGCGTACATCCTCGTGAAATGACCAAATCCAACCCCGTTTGTTGGGAAGAAAATCACACTATCTTGGATTTCTTGATTTTGAACTGCGGAGGTCCCTTTTTCGTCAACGGGAGCCCCCCACCGGCCTAGGCGTTCCATTCCAATGCTGAAGATCAAATAAATAACAGAAAAGGGAAGGAAAGGCAGGCGCCAAGGTTGAGTTGCTGCTTTTGTGAATCGCTTTCCAATTCGGAACGATGCCGAATTGCGCAGCCGCCTGTTCTCTCGAACCAATTGGTTTTGCCGCAATTGTAACTTCTTTTGCTTCATTTCCGAAGGGGAAATGGTGTTTGTTTTCTGTTCACTGTCGAATCCAACCTTACTATCCAATGCATCAGTATCGATCATCCGGCCCCCTCCTCACCTTTCCAAAATGAACCGAGGAACTTATCTCCTTCGCTCGAATATCCCTTTCCGCCATCTGGAGTAGGTGTGAACTCACCGAGGTAAAATGCATCTTTGGACGCGTAAAAATCAATCCTCATGTACATACCCAATGCTTTACCGAGTTTTTTTGCAGCATTTGTCATGTTTTCAAGTTGGCTAGGTTTCAGGAATTTGTCCACTTCCTTTCGAATGGGCCAAATATCAAGAGGTATTTTCTTCCAATTCTCATAATAAAACCCCTGTGTTTGCTCATTTTTTTTCTTGGAGGAGCGATCGATGACCTGAATTGTAGCGATTTCATCTCCGAACATGAAAAATTTGTAATCCAGTGGAATGTCATACCCAAATTCGTCCTCCACAAGCTCTTCAACAATCAAAGAATGTTTCTGATTCTGAACAAATTCATCTGATTTTAGTGTATTTAGAATATCATCCACTGCAATTGGTTCACCCGAAAACACGTTGCTGCCGTTAGATACTGGAAATACCTGTTTTGCACTGTATCCAACGCTGGATTTGAGAACATATGTGTCTGGTAAATCTAGAAATCTTACATCATCGTAATCTTCCGTTACAAAGAATTTCGGAACAACGGGCACATTGTGCGACAAAGCGTATTTTTCTCCAATCAATTTTTTTGAGAGGAATTTTTCTTCGATCTTCTTTTTCCCTTCCCACCAATCGTGATTTCTCTTTTCTATCATCTCAGAAAAGAGAGGCATGCCTTCTTTCCATTGGTAATGTATCGATTTCATTTCATCAGGCGCCTCAAACGGGCGAGCGCGGATTTCCCGTGGGAAAAAGGGCGATTCAATGCCGGCCTTGACTTTCCTGTGCCATGCTCTGAATGAACAATGATGCTGCAAACGATGTCCGGTGACTGAACGCCACGAAATGTGGAATGGCCCTCCACCAGTGAGGGAACTTGAATGCAACATCATAAACATTGATGGAATACGTAAGCGCAATCTGCGTTCGCTCCCGAAATGTGCCTCTATTCGCTCAATGAATTCTGTATCTGCCCCCACGCGGAGGGAATCAAAGAAGCCGATTGCGTCAATGACCTCACGACGGATCAACAATGAAATACAAGCCATCCTCAACGCACCTATGCCTCGGAACTCAACATCAGAAGACTCATCAATTCGGAAATAATCATGAGTGACACCCATGACTTCTGGATGCTGATTTAAAGATGACATTTGAACTTCAATTCGTTGTGCATGGCAATAGTCGTCACTGTCCATAAACCCGATGAAGTCGCCGTTTGCTTGCGTCATTCCAAAATTCTTAGCAAGATATGTGCCTCCATTTTCTTCCATCTGAAAGACGCGGATTCGCTTCTCTTTCTCTGCAAGTTCTTTGAGGTAAGAGAAATTTTCATCCGGTGAACAATCGTCTACAATCAAGAGTTCAATGTTTCGATAGGTTTGATTGAGAATGGATGCAATCGCTGCATCAAGAAGTGGGTCCCGTTTGTAAGTGGTCATCACGATGGAAACTAAACGATCATCATCGACAGAGTTTTCTGTGAGTGTTGAAAGAAATTCTGGAGTGATGGCTAAATCTGGAGAAGACGAGGCGATAGGCATTAGGCCATGTGTTGCCAGCATTGAATTGATATGCTCAATTTGTTTTTCTGGTTCACCTGCATTTTTCTCTATTTGAGAAGCGGTAATGTACACCTCATTGGACTTCGGCCAGCGAATCAAACATTTTCCGATGATGCTGCGTGCTTCTGCATGCAACCCCATCCATGAATGTATCAATCCATCATAGAGGTGACTTCGTTGATGATCGGGATGAGATTCCAAACACGATTGAACAATTTCGAGGGCCAAATCAAGGTCTTTCTTGACACTCAACACGTAATTTAATCGATCAAATTGAAGATTAATGTTCTCCGGAAAGGAATGGGTTGCATGAGTGATTTGTTCATAGTAGTCTTCCGCTGGCCAAACTTTGAGGCCGCATTTAAGCCTCCGCTGAGAGGCTGATTGGTGTTCTGGTTTGACTTCAAGAACGCTTTCGAAAAGAACGATGGCGTCGTCTAATTGGCCGAGCGCCTCAAGAGTAATTCCCTTTCGCATCAGGAAGGAAATGTGTTGTGGGTGATGGATTAAACCATCATCAAGCAGTGAAAGGGCAGCTTCCGCATCACCTTCTTCGAGCGCCCTTGCTGCTCTAAGGTCAATTTCGAGGGGGCTGCCTTCGATGAGGCGGAGCAAACGGTTTGCTTGAGTAAAAGCACCCAATTCACATATTTTGATGTACGATTTCCGAATCGTCGCATTCGCATCAGCGTCCAATTGAATCAACCTTTCAGATGCATGAACCATATCCTCAACGGACGACGCTTTGATGGCTGCATCTGCAAAACGCCTCAAATGATACATCTTTGCTTCGCTCAAAGAGTTCAGTTGGTGGTAGGCATCGAGCGTCGTTTTAGGGGTTTTTGTATGATACCCAATTTCAGTGATTAGGGTTAACATTTGCACGTCATTTGGCGATTCATCAACAACCATCGTGGCTATTTCAAGGGCTTCCTCGAACCTCCGGGCATGCCGCAAGCGCTTTGCTAAAGATCTTTTTCTTGGAAGTTCACCTTCGATGTGACCAAGATAATTGGCCCACAAATCGTGAGCCATCTCTACCTGTCCAAGCGATTCGCAAATTTTTCGGGCAAACATAAGGGTCGATTCATTAACAACCTTATCTGATACCAGAGTGGTGAGAAGGTCGATTGCTTGTTCAACGTCCCCTGAATCAAACAGGTGATCAGCCTGGACGTAGTTAGGAAAGGCAATATCTGCATTCCATTTTGTATCATGAAAGAACATTTTGCAAGATGGATGGGGCCAAAAGGTTTGATGAATTTTAGAAAGGAGGTCTTCATCATCTGCCACCCATTCAATTCTGTCGGCAAAAACGAAAGATGATTCAATGTCTTTTTCAACACATGCTGCATGAACGATACGTCGTAACACCTCAGGATCTGGTTTGAAGGAAACCAACCGGTGGAGGAGAATGACCGCTTGTGAATGCCTGCTCGTATTCATGTAGAGCCGCGATAGAACGTCAAGTGCCCATTGGTCGTTAGGGTTCGTTTTGAGCATTCCTTGCAAAAATGGCTCTGCTTTCTTGTAATCCTTGGCATTGTAGTGGAGGCGAGCCGCTTCCTTTTCTGAAGGGGCCTTTTTATTGAACGGCCACCTCATTGAAAGCGGCTCTTGGCTCTCGGTTATGGAGGTGTTGTATCAATCATGGCCGTTATGGTTGTTCGTCAACTGTTTTTTCTTCGTCAAAATGGTTTATATTATCCAGCTTATACGGCTTTGGCATGGTCGGGAGAATTGAAAGAATCCTAGTTTCAATTGATAATCGCCACCGATCTTGCAGGAGGTCGAACCCAGGAGGGTACGCCATTATCCACCAATTATAATCGCTCTCGAAGAGGTGTGATAAATCCGTAAGTTGATCTTCATGACCCATTATCTGTAATGCCCACAACGCATGCGTGGCAGTCGGTATCGGACGTTTGTTGAGGTAGGTTTGTATTTCTGGAGCAGTGATATCAAATGGCCGGCCAAGAGGCCCGTTCTTGTGAAAGCATTTCCAGCAACAGCCGCAACCTCGATTTCCATCACCACGCATACAAGAGTTCAGATGCTCCAACCACGGTGTTTGCTTGACCACCATCAATGCACCAGCCTCAGAAATTGAAGCAATGGGGAAAAGCAAATCAAGACCGGCTTGAGCAAAGCGTTTGGTCCAATATTTGTAATAGTGGATTTCTTGAAATGTTCTGAATTTCTGACCTTTCCAGAGATAAGTATTATCGATTGGCATCCCAAACCCAATCGCCCCCAAATCAAAATGATCAGCGAGAAGAAGAAGGTGCGTGGCACATGCAAAATCCGTCGAAAAACCGATTGGCTTGCCATGGTTCGTCCGAATGAGTTCGTGATTTGAAGAAACAGAAAGGACTTCTCGGTCACCAGTGGCGTTGAGGTAATCAATAAGACGCTCTGCATTTCGATGATCCAGCACCGATTCAAACGAACGCTTGTGATAACCAAGCAGTGTGGAATCAAGCATAACAGCAGCTGCTGCAGTCGAATCTGTTCCTGCAGAAAAAGAAAGGCTGCATCGATTGCCTGTTTCCCTCTCGTGAGGCGTCATATCTTTGGATATTGGGACCCACGGTGACAGCAGGACTTCGGCTGTTAAGCAGAGTAAGGCGGGATGTGTTAATGCTAAATCGTAATCCGTTGGCATGTCCCAGAAAACATACCCCTCTGGATAGCGGAACCATACGTGATTTCCTTCTTGGGAAAAATTCGCATCCATTTGTTCTGTCGACCAATGGATTGGAACCGTTGGTTGTGGTTGCTCACTGCGTAAACGTTGCAATTCTTCTTCCTTCATCATTGTTAATTTTTTTGCTCCGCCCTGGACATTCAACCGATCAATGGCTTGTTCACGGTAGGATTTAGACAGTTCATCAGGCCAATTTGTGGTGCAGTCAATCACGTCTTGAAACCGTCCTTCGTTCCAATAGGAACGCACGATGACTGACCGAGCGAGGCTTCGTTCACTTAATTTTTGCAATAACTTATCTGCATGGTGGCGGGAAGTGTCCCACTGTCCTGCATTGTAGGCACGTCGCATCAACACCCGCCTAAACATGAAACCAAATCTTATGTTCAGTCTTATCAAGTTGCTTCAATCATAGAATGTCCCTGGTTCAATTACCGAAGACTCATCAACAATTAACTCGAGGACACATCATGCCAAGAGTGCTCATCACCGGAGGTGCGGGATTTATCGGCAGCCATACAGCAAGGCTTGCTCGAAGAATGGGTTGGTCTGTTCATGTGCTGGACAATCTATCAACTGGCCTAG
>MDSY01129669.1_pt1 | contig 17975 bp, 16 predicted proteins | sample 811131 | NCBI WGS metagenome assembly MDSY01 (sample SAMN05326643, study PRJNA326480) | marine metagenome | isolation source: seawater | place: Atlantic Ocean: South West | collected 2010
AGATATATTTCATAAGTTTTTTTGGCGGCTTTACTGTCCATTCCTCACTCCGACTCTTTTTTTCATTCTTTGTTAATTTAGCTATTCCATCAATATGACCAAAAACAAAATGGCCTGATATCTTACTGTTTATCCTTAAGGAGCTTTCAAGATTAACCATTTCACCTACACTAAGCTCTGAAATTCTTGACATTGTTTCATTTGAAAGATCAAAATAGATAGAACTTTTATTAAACTTTTTAACTGTTAAGCATATACCATTTACAGAGATACTATCCCCAAGTGAAACATCATTTAAGCATGAAAATTTATATTTAATTTTAATTTCAAAATCACCCTGTTTGCTATTAAGCGATGTGACTTGACCAACAGATTCAATTATTCCAGTAAACATGCCATAATTCTAGCAGAATGCTTCGGGTCAGGTTTAAAAATAATATGATTATAAATTTTCTTAAAAATAATTTCTACGAATTCTGGGTAGCTTTAAGATACACACGTCTAAAAAGTAGAAATTTTATTTCTTTTATATCCTTAACAAGCATCATTGGGATTACTTTGGGAGTTACAGCTTTAATCGTCGTGCTTTCAGTAATGAATGGATTTAAGTCTGAATTACAAAGCAAAATATTAAGTGTTGCATCCGATATTGAGGTTGTAAAGATAGGTGCGAATCTAAAAGACTGGAGACAGCTAAAATTAAACTTTAAACATTTAGATAATATATCAGCCATTGCTCCATTTACAAATAATCAAGCAATGCTATCTCTAGGTAAATATAATCGAGGAGTTATAGTTAGGGGAATTGATCCCAGCTTGGAGCCCAGAGTAAGTGATTTAAATTTAAAGATTAAGACAGGAGGGGAGTTTAATCTCATTAAAAATAAATATGAGATATTAATCGGTGCTGATATTGCTAGATATTTTGGGTTATCAATTGGAGATAAAATTTCTTTGATTAGTTCCCAAGCTAACTATTCACCAGTAGGAATGTTACCTCGTCTGAAACAATTCAAGATTAAAGGTATTTTTGAGGTTGGAATGTATGAATATGACGCCGGTTTAGTTTTAATTCATTTAAATGATGCACAGACTTTGTTTCAAATGAATTCGGTTATTTCTGGTCTGAGAGTTAAATTAAATGATTTAAATCAAACAAGGAAAACCGCATCATTAATTTCAAGTACATTTAAAAGTTCTGATAATCTTGTTGTAACAGATTGGACAAGACAGCATGCGAATTTATTTGCTGCAATCCAAATGGAAAAAAAAGTAATGTTTATTATCCTAACTCTAATTATCGCTGTTGCTGCATTTAATATTGTTTCTACACTTGTTATGGGCGTGACTGAAAAAAAATCTGATATTGCTATTTTAAGAACCTTGGGTGCAACAAAAAAAAGTATTTTATTTATTTTTATGTGGCAAGGAATTTTAATTGGTATTGTTGGTACTTTCTTCGGAATATTATTAGGTACAACAATCTCATTAAATATTGATGTTATCGTTCCTTTTATTGAGGGCTTATTTGGGGTTCAATTTTTATCTAAAGAAATTTATTATATTTCTGTATTGCCATCAAAACTTCTTTTAAGTGATGTAATTTTTATAGGTACTATGAGTTTATTTCTATCTATTATTGCTACAATTTACCCAAGTATTAGAGCTACAAGAATTGAGCCTGCAACTGCATTAAAATATGAATAATCAAATAAAATTAAAAATTAATCAATTAACAAAGTCTTTCCCTGGTTTAGATCAGCCTGTGCTGAATAATATTAGTTTGACTGTTAAGGCTGCAGAGAAGATTGCAATAACAGGGGTTTCAGGTTCTGGAAAAAGCACTTTACTTCATTTGATGGCAGGACTTGAAAAGCCTGATAGTGGAAAAATTACAATACTGGATAAAGATTTAACAACTTTAAAATCTAATGAGTTATGCATCTTAAGAAATAATAACTTAGGGTTCGTATATCAATTTCATCATTTAATGCCAGATTTTACAGCTCTTGAGAATATGATGATGCCATTTATAATAAGAGGTGAGCTAACTAAAGAACATAAAGCTCAATTATCCTTAATCGTAAAAAAATTATCCCTCGAAAAAAGAATTAATCATTACCCTCATGAATTATCTGGTGGCGAAAGACAAAGAGTATCTATTGCCAGGGCAATTATTACATCCCCAGATATCATTTTAGCCGATGAACCAACAGGAAATTTAGATAACAAAAATGCCAATAAAGTTTTTGATATTTTTTTAGAGCTGGCAGAAGAGTTAAATACATCTATTATTTTAGTAACTCATGATATTTCACTAGCAAAAAAAATGAGTAAAATTTATAATTTAACCCAGGGTAAAATTCGGGAAGGCTAGTATAATTATTGAAACTATATAATTACAAAAATAGGAGATAAGCATAGTGGTAGATATTATTCATGCAGCAGGTTGGCCAATTTGGCCATTAATTTTTGCTTCAATTATAGCTCTAGCTATAATATTTGAGAGACTTTGGGCATTAAGGACAAGTATTATCGCACCTGATAATTTAATCTTAGAAGCTCAAAAAATGATAACAAAAGATGGCGTAAGAAAAGAGGCAATTGAGACTCTTCAAAATCATTCAATGCTAGGTGAGATTTTTGCAAGCGCGTTAAATAACTATAGTAGCCCTTCGGAGATTATTAAAGAATCTATTGAGGAAACAGGAAGAGCTGTCAATCATAAATTAGAAAAATATCTTTCTACTCTAGGAACAATCGCAACTGTAGCTCCTTTGCTTGGATTATTTGGAACTATTATTGGAATGGTCGAACTATTTAGCTCATTTACTAGTAGTGGTAATGATGTTGCTGTTTTCGCCCGTGGAATTTCAATTGCTTTATATAATACAGCCGGTGGAATAGTAGTAGCTGTCCCAGCTATGATTGCTTACCGTTTTTTTAGGACAAAGATTGATACCCTTATTGTTGAAATGGAACAACAAGCAATTAAGTTGGTAGAAATTATTAATGGCAAAAGAAAGTAGAGGTGGTTAAATGAACTTTCAAAAAGATAAAAAAACTGATGAATTCGAAATAAACTTTATTCCCTTAATCGATGTTTTGCTTGTTATCATTATATTTTTGGTTGTTAGCACAACCTTTGCTCGTTTTAGCCAATTAAAAATTAACTTACCAACAGCGGAAGCTAATATTGCTGATAAAAATCTTGATCATATTAATGTGACAATTAGTAAAGATGGCCAATATACAATAAATCAAAAATCGATTAGCTCTGAGTCCATAGAAGATTTAACTATTAAATTAAGAGAGATATCTGCTGGTAATATTGATAACCCATTGGTTATTAATGCTGACGCTTTAGCATCACATCAATCAGTAATTAATGTGATGGAAGCATCTCGGCAGGCTGGTTTAACTAAAATTACATTTTCTACGAAAGTTAACTAACAAAAAGCACCTATATTTTTATGTCGAAAGAACAAACGACTAAAGTTACCTTAACTGAATTTAAAAAAATTTATTCTAGGGTTTTTAATTACGCTCTAAAATATAAATGGATTCTCTCCATTAGCATCCTTTCTTTAGTCGTTTTAGCATTAACAAATACAGGGTTCCTTGCTTTAATAAAAAAAATAACAGATGAAGGTTTTGTTGAGCAAGCTTCAAACTCTTCTATCTTTCTTCCAATAGCTTTAGTTATATTAATGACAATTAGAGCTCTCTCAGGTTTTGTTTCTGGGTATTCAATGCGGTGGGTGTCTAGAAAAATTGTTGAAGATCTTCGATTCGATGCTTTCAAGAGGCTAATGATTCTTCCAGTCACTTATTTTGATTCACATGCTTCAGGAAATATTGTATCAAAACTTACCTATGAAACTGAGCAATTAGCCTATGTTGCTACTAAAGTGGCATTAGAGTCTATTCGTGAAAGTTTAACTATAATTGGCATCGTAAGTTATATGCTTTATTTAGACTGGATGCTAACCCTTATATTTGCATTAATGGCTCCATTAATGGCTTTTTACTTAAAACTTGTGTCCCCTAAACTCAGGAAGGCTGGTGGTGAAGTTCAATCAACAATGGGAGATATGACAAGCGCATCACAAGAAGCTATTTCTGGACAACGTATTGTAAAAATATTTGAATCAAGCCTTTTTGAATTTAAGAAATTTTCAAAAATTGTAATTCGAAATAGAAAAATGCAAACAAAATTAGCTCAATTATCAGGTGCAAATAGTTTTGTGATTGAGGTACTCGCATCAATTTCGCTTGCATTGGTAGTTTACTACTCAGTCGGTCGCTTTACTCCCGGCGAGTTCGCCGCATTTGTCGGTGCATTATTAATGCTGATTTCCCCAATAAAAAAACTCACAGGAATAAATGAACAAATTCAAATTGGAATTGCAGCCGCAATAAGTATATTTAGTGTAATGGATGAGAAAAAAGAAATTGATGTTGGCAGGAAGAAGCTAAAAAATATAACTGGCAATATTGAATTTAGAAATGTCACTTTTTCTTATGAGAAACTTAAAAAACCTGTACTTAAAAATTTAAACCTTAAAATATTGCCGGGTGAGAAAATTGCATTAGTAGGAAAATCAGGGGGAGGTAAAACTTCTCTTGTAAACTTAATACCAAGATTTTATGATTTAGATTCTGGGTCGATATTGCTTGATAAAACAAGCATTACTGAAATTAAGTTAAATGATTTAAGACATCATTTGTCACTTGTCAGTCAAGACACGATATTATTTAACGATACGATTTATAACAATATTGCATATGGTAGTCTTAAAAATACTGATGCTACAAAAGTTAAACAGGCAGCAAGAGCTGCTAATGCAACTGAATTTATTGATAAATTACCTGACGGTTTTAATCACAAAATAGGGGATAGAGGTGTTCGTTTATCTGGAGGACAGAAACAAAGAATAGCAATTGCAAGAGCTATTTTAAAAAATGCCCCAATATTATTATTAGATGAAGCAACATCTGCATTAGATTCCGAATCAGAAAAGTTTGTTCAACAAGCATTAGATAATTTAATGCAAGGACGAACTTCTATAGTAATTGCCCACAGATTAAGTACTGTAATAAATGCAGATAGAATAGTAGTGATTGATAACGGTGAGATTGTTGAAGTTGGAAATCATCAAAACTTGTTGAAATCTAAAAAGCATTACTTTCGATTGTATAAAAAAGGATTTAGTTAAATTTGAAATCAATCCACGAGAGTCTAAATAAGCAATATTATGATAAATCCTCTTGGATTCTAATCTTACTACCATTAAGTTTTATTTATTTAATAATTATTACCTTCAGAAGTTGGGCTTATAAGATTGGTATTTTTAAAATAATTAGAATAGATGTTCCTGTCGTAGTTGTTGGAAATATAACTATTGGAGGTACAGGTAAAACTCCTCTAATTATTTGGTTACTAGAAAAACTAATAAAATTTGGTATGAAGCCAGGCATAATTTCTAGAGGTTATAATTCAAATGTTAATTTTCCTCAGGAAGTTTTTACTGATTCTGAAGTGTCGAACGTAGGTGATGAGGCATTAATGATGAAGCTTCGCCACCAAAGAGATGATTTAGATATTCCTATATTTGTTGGCAAGAAGAGAGCACAAGTTGGTAAGGCACTGTTAAAGTCTTATCCCGATGTTAATATTTTAATTTCTGATGATGGATTACAGCATTATGAGCTATATAGAGATTTTGAAATAGTTGTAGTTGATGGGGCTAGGCAATTCGGTAATGAATTTTTAATTCCAGCTGGGCCATTGAGAGAGGGACTTACTAAAGCCAGCAAAGTAGATGCTTTAGTAATTAATAACCAATTCTTAAAAAAAAATTCGACAGACAAAAATGGTAACTTTGCCTATGGAATGAATTATTATGGCGACTTACTTGTAAATTGCTTTAATAATAAGATATCTGATCTAGATGCCCTTGAAAATCAGATAGTTGTAATAACCGGAATTGGTAACCCAGAGAGATTTTTTAAGCAACTAAGCACTGCTGGTTTAAAATTTAAAAAAATAGTATTTAATGACCATCATTTATTCTTAGAGTCTGATTTTAAGAAATATGGTGGTATGGATATCATAATGACTGAAAAAGATGCTGTGAAGTGTAAGAATTTTGCCAAGGAAAATTTTTGGTATTTACCTATACATGCAAATGTGGAGGAAGGGTTATTAAAAAAATTGATAAAAAAATTAAGGATTAATATAAATGGATAAAAAATTATTAGCCATCCTTGTATGCCCAGTAACTAAAGGGCCACTTATATTTGATAAAAAAAATAATGAGCTTATATCAAAATCAGCAAAACTAGCTTATCGAATCGAAGATGGCATACCTATTTTGCTTGAAAGCGAAGCTAGAAAGATTCTTGGAAAAATCTAAAATGGATTTTAATGTTGTTATACCTGCTAGATATGAAAGCACCAGGTTGCCAGGTAAACCATTAATTGATATTGCTGGCATTCCAATGGTTATAAGAACGGCAATTCAAGCAAGTAAGAGCGGTGCGAAGTATGTAATTATTGCAACTGACGATGAAAGAATAAAGAATACTGCTGAGAAGTATGGTTTTGAGTCTCTAATGACGGATAAGGCTCATCCTTCTGGAACCGATAGAGTTTTAGATATTGCTAACCAGAAGGGGTGGCTTAGAGATGAAATTATAATTAATGTGCAAGGAGATGAGCCACTCATTGATCCAGAACTAATTAAGTTGATAGCTAAGGCTCTTCAGGAAATAAATATTAATTATGTTAGTGCCAGTTCAAATTTTAAAAATTTTAATGAATATTTAAATCCAAATAATGTAAAAGTTATTTGTGATAAAAATAAATTTGCTTCTGAATTTTATCGAGACCCTCTGGTAAAAAATAAAAAATATTGGAACTCAGAAGAACAATTTCATCATATTGGTATTTACGGCTATACAAAAAAACTATTAGATGATTTCTGTAATTTACCTATTTCTAAATTAGAAAAAAATTTAAAACTAGAGCAGCTAAGAGCTTTGGAAAATGATATACCACTCATGGTATTAAATTTTGAAGGAGAAATTCATAGGGGTATAGATACCCCTGAGGATTTATCTGTTATTAGAAAGTATTTAAAAGATGAATAGAAAGTTATATTGCATCATTGCCTTTTTCACCTGTTCGAATACGAATAGCATCTTCAACATTCATAACAAATATTTTTCCATCACCGATTTTTCCAGTATGAGCAGTTTTTGAAATAGAATCTATTACTTTATCAACCATTTCATCAGCAACAACTATATCTAGCTTAACTTTCGGTAGAAAATCAACTACATATTCGGCGCCTCTATATAATTCTGTATGGCCTTTTTGCCTTCCAAATCCTTTAACCTCTGTTGCTGTTAGACCCATAATACCAAGGTCAGACAATACTTCCCTAACTTCATCTAGTTTAAAGGGTTTTATAATAGCTTCAATTTTTTTCATTTTATATTCCTTTTATTTGAATGGATTATATTTACTTGTAATTGGATAACGTCTATCTTTCCCAAAAGCCTTATGGGTTACTTTTGGCCCTGGAGCTGCTTGCCTTCTTTTAAATTCGTTCATATGAATTAATTTTATAACTTTTTTTACTACTTGTGCTGAATACCCTTCTTTAATTATCATATCTATACTTTTATTTTTTTCTACATATAAATCTATTATCCCATCAAGTACTTCATAATTAGGAAGACTGTCTTGATCTGTTTGATTTTCAGATAATTCGGCAGAGGGGGCTCTTGTTAAGATTCTATTAGGAATAATTTGACTGGTATTATTAATCTCGTCTGCAATTGCATAAACCAAAGTTTTTGGAACATCTTTTAGAACTGAGAATCCACCAACCATATCTCCATATAAAGTTGAATAACCAACAGCAACTTCACTTTTATTGCTTGTTGCCAATACGATACCATTAAATTTATTAGCATATGCCATTAATAGCACCCCTCGAATTCTTGCTTGAATATTTTCCTCAGTAATGTCTTTAGAAAGATCTTTGAATTCTTTAGATAGAGATTTATCAAATGACCTCATCAAATGCTCTATTGGATTTATTTTATAGGTAATTGATAAATTATTAGTAAGTTTTTTAGCATCTTCAAGGCTTGCTTGTGATGTAAATTTACTAGGCATCATCACTGCCGTTATATTTTCTTTTTTGAATGCTTGGGATGCAATATAAAGAACAACAGCTGAATCAATACCACCCGATAAACCAATAAATATTTTTTTAATGGAATTTTTTAAAATATAATCTTTAAGGGATATTATTAATCCATTTAATAAAACTTTTGTAGGCGCAATAAATATTTGCGTCTTTACATGCTTGCCTATCTTATCTAGATCTATTACTTTGTTTTGAGATTCAAACTGCTCTAGCTGATCAATTAACCCATATTTTTTATTGTAGATGAAAGACCCACCATCAAATAATAAATCATCTTGACCTCCAACTAGGTTTAAATAAATAAGAGTACAACTTCTTAATGGCACCCTTTTCTTTAATTCTTTAATTCTTGTCTCATTTTTGTTAACTTCATAAGGAGAAGCGTTTACACAAATAATATAGTCAACTTTAGGTAATCTATCAGCAGGGCCTTCAACCCAAATATCTTCACATATTAGTAAACCAAATTTTTTATTCTTGTGAGTAAAAACTAAACTTTTATTTCCAGCTTGAAAATATCGCTTTTCATCAAAAACTCCATAATTAGGGAGTATCTGCTTATCATAGGTTTTTTCTATTTTGCCCTTATATAGAATTGAGGCGGAGTTAAATAATAAGCCTCTAAAGCGTCTCGGATGACCTATAATTATTCTTAAATCTGGAAACTTTCGAGCAATTTTCAGTAAACTCTTATTACATTTATCAAGAAAATCTTTGTTTAGAAGTAAATCTTCAGGAGGATAGCCACAGATGCTTAATTCTGGAGTAATTAAAATTTCTGCATCTGAGGCCTGAGCAATTTTTGCATGCTTTACTATAAGTTTATAATTAGATTGAATATCTCCAACTGTAGGATTAATTTGTGCTAAGCTAATTTTCATTTTTAATATTCACCACCAGCATCTTTAACCAATCCAACTATATTTTTATTTTTATTTTTTAATGCGTAAACTAAAGCTGTTAAACCATATTGATCTTTAGCTTGTAAATTTACTTTTGCATCAACTAAAAGCTTTACTAATTTAAATGATTTACTATTTATTGCATAATGAATTAAAGGCGTTCCCTCATTATCTTCATGATTTATATTGGCTCCATGAAGAACGATAACTTTTGAAGATTTATATTCCTTTTTTTTGATAGCCCACATTAATGCAGTCCATTTATAATTATCAACAGTATCAACTTTTGCACCTTTGTATAGTAAAAAATTTATTGCATCTTCATGACCATTCGATGCAGCGTAAATTAAAGCTGTTTTTCCACGACTATCTTTTAATTCAATGTCTGCACTATTATTAATTAATATTTCTATAGTTTTAACATTACCATTTTTACTTGCCAGCATTAATAGAGTTAATCCGGCTCCGGTTCTACTATTGGGATTAATACCACCTTTAATAAGTAAATCTATAGTTTGATAATTGCCTGATGTTGCAGCTAATCCATAAGCTGTCCAGCCATCTGGATCTGTTATTTTTGAATCTGCATTACTATCAAGAAGCACTTTAACAATTTCAGTGTAATTTTTCTTTGCAGCAAACATAAGAGCAGTCCAGCCGTCATTTTCTACTTTATTTATTTTTGCACCTTTAGAGATTAGATATTTTACTATTTCTATTTGATTCTTTCTTGATGCATACATTAGGGCGCTAATACTATCTTTATCTTCAGTATTCGGATCTCCTCCACTTTCAATTACAGCTTTAACAGTTTCAAGGTCACCTTTTGCCGATGCGGTTAGTAAGTATGGGATTTCTTCTGCATTTAATTGGATAACGTTACATAAAATATAAAAAAATAATATATGTGCAATATTTTTCATTTTTTTCTTTATTTTTTTAATGCTTGAGCCATTACGTGACCCATATTTGCTGGAGATTCAGCAATCCAGACACCTGATTTTTTTAAGCTATTGATTTTGTCGATAGCTTTGCCAGAGTTGCCAGAGATGATAGCTCCGGCATGCCCCATTCTCTTTCCTTCTGGTGCAGTTAGGCCAGCAATATATGCAACAACAGGTTTTTTTATATTACTGAGAATGAATTCAGCAGCAAGTTCTTCATCAGACCCTCCAATTTCACCCACCATAATTATACCTTCTGTATTTGTATCTTCTTCAAACATCGCCAAACACTCTATAAAATTAATGCCCTTTATAGGGTCCCCACCAATACCCACACAAGTTGTTTGGCCTAAACCATTCATTGAGGTTTGGTGGACAGCCTCGTAAGTAAGAGTTCCAGATCTTGATACAATTCCGATTACTCCAGGCGAATGTATGTTCCCTGGCATAATCCCAATTTTACATTCATTTGGAGTAATAATTCCTGGGCAATTAGGTCCAACAAGAATAGTATTATTTAACTCAATTATTTGTTTAACTTTTAACATATCAGTTACTGGAATACCCTCAGTAATGCAAACAACAATCTCAATACCTGATTCACTTGCTTCTATAATAGATTCTGCCGCAAATTTTGGAGGGACGTAAATCATTGTTGCATTTGCACCTGTCTCATTAATTGCTTCTTTCACAGTGTTGAAAACGGGTAAATTAAGATGGGTTTGACCCCCTTTGCCAGGGGTGACGCCACCAACAATTTTAGAGCCATATTTAATTGATTGCTCACTATGAAATGTTCCTTGCTTCCCTGTGAACCCTTGACATAAAACTTTTGTACTTTTATTTATAAGAATAGACATTTAATTCTCTAAAGCGCTTAGTTCAACAGATTTTTTTGCTGCGTCAGTTAAGCTATTGGCAGAAACAATATTTAGGTTACTTTTTTTTAAAATTTCTTTTCCTAGCTCAACGTTTGTTCCTTCGAGGCGAACTACTATTGGTATTTCAACCCCCACTTCTTTAACTGCTGATATTATTCCTTCAGCAATAATGTCACACCTCATAATTCCACCAAAAATATTAACTAATACAACACGTACATCAGAATCGGAAAGTAAGATTTTAAATGCTTTATTTACAGTCTCAGATGTTGCACCACCTCCGACATCAAGAAAGTTTGCAGGGAGGCCACCAGAAATTTTTATTAGGTCCATTGTAGCCATAGCTAATCCTGCACCATTTACCATGCAGCCAATATTGCCTTCCAATGCGATATAACTTAACCCACTATGAAATGCTTCCACTTCTTTTTTGTCTATTTGTAACCAATCATATGAATCGCTAATCTCTGGATGTCTGAATCTAGCATTGTCATCTAAACTTATTTTACTGTCGATAGCAATAATTTCATCACCCTCTGAAATTGCTAAAGGATTTATCTCTAATAGAGATAAATCTGATTTTTTAAAAAATTCAAAACACGAAATAACAAATTTTTCAAATTTTGTAAATAACTTCTCTTCTATACCAAGCCCAATAGCTAAGCTATTTATTTGAGAAGAAGTTAATTCCATATTAATTTTACAATACTCCTTAGTAATAGATTTTGAATCTTTATTAGCTATTTCTTCTATATCCATACCTCCAGATTGAGAGGTTATTATCACTATAGATTCTGTTTGCCTATCTATTAAAATTGAAAAATACATTTCTTTTTTTATTGAAATTGTTTCCTCTAGCAGTAATTGATTAACGGGCTGTCCGTGAGGTTTATTTTGTTCAGTTATGAGGTTTTTACCAAAAATGAAAGAGGCAAATTCTTTTGCCTCCTGGGGTGTGTTTATAATCTTAATACCACCTGCCTTACCTCGTCCCCCTGCATGAATTTGTGCTTTTATTGCCAATCTTGAGTTGAGTTGTTTAGCAATCTGAAAAGTTTGGTTGATACTATTCGAAATTTTGCTTTTAGGAACGTTTATTCCATTAGCCTTAAGCAATTCTTTAGCTTGATACTCATGAAGATTCATTTAAATTCTTTAAACTAATTACTAATTCCATTATGATATCAGAATGCTTAATTGATTTTACAGAATGTACATAAAGCTTTTATTTAAAAATTTTATTTTTCTACTTCAAAGGGTGTATTGTGACCGTTCCTGCTTTCATATCCGGAATGATTAAATGAGTTTTATCCTTACTTAATGCAATGTCAGCAGCAGCCTCAAAACCATCTAAGATTACTTTAGATTTACCATTTTTGAATTCGTATACTTTTCCCTCTTTCCAGCTACTTATGTATAACGTTCCATTTTTGATTGCTAGACCATCTCCACCATCAAAGCCATCTGCAATTTTTTTAATCTTATTATTTTTAAGGTTAGCCTCTAGTAAATCTCCACCCCAATCAACTATCAATAATTTTGAATCAGCTATCGGAAGAATACCATTTGGTGCTTTTATTTTAGCGTTCCCCTCGAACATAACGCTCACCTTTCCTGATTTTTCAATCATAAATACTAACCCACCTGAATCAAAGTCTCCTGTATCAGTAACATATAAATCACCATTTTCTGATACATCAATATCATTTAAAAATACAGGCGTCTTTGGGAAGCTCATAGTTCCTGCATAGACCCCCCAAGAGCCATCTAAATTAACTTCAATTACTGCATCACGGTCAGTAATATAAAGCTTGTCATTATAAAAAACTATGCCTTTAGGGTCGTATAGACCTTCTGCAACAGTCGACACTTTGCCATTTTTATCAATCTTAGTTATTTTTCCATCTTTGTCTTTATCTCGCTCCCCAATTTCTGATAGATAAATTGATCCATCAGGACCTTCTGCAACTGATTCAGGCATCTTGAAACCAGAAATTATTTCATTTGAATAACTTACATTGAAAATTATAGTTAGTAGTATCCCGGTAATAATTTTTCTCATTTTAATTTTTCCTTATTTAATGATTTATTTATTTGCTTAGCTTCCAAAGAAAAGATTTTGGGCTGTCACTAACAAGGTAAATGTTGCCCTTTTTGTCAATTTCAAAATCACGTATACGCCCGATCTTATTCTTAAAAATAATCTCCTCGCCTACGATAACATTATTTTCATAATCCAATCTAATAAGACTTTGGCCATTTAGTGAGGATACGATTAAATCTCCCTGCCATTCCGGAAATTCATCACCCTGGTAAAACTGAATACTGCTAATTGCCATTGAAGGAACCCAGGTCTTAACTGGTTTATCATATTCTTTTTTAAATGGAACATCTCCAATACTAAATCCAGAATATTCAGCTCCACCCCATGCGATATCTTTCCAGCCATAATTTGCCCCAGATTTAACCTTACCTATATGATCTCCGCCTCTAGGCCCATGATTTGAGAAATAAACCTCCCCATCGTGAGGCGAAATTGCCATTCCTTGAGGATTTCTAACACCAATGGTATAGATTTCAGGTAGCCATGTATTTTTACCTATAAATTTTGGGTTGTCTTTAGGTATCTCCCCGTTAGTTTTAATACGAATTATACTTCCTGGGTGTTTGGTAGGGTCTTGTGCAATCATCCCTTGATCACGCTCCCCAAAACTTGCAAAAAGCATCCCATCTTTAATAGAAATTCTTGAGCCAAAATGTTTATTGGTTGAAAATTTCGGTTCAGCTATTAATAAAACTTCAAGGCCTATTATTTGATTATTTTTTAACTTCCCTCTTGCAATGGCAGTACTCCAACTTTTCCTTGGTTTTTGATCGATTTGCAGTTCTTTGAAATCGTGACTGTAGGTGAAGTAAATATAATCATCCTGATTATTGAAGTAGGCATCTAAAAGGCCTCCTTGTGATCCGCTATCATAAAGAGTGTGTTGAATGATATGCCTAATTGCTTCTTTTTTACCGGTACTAATATTAATTTTATATAGGCCACCACTCTTTTCTGTAATAACTACATGTTGATTATCGATAAATGTTAATGCCCAGGGATGGTCTAGCTCTTTTGCAATTGTGTTTAGCTTGAATTTGGTTTTAGTTAGATCATACTTCTTGTAGTTACTAAAATTTTCTTCGGAGTTTGAGCTGGATAAACCCAGGAAAATTAAAAAGCATATAGATGAAACAATACTTATCTTCATTTTCTGTTCCTTTGTTGGAGGCGCGGGCTGGAATTTAACCAACATCTAAGACTTTGCAAGCCTTCGCATGAACATTCTGCTACCGCGCCAATTTTCAATAAAAACTAAGTACGAAAAAAAACCAATTATATGTAAATTGGTTTTTTATCACAACTTTATGTTAATTATTTAGAAGCATCTTTTTTCTTGGCAACCTTCATTTTTAAATCCAAGAGATAAAAGATATTCTGCCATTTTACCTTTACCATCTTCTTTTAACGCTCTTATTATTGAAACATCACCTTTAAGGTTTTTAGTTTTATCAATTCCAATTTCAACTAGATAATCAACCATCGCTTTGTGCCCATTAAATGCTGCATGATGCAACGCATTAAAACTAGTAATTGGATGTGTGTAAGTTATATTTGCTCCCTTACTTACAAGGTACTTCATCACTTCTAGTTGACCCTTTGCTGCTGTCATCAAGAATGGGGTCCATGCAAAATAACTATCATTAATCTTTAGATCGGTTGTCTCAACATACATTTTTACAACTTTAAGATTACCTTCATTAACAGCACCTGTGAACTCAAGTTCTTGGTCATCATTAAGCGCTAGAGCATTTAGTGAGCATATAGCAATCGAAACTGCAATTAAACTAGGTATAAATTTCATAATATTTCCTTCTGTTAAGTAAAAAATTTGTTTGCGTTGGAAAACATTCTATACCAAGGACCAAAAGTTTTCCATTTTTTTGGATGCCATGTATTTTGATCAGTCCTGAATACTCTTTCAGGGTGTGGCATCATAATAGATACCCTCCCATCTGAGCTGGTTAACCCAGTTATTCCATCAGGGGAACCATTGGGATTCATTGGGTACATTAAAGTTCCCTTATGATAGTTATCCACATATTTTAATGATACTAAATTAGATGATTGGCTCAGGCCTAGGTGTTCTTCATTAGCAAATTTAACTCGACCTTCACCATGTGAAACAATAACAGGTAGAACGCTCCCTATCATTCCATCGAAAAATAAAGAATTATTTTTTTCAACTTCAACCATTACAAGTCGTGCTTCAAATTGTTCAGACTCATTTTTAATAAATTTAGGCCATAAATCTGCTCCTGGGATAATTTCTTTAATATTACTCAGCATTTGACACCCATTACAAACACCAAGCGCAATAGTGCCTTTTCTTTCAAAAAATTCTTGGAACTCATCACGTAATGCATTATTAAATAGTATCGATTTTGCCCAACCTTTTCCGGCACCTAAAACATCGCCAAAAGAGAAGCCCCCGCATGCAGCAATCCCATTAAAGTCCTTTAAACTTTTTTGTCCATTTAAGATGTCAGACATGTGCACATCATACGCCTCGAAACCAGCATAATTAAAAGCTGCTGCCATTTCACTATGACCATTAATTCCTTGTTCTCTTAAAATAGCAATTTTTGGTTTTAATTCAGATATATTAATTTTAGAGGGAATTTTAAAATTAATTTTGGGATTAATACCAGGGTTAGAGTCGTCTAAAATAAGATCAAATTCTTCCTCTGCCGACTTAGGGTTGTCTCTAATGGCTTGCATTCTGAAGCTAGTTTCAGCCCAAGTTTGTTGAAGATTAGATCTTGTCGAAGAGTACACTAATGCTGAATCGTTTAGAATTGAAATTTTATGATCAATCGTTGGCACTCCAATTATTGTTAAAGAAAGGCCTAGATCTTTTGCCAAGTATTCTTTAATAAATGCTATATCTTTATTTGCTACTTGAATTACAGCACCTAACTCTTCATTCAATAAAAATTCAATAATAGAATCTTTAACCGCTAACTCTAATTTAATGCCACAGTGCCCTGCAAATGTCATTTCAAGGATTGTTGTAATTAGACCCCCATCAGATCGATCATGGTAGGCCAGTAACTTATTTTTTTTATTTAAAAATTGAATACCTTTAAAAAATTTTTTAATTAATTCAGGATTATCCAGATCGGGCACTTCAAAATTAGTTATATTATTGACTAAATTATAACTAGAACCTCCCATTCTATTTTTTCCACCACCCAAATCAATTAATATCAAAGTACTTTCGATATCTAAGTCTAGTTGGGGCGTAAGTGTTTTATTAATATTATAAGATTCGCTAAATGCAGTAACAACAAGGGAAAGAGGGGAGGTAACAGTTTTAACTTCATCACCCCCCCAAGTCGTTTGCATCGACATAGAATCTTTTCCTACTGGGATGCTGATACCAAGTTCTGGACACAAATCCATACCAATAGCTTTTACAGCATTAAATAATTCATGATCTTCATGATCACTTCCAGATGCTGCCATCCAGTTAGCAGATAATTTAATCAGACTAATATCTTTAATTGCACTCGCAGCAATATTTGTTATTGCTTCAGATACTGCCATTCTTGCAGATGCTGCTCCATTAGTAAGAGCAATAGGAGCTTTTTCACCTATTGCAAAAGCTTCACCTGTTATTGAATCAAATGTACTTTTTGTTACCCCAACATTCGATACCGGAACTTGCCATGGGCCCACCATTTGTTCTTGTGCAATTAAGCCAGTAACTGATCGATCTCCTATTGATATTAGAAAACTTTTGCTTGAAACGCTTGGGTATTTTAGAACTTTACTAATTGCATCTTCAAGAGAGGAATCAAAAAATTCTTTTTTTATGTCTAAGTTAAATGAGGAACTAATTTTTTTAGTAAGTTTAGGAGGCTTGCCCAATAGAACATCAAGATTCATCTTAACAATGTCTTTTTTAAGAAGGCTATCCTCAACCTTGAGATTTTTTTCTTCGGTAGCTTTTCCGACAACCCTAAAAGGACACCTTTCTCTTTTACAAATTTTAGAAAAATTTTCTAAGTCTTTTGCATCAATAGCTAATACATATCGCTCTTGAGCTTCGTTAGACCAAATTTCTTTAGGAGACATTCCTAATTCCTCATTATTAATGTCCCGAATATTCATAATTGCCCCCATACCTCCATCATTAATTAGTTCGGGGAAGGCGTTCGATAGTCCCCCAGCCCCAACGTCATGAATGCTTAATATCGGATTTCCATCACCTAGTTGCCAACAACGATCAATGACTTCTTGAGCCCGTCTTTGTAGTTCAGGGTTTCCTCGTTGTACAGAAGCAAAATCAAGATTTTCTTTATTCGCACCTGTTTTCATACTGGAGGCTGCTCCACCACCTAAACCAATTAACATTGCAGAACCACCTAGCTGAATAAGTAAATTACCATCTTTTAGTTGTTCTTTATGTGTGTGGGCTTCACTAATGCTGCCAATCCCACCAGCTAGCATAATCGGCTTATGATATCCGAAATTCTTACCCTGAATTTGATACTCTAAAGATCTAAAATAACCTAAAATATTAGGCCTTCCAAATTCATTATTGTATGCAGCAGCCCCAATCGGGGCATCAATCATAATTTGTAAAGACGAAGCAATTCTGTCTGGTTTACCAATATTATTTTTTTCCCATGGTTGGCTAAAATTAGGAATTCTTAAGTTAGATACAGAAAAGCCAGCTAATCCTGCCTTAGGTTTAGATCCTCTACCAGTTGCCCCTTCGTCACGAATCTCACCACCCGCCCCTGTAGCTGCCCCAGAAAAAGGAGATATTGCAGTGGGGTGATTATGTGTTTCAACTTTCATTAAATAATGAGTAAGCTCACTATTATCTAAATAAAGCCCATTAATATCAGGATAAAATCTTTTAATGATTGACCCTTCGATAATAGAAGAATTATCTGAGTAAGCGACAA
>MDSY01043782.1_pt1 | contig 17972 bp, 16 predicted proteins | sample 811131 | NCBI WGS metagenome assembly MDSY01 (sample SAMN05326643, study PRJNA326480) | marine metagenome | isolation source: seawater | place: Atlantic Ocean: South West | collected 2010
CTGATTACCACCTGTGTAATTAAAATTCTGAGAACCTAAATTTGTTAAACTTGACTCATTTAAGGCTAATAATGTTACCTGTAATCCACCTATCAAAAATAATGACATTAACGTTATCAAAAAAGTATTTTTTACTAGATTATGAGCTCTATAAAATGCACTTAAGAGCAACTTAGTTGCTCTTAAGTAATTTTTATTTTTGGCTAGTCGACTTAACCTATACATCTTTCTTCCTTTTAAACTTAATGGTGATTCCCAAGTCCATGCTTAAAACTTCACCCCCACTTGAATACGGTATACATCTGAAAAATCTGCGACATTTTTATATGAAAAATCCATATCTAAAGTACCTAATTTAATTCCTACACCCATTGAAAGATTAAATAAATCAGATAATTTATTACTTCCTAATCGAATACTTAATTTTTTATGTAAGTGAATAATACCGGCATAAGAAAATGATGATTTATCTCGTAAATATACATAATCTGTTAATAAAACGAACTTATTTTTAAGTAATTTTGGTCGATATTGAACACCTAATCTCGCTGCCTTTCTTAAGTAGGAAGCGTCGTTTAAAAATGAAACATTTTGAATGGCTAAGTTTGAAATACTTAAGCCTAAATCTAAATTGTCTTTTATTTTCTTTTGTAATCCTAAATCTATAGAAAGTGCTTTTGATTTATAAGATGCTAAAACCTCTTCATAATACTTCGCTGAAATGCCAAAATTTGTATTTAATAATAGTCGAGCATATGAAATATTTAACAAACTTCCCTTATTGCTAATAATACCACTTTCTCCGCCATCCTTATCAACCCAAGTTGTTTGGTTATAATCTCCATAGCTTAACCAGGTATAACTAAGTGATATATTTCCATCAAGATAAGGTTGAATCATCTGAAATTGTTTGTATTCAATATTTTCGACATACTTAAATATTTGAGCTGAAATGTGTCTATTGTTGTGAGAAATTAAACTAGCAGGATTAATATATATCGCATTGGCATTATTTGCAGCTGTTACGGTATTTGCTAATGATGCTGTAAATGGATTGCTAATTAATTCAGAAAATGACATTGCGTACGTCCCCGTACTCGCATAGCTTGAGGGAACTAAAAAATATGCAGAAATTAAGACACATAAAACAGTGATGATTTTTTGTCTCATTGTAAAAGTCCCCTTTTTTATTTACCCGTAATAAATATGTTCCCTTTTTCAAGCGAAAATAAACTATTTTTTATATTTGTTTTTTTATTTTCCATATTAATTTTTATTTCATTTTTTTTATTAATTCAGTATTATTTAAAAATAATGTTTTCTTGGGTAATTAATTTTGTTAAAACACAGCGATTTAATTTAATCGTTTTTTTGGTACTTTTTATCGCTGCAACATATTTTAATTTACTGAATTCACTGAATAAGCAAGACCACTTAATCAACCAGAAACTGTCCAATATTCATACACTACTTGATTATCAGTTAATTTTCATGAAAAAAATGTTACAGGAACCCAACCACCTATCTATGTTTCAACAAAATACGATTCAAGAGCTTGTTCAAATAATAAAAATAAAATCAGATTCAAGTGATCCTTTAGGTTATGCATCAAAGTGGTTAACTGTATTTAATAATTACTTATTAAATCACTCCAAAGAAAGTATCCAAGATTATCTATCTATGAAAACCAGTTATGAATCGTTATTATCGTTATTGATACAATATAATCTAGAAGTTAATCGTTACAATCTTATAACTGAAAAAAAACTACTTCGTTTTGTATCATCATATATCATAACAACAGAATATCGCCTTGTAGCAAATCCGATTTTAACCATTTCCGCTTTTGAGGTTGTTTACTGATGGCCGTTAAGTCAATTGGATTTTATGGTTTTGGTAAACTAGCAAAAACACTATATCTTGGTTTTAAAGATTTTTTAATTACAGAGTCTATTTCACTTTTGATTCATACTCGAAGTAACTTAACAGCTCCCTTTGATCAGCTTAGTTTGGTATCTAACAAAGCTCTTTTAGCAGACTGTGATGTCATTATTTTAGCAGTAAAACCGCAACAGCTTGCTGAGGTTATGCCTAGCCTAAAACAGATTAACTGGCAGGATAAATGCTTGGTTAGTCTACTAGCTGGTGTCCCTCTATCACACTATAGCCAATCCTTAGATGGACTTCAGCATGCTTTTCGCATTATGCCGAACACCGCTGCTCAATTTAAACAATCAACAAGCACTTACGCCATCCTAGCTACAACAGCTCCTTCCTATCAAACGTGTATTCAATCGTTATTTTCATGTATTGGTTTAATGGAAAATGTTACTGAATCTCAGCTTGATTTATGCACCGCGCTTTATGGAAGTGGGCCTGCATTTTTTTATAAATTATTAACTAGTATGATAGAACTAGCAGAACAAGAAGGCATCTCCCGCAGCCAAGCGCGACTACTCATTAATCAGCTCATACAAGGACTGGCAACGTCTCTTAATCAACGATCAGAGGATTTAGACTTACTTATTAATGAAATTTGTTCACCAAAAGGCACAACAGAGGCCGGTTTAACCTTACTTTCTGATCAAAATCTTTCACAACAATGGAAAAATGTTTTTCTAAAAGCAAAAGATCGATCCATTGCACTGTCAAAAGAATTTAAATCAGTATAAAATAATGTTCTATGGTTTATTTTTTATTATATAAAATTCTTGATTTTCTTTTCCAGGGCTTATATCTAGCGCTTATCGTTCGTGTTTTATTATCTTGGGTTCCCCATGATCGTTATCACCCTATCGTTAGTTTTTTATATGATATTACAGATCCTATTCTTCGGCCGTTTCAAAATATTATTCCAAGTTGGAAAATTGGGATTGATTTATCCCCTATCTTAGCTTTTTTTGCCATTGGAATTGTTAGAGATCTCTTATTTAGAATTCTTTTTTAATTTCTATTTTTAATTTTTTTGAAATTTTTTCCTTTCTCATCACGATAACTAACTAAAATAAAAAATTAGGGGAAAAAAATGAAACAATTAATAAACGCTTTACTTTTAATTTTATTAATTTTAAGTCAGTCATATATTATCCAAGCAAATACAACTAATTCCGCAACTAATGTCTCTGGAAGCGTAAGCCTTATTAACTCCTTAACAGCTATTTCATATTCATCATCTCCTTCGAAAAAAAGTCATGTTATTACATATGAGTTTTCTAATAATAATCCAAATGGTTATGATATTCATATCCGTGCTAATTCAGCAGCTTTAGCTGTAACGATTACACAAGAAGATTCTCATGAAGGATTTTGGGGAACTGATTCAATTACATTTATTAATTCATCATCTAGTAACTTATTTCAACAATTTACTGCTCATGTTCCAACTGTAACTAAAGCAACTTATAAAGCACGTTTTAGCGTTTCAATTGTTTCTGATTCACCACTTTCAGCTCATGATATTAATAAACTTTTAACGTTTAATGTTCAAAACTATGGTAATACATTTATTGCTCTAGCACACTAATCACTATAACTATGTTATGATGGTTGATGAATAGAAAATGTAACCACACCCCAAATCATTAAATCACGATCGGTTACTTCTATAGGTAAAAACTGACTATTTTCAGAGACTAAATATAGCTTTTGCTTATGATAACGTAAGCGCTTTACTGTAAAATCACCATCAACCATTGCTACTACAATGCGATTATTAGTTGCTTTAATGGACCGATCTACAACTAAAATATCGCCTGAAAATATCCCAGCACCAATCATTGAGTCACCTGATACCTTAACATAATAGGTTGATATCGGATTTTTAATAATAAAATCATTAATATTAAGGCGATTATCCATAAAATCATCAGCTGGTGATGGAAATCCTGCTTGAATTTTTGTTGTAAAATAGGGTAGAGATTCTCTGATATTACTTTCAACATCAACAGCTTGCATTAATTCACAGTGCATCTTTTTACAATACCACTTATTTAAGTGGCTGTCTATTTTTACTACAATACTACCTATAAACCTTCTAACATTTCTATTTTATTCAAAAAGTAGCGCACAACATTATCATTTGGTTGATTTTTTAATAACGCTCGAAATCCCTTACCTGCTTCTTTATACTTCTTTTTTAAGTATAACGAAATGTAGCGATTATAATTTAGCAAATATGATTTATCGCTCTCAGAAGGCATTAACTCATGAACCGCTATTTTTTTCTTTAAGCCCTTTAACAAAACCGGTTCTAGAGGCCTTGTTACAACAAAATTACTAATGGCCTTCTGCGTATGATCAGATAAAAGAATATAAGTTCCAAATTCTTTATTTAAGGCCTCTAATCGTGAACAAATATTAACATCTCGACCAATAGCTGTGTAATTTATTCGCTCTGTAGAACCAATATTACCAATTACAGCCTGCCCTGAATGTAACCCAAATCGCGTTTTAAACGTTGATAAGATAGGATCTTTTTTAACAAGATCAGACTCCAAAACTTGTTTAATAGCTAAAACACATTTTACGGCTTGTATGGCATGATTTTGCATTTTATTTGGAGCTCCCCAAAATACCATTAATGAATCTCCAATATATTTATCGATAGTTCCCCCAAAGGCAACTACTTGCTCTGACAAAAGCTCAAAATAACGAGATAAATAAAGGGATACTTTTTCAGGGTCTTCTTTATCAGAAAAAGCAGTAAACCCTTCTATATCTGTAAATAAGATAGTCACATCATACATACCACCACTAATCATTGCTTTTTGTTTGGTATCTAATAAATGCTTAACAATTGTTTTTGGTACATATTGCACAAAAGAATCAAAAGCAATTCCCAAAGCATTAATCGATTGAATTAACTCACTAACTTCTTCTACAGGTGACATTAGCTTTAAAGAGGCTACTTTTTCTAGATGCTTAATTTTATTAGCTTGATTTGAAATTTCTTTAATAGGTTCAGAAAATAATCTTGAAAATAAAAATATGATAATACAACCAATGCTTAAAATTATACCCCCCACTATTAAACTTTGTTTTCTCATAATTAAAATTTCGTTAATTAATTCTGTTTCTGGAATAGCAATAATATATTTCCAATTACTAAAAAAGCGACTTCCAACATCTGAATTCTTAAAATAATGTGGCTCATTATTAAACTCAACTTGATCTACCTTTTCTTTAGTTACAATCTTAAAAAACATTTTTATGATATCAAGCTGATTTTTATTAAAGCCATCGTTTTCTCTACTTATAACATAGGTCTGCTTTTGTTTATCAATAATAGCAATAAATGTTCTATCCGAAATATCAATATTATTCAAAAAGGTTTGTAAATTATCCAATGATAAATCAACACCAAGAACAGCCGTAATCTTATCTTGATTATTTCTAACAGCTTTTGATAAGGTTACGCCTAATTTTTGTGATTCAAAAAATGTATAAATATCAGAGACAGTTGTCTGAGATTGTTGCACAGCCCTCAAAAACCAGGGTCTTAATAACGGGTTAAATTTAATTTGATTAACCTTGTTTTTTTTTATTTCCCTATTAAAATCATCAAAATAGAGTGTTGTTGTTGTATTTTGATGCGTATTAATTACCAAAAGCTTAACTGGATTTGCATGAGTAGCCATTAAAAAAGAACCATCTGGTAATGCCAGATAAACATTTGCCAGATTTGGATAGGTTCTCACATAATTTAATAAGGTATGTTGTATTTCTTTTGATTGAATACTTAACTCATCATTTGATTTTATTAAGGAATCAACTATCTGAAAATAATTATCTGTTGGTTCAATTAATAATCGAAACTCTTGCTTAACATAATTTGACACTGAATTCATAAGTCTTTCTGCTAAATTAGCAATAGCATACTCTGATCGAATAAAAGAAAATGATACTAGCGTAATCACACCAATTGAAAATAACACTGAAAATAAAATCGTTATACTAGAAAAAATGGATATTTTTTTAAAATACATGGCACCTTTAAGGTTTTATAACATTTAGCACCTTTTTAAACATTTTTAACGGTACTTAATACTGTCTTAACTTTAACGCTAGCTGATACTTACAACCAAATTCTAAATAAAACCCTTACCTCTTTAACATAAAAACTACCCCATAAAAAAATTAAAAAACTAAAAAACATCTTACAAAAATTGATTAAATATAAAAAAAATGAAATTTTTACAAAATAAAACTCGATAACTATGTAAAAAAGAATTAAAATAACTTACTGTGATTAAACATTTAACATTCAACAATTTAAATAAATGGTTCAATAATACAGCTACGTTTAGTGATGGTGGCTTGCGCTGGCAATGGCCTCCTTTTTCTTTTTTTAATAAATATTTCGTCACTTTCTAGGGGAGATTTGTATCTTTTTAGTTTACCGGTGACAACAATTTAATAATATCTATCTCCCATTAATAATTATCTAAACACCCTCGAAAGGTGTTTTTTTTGTTGTCACAAAAAATAAATAAAAAAAGATATAAAAATTAATAAGGAGACTATAAAAATGAAATCGATAACATGTTTTTCACTAATTACGAGTCTTTATACTCAAAAATCACGGAGAGCTGACAAAGCAAATACATTAATAAATTTACTCAATTCAAACTTTCCCCTCAGCGAAAATTCAGAACAAGGAAAATCTATTACCATTGAAAATTCAATACAACAAATTAAAAGAAAAGAAGTTAATAAACTTTTAAAAGAATACGACCTCGAGTACAACTACCTTACTTGTACTCTTAATAACAACAAAACTGGAATCAGCTATAATAAAAATACAACTCAGTCTTTACCGGCACAATTTGTTCCAACTCAATTAATCTCTAAACTTAACGATTTAATTCTCAAACTAGATAAAGCATCTAAATCTAGTACAGAGGTATCTCAAACTAGTACAATACGGTGCTCAGAAGCAAGCTCAACTAGATCCACAACATCACAATCTAAATCACCAGCATCTCAAGCTAGTACAGTGCTGTGTTTAAAATCAAACTCAACTACATCCACAACATCACAAGTAGGATCACTAGCATCTCAAGTAGGTTCATTAGCAAGCGAAGTTCCTAGCAAAGTTCATAGTAATGTTGAAAAACTTAGAAGTATTTTTGAATCACATGCCAAACAATGTGCTACACAAGTAGAAAATAAATTTAAACACCTTAGTTCGGAAACCTATAGAACACCTGGAAGGGTGTATGACACAACTACCTCTGCTGCTAATACTGGAGCAAAAAAAGTAACAGCAATGACTGATTATTTAGCAACTGCAGCCACAAAACCATTACAAGATCTTGTTAAGCATATAGACAATAAGTCTAGAGATGCTGAGAGGAATTTTAATATTTGGTGTCGCTCTCTTGAAAGAAGGCGTGAAGAATTGGCTAAAAAAACTGCATGGGAAAGGGAAAAAGTACAAAATAAAATAAACGATTTGTACTTTAAAGCAGCACAAACAGGCACACGCACTGATTGGCTAAATAACTTACAGACAACTATAGACCATCAAGCCCGCTTAGATAGAACTCGCACTCTAGGTGGTTTAAAGACTTTTTGGACAAATTAACGTGATTAAGGACATTCCAAACAGAACATATTAACATACCAGCAGACCATCCACTAGCGTCTTGATTCTATAAGATAAGAATCAAAACGCTAGCAACCTGCATACATTAAGACTGTATGTAGCAGAATTTCTTTCTTACTCTCCTTACCATCACAGACAGTCTCTCTTGAGAGTATCTCTACAGATAGTAGTATTTCACTAGCACAACTATCAGATACAAATTCAATAGTAGGGCCAGATAATCAAAATAGAGGGCTACTTAATACAACACATAAATTGTCTTTAGAATTGTTGGTGCTTGTGAACCCAAATTGCTTGAGTATTTTTAATGGTTAATCCGTAGACGAATTTACTCCTGGTGCTCCAACTACCCACTCATCTTTTACCACAGATACCATAGGAAAACGCCCACCCAAATCTCAACTTTAATAAAACCCTGTGGTGATATCAGCAAAGCCACCGAAACCCCTGCCTCACCAATCAGGAAGTATCCGGGCATGTACTAGACAAGTATGAATAATATCTTAGTAAAGCTGTTTTACTTTAAACTATTAAGAGCTCTACTTAGTTAGACCTCTTAATATAGTTCATTTATGTTATAATTTTTTATCATGAATTTAAAACGTGAACAGCTTAAAACACCTAACAATCAAGCACCTGTATTAATGCACTCTTGTTGCGCGCCTTGTGCAGCAGAGTTAATGGAAGCTATGCTTGAATCCAGCATTCAGTATTCCATATTTTTTTATAATCCAAATATCCATCCCAAAAAAGAATATGAAATTAGAAAACAAGAAAATATTCGTTTTGCCAAAAAACACGCTATTGAGTTTATTGATGCTGATTATGATACGGATAACTGGTTTGAACGAACCAAGGGTCAAGAATATGAACCTGAACGTGGTAAACGTTGTACAACATGCTTTGATATGAGATTTGAACGAACCGCTCTTTATGCTCATGAACATGGTTTTCCTGTTATTACATCAAGCCTTGGCATTTCTCGATGGAAAAATATGGATCAAATTAATGATTGTGGTATTCGAGCAGCAAACCCTTATGATGATTTAACCTATTGGACATATAACTGGCGCAAAAAAGGTGGATCAGAAAGAATGTATACTATCTCAAAAGAAGAAAATTTTTACCAACAAGAATATTGTGGCTGTGTTTACTCCCTACGTGACACCAATGCTTGGCGTAAAAAAACCGATCGCAAAACGATTCGGTTTGGTGAAGCGTTTTATTCGTAAGTTAACTTACTTTTGTTAAAATCATTACTTTGTATTTATTATTGATTTTATCTTAGCCTTACAATAGTCAAAGCCAAAAAAAGCAAAGATAATAAATATACTATCAACATAAATTCGATGCCTTACACCACCATGCAATAGTATATGAACCCCAAAAAATACAGTTAGCAGTGATACCATTGTAATACCTATTAGCGTATTGGATCGTGAAAATAGTCTAATTCCTATTAAAAATAATGGAAAATAAATGATGTATGGAATTGTGTATAACATATTTTTAACAAAACCTACATTATCTGAATCATCAAGCCTATAATCTAAAAAACGATAGGATTTATATCCTATATTGATTAAGGCTTGATATGGATTTTCTTTAATGTAAGTTAAAGCCATTTTTAAATACTGCCTATCTCTTTCTTGGGGAGTTAATGTATCTGGTAATGGATAATGCTTAAGGACATCTTCAAGCCAAGTTGAAATATCATGTTTTTTTGCATAAATATGAACATGATTGTTTTGACCAATAAAAAAATTAATACCAAAAACAGGAGGCATAATGGGTCTACCTAATTGAGATAAAACATATTTTGCGCTAGTTATTGTTAAAACCATAAAAAATAAGAGTGTTATAGATACAATGGTTATTTGTCTCCAGGAATTCCATAAGATATTGCTACTCTTAAATTTTTTTTGTTTAAAATACGTAATTAAGCCAATACATACGAACGGAAATAAAACAAAGTAAGATCTAAAAAAAAATGCTATTGATATGACTAAAGCAAAATAAATTGAATAACGAATACGAGGATTTTCAACCCATTTTAAAGCTACATAAAAAAGCCAAACTGTCACAGTAATTGATATACTAGTCTGAGCTTGAAAAATTGTGGTCGATAATATGTACGGATGTAGCGCCACACATAAAACACTCAAAAATCGTTTTTTATGAGATAGTCCCACTATATTTGAGATTAAATAAATTAACGTTCCTAAAAAACTAGTAATCATTACTTGCAGACAGGCCATTAGTATAGGTTGATCAAATGTTAAACATTTTAATAAATAACTATAAAACCAATACCCAGGATAAATGTAGGCATTTAATTTGATATCTTCTTGAAAAATTAATAGATATTCATTGGATATTGGAAGTGATATTAGTTGTGAAAAAGCTAAAAATAATAATATTATTCTAGGTAAAAAAACAATTAAATAAGATATTACTAAAGGTGAACTAAAAAATTTCATTGTTATTATTTAATTTACAACACCCTCCTTCTGATGTCATCTTTTTTTAAAATTGTAGAAAATAATTTATATTTATTCTTTAAATATCTATATTTCCAATATGAATATATATCTTTTTAGTATAAAATTAATCATTATATGAAACATCAAATAATTGTGATTATTCCTTCATACAATGAAAATAATACAGCTATTTTACTAGATCAAATTAAAGCATTTAAACATCATCATTCTAATTATTCTTTTTTGATTATTGATGATGGCTGTTCTAAAATAAAACCGTATCATGATTCAATTAAAGCAGCCGGACATTATCTTATTGTTAATGAAAAAAATTTAGGTAAAGCAAAAAGTATTCATATTGCTGTTCATGAAGCTATTAACTATTCCCCTGACTTTATTGTTTTTATGGATGCAGATTTATCAGTATCACTTGATCAACTTACACATTTAACTAAAAAATTTACTCAGGGAGCTGATATTGTTATTGGTTCACGAAAAAGCAATCAATCTCAAATTACTAAATCGCAACATTTTTTTCGTAAAAACATGGGTAATATTTTTAATATTCTTTGCAAATTATTGGTTTTAAAAAACATCAATGATACACAATGTGGGTTTAAAGGGTTTCGCTGTCATATTGCCAAAGATATTTTTTCAAAACAAATTATTTTTGATTTTTCTTTTGATGTTGAACTATTAACGTTAGCTTGTATTGCCCAATATAAATTATCTATTATCCCTGTAACCTGGGTTAACGATCCAAATTCTAATGTAAACTTTCTCAAAGATTCGTTAATGATGTTTTTTTCTCTATTAAAAATCAAATATTACTATCAAATAAAAACGCCTTTAAACTATAAAAATATCATATGATTTTTTCAAAAAAATTCATACTTTCATAATATGTATTATACATTTAATCGCATTAGTCATTATTACTAATGCGTGTCTACTGCTCTGCTATTATTAGCATAAACCCCTTCAATTACATATAAAGGTCTGTTTTTTACCTGATCATGAATTCGTGCAATATACTCGCCAATAACACCTAAACAAATTAACTGAATCCCCCCCAAAATAAGTATCATTATTATGGTAGATGTCCATCCTTGGATGGTTGTGTTCAATACAACCTTTTCATATAACGCATAGATTGCATAAAGCGCTCCTAAGCAACTAATAAAAAACCCCATTAAACTCATAAGTTTTAATGGTACGGTTGAAAACGATGTTATTCCATCGACAGAAAGTCGTAGCATTTTATGTAATGAGAACTTTGTTTTTCCTGCAAATCGTTTATCTCGTTTATAGTAAATATAGTCTTGCTTAAATCCAACCCAAGGAATCATTCCACGAATAAATCGATGTTGCTCAGGCATTTTGTTAAATACGTCAACAACTCTTCTAGACATAAGCCTAAAATCTCCAACATTTTGGATAATAGGTATTTGGCTAAAAAATGATATTATCTTGTAAAAGATAGCTGCTGTTATTAATTTAAACCAAGACTCACCCAATCGCTGCTTTCTTTTAGCATAAACAACATCAATACCTTTTTCATAAACAGCATACAAATCTAAAATACATTCCGGAGGATCTTGCAAATCACCATCAATAACAACAACAGCATCTCCTTTTGCATGATTAATACCAGCTGTAATGGCAACTTGATGCCCAAAGTTACGAGCTAAATTAATGCAGCTTACATGTTGCTTATTCGTTACTTCTTCTTGTAATTGTTCTAATGATGAATCTGTTGAACCATCATTTACAAATATAAGTTCAAAATCGTGTAACTTAATGTCTAATGAATGTGCTAACTGATCTGTTAACGAATCAAACCGTTCAAAAACAGTTTTTAATAAAGACTCTTCATTATAAATTGGAACAACAACAGATAATTTAATCGTACTTTCCTTTTTTAGACTGCTCATAAACACCTATTATATCATAGGGCTTTGCTTCAAATTCAAGAAGCTTTAGCCATTGCTTTTCTTGAATAGCGGTATTTAGAGACTTATGATAAACATTTTCCGATAAATTATACCCAACCGCTTCCCCACCTGTAGTCGGAGAAACATTTCGAACAAAATATGGGCTTGTTACAATATAGTCACTATCAGCTAATTGGTTATCGACTTTATTATTTTTAAGTTGATCATGAATATCTGTTACTACATAAAAGGGATGAAGTGCAATCCAAAACTGAATAGGCGCTATAATCGTTGCATCGTTAGGGATTACTGCTTGCAATTTTGTTGTTATTTCTGAATAAGCAATGTTATGTCGTTGCTTGGATACATAAACTATATTACCAGCCATATTATTTAAAAAATAAATAATTAATGCAGCAACCAAAATAGGCTTTAATTTTTTTTGACTATGAATCCCTATTAATAACCCTACTAAAATGGAAAGAATCATTACAATTCCCATATAGCGTCTACGAAAAGGAGAAATAAATATTAAACCCGCTATTAAAGTTAGTAAACCAAGCCATGATAAATTTGATATCAAGCTCTGTTTTCGATAGCGAGTTATCCCAAGCAATAACACCCCTAATTCAAACAAAAAAATGTATAAACGCTTGATACCTAATGTGTATGATTCTAAAAAATAACTTACATTTTCTAAAATACTTTTTTCAGAATTTGCCATTATAAGCCGTTCTGAAATATGATTAAAAAAATATGTTTTAACGTACTCTAAATCCCAAATTATAGCCTTCATTAAAATAAAAAAAGCAATAATCCCTCCTCCTAAAATAAATGATCTATAGGCCTGGATCGGTTTTAAAGGAAGTCTCCAAGCCATTCCTAAAAATGCAATGACCATTATTCCTGAATAAGGATGGGTGATCACCATTAACCCCATAAATAAACCAACTCCTATTAGTTGTGTTTCGTTATTTAATTGAATAGCCTTTATTAAAAAATATAATGCCCAAATTAATAATACTAAGACCATACCTTCTGGGCGTCCCCAGCGAAATGTTACGACCACAATATTTGTCATTGTAAAGAGAGTCATCCCTAATATAACAATCCCTTTATGGGTTGTTAATCTAGACAAACATTTATAGAAACCTATCAATCCTACAAGCCCTATAACAACAGCTAATGAACGCACTGCTATTAATGATATTCCAAACCATTTCATCCAAATTGATAGAAAGAAATAATATAAAAAAAATAATTGATATTGAATTGTAGAACTTAAATCATAAGGGTTACTCCCAAACGTATCATAGGCATAAAATGCATTCCAACCTTCATCCATTGCAATCATTGGAATTGAATCTAATTTCAAAAAAAAGATACCGAGATAAACTAGGCAGAATAGCCATAACGATTTATGTTTTTTTATCGTGCTAGTTAAATGCTTATTCATAAAATCAGTCATGATTCACTTTTTATTTGTAAAATATAGTCAACAGCGGCTAATAAATCTTGTTTAATCACATCTGGCTTTACTCTTCCTTGAACCGAATTACCGGTTTTAACGCCTATTGTTACTAAGCCAGCGTTTTTTCCACATTGTATATCTCGTTCAGAATCTCCAATAATAAATGATTGCGATAAATCAATATCATAGTCTGCTTTTGCTTGAAAAATCATTCCTGGTTTTGGTTTACGGCACTCACACTCTTTTACAAATTTATGATTGGATTTACTCATTGGAATATTAGGGTGATGTGGACAAAAATAAATAGCATCAATAACAGCGTCATTTGTTGCTAAATCTGTTTCTAGCTTTTTATGGATTAATGAGAGCATCGATTCAGCACATAGATTCCTTGCAATAACAGATTGATTTGTAACAACAACTACCAAAAAGCCTGCATTATTTAACTGTTTAATTGCCTTAGCTGCAAATGGATAGATTTTTAATTCCTCAGGTTTTTTAATGTATCCTGAATCAATATTAATGACGCCATCACGATCTAAAAAAACTGCTTTTTTTTGTTTAATCATAAGTAATAGTGTAACAGATATTTTGTTTAAGCAAGCTGTAGTCTTTTAGCATCGCTTATTGAACTAAGTAATTGAAGATGACACAATAGTGTTTTAGTAATACTTTAATTAGTAAAAAGGAGATTGGATATGAAACGGGCATTGGTTTGTGGAGCTGGAGGGTTTATTGGGCATCACTTAGTTTCAAAACTTAAATCACTAGGGTATTGGGTTAGAGGTATTGATTTAAAACATCCTGAATTTGAGCCATCTCAAGCTGATGAGTTTATTATTGGTGACTTAAGGTTGCTTGAGGTGACACAACTGGCTATTAATCAAGGTGACGTTGTTGATGAAATTTATCAACTTGCAGCTGATATGGGTGGTGCTGGCTATATTTTTACAGGTGAACATGATGCCAATGTTATGCATAATTCTGCCATGATTAATCTAAATATCATTGATGAAGCGACTAAAGCTAAGGTAAAAAAAGTATTTTATTCTTCAAGTGCTTGTATTTATCCAGAATATAATCAGCTGGATCCTAATAATCCAAAATGTTCTGAAGATAGCGCCTATCCAGCAGCACCTGACAGTGAATATGGCTGGGAAAAGCTATTTAGTGAAAGACTCTATTTATCCTATTATCGTAATCATCATATCCCAGTTCGAATTGCTCGTTTTCATAATATTTATGGTCCCTTAGGTACTTGGCAAGGTGGAAAAGAAAAAGCTCCAGCGGCAATATGTCGTAAAATTGCAGAAGTCAATGATGGTGGAACTATTGATGTGTGGGGTGATGGAAATCAAACTCGTAGTTTTTTATATATTGATGCGTGTATCGAAGGTATTCTCACGTTAATGAATCATGATTATTTAGGTCCTTATAATATTGGTTCTGATGAAATGGTTAGCATTAATCAACTGGTTGCTATGGCAGCAAAAGCGGCTAATAAAACCATTCAAATTAATCATATTGATGGCCCTTTGGGAGTTCGTGGAAGAAATAGTGATAATGACTTAATCCTAAACGATTTAGGCTGGGCACCTCAGTTCTCTTTAGAAGCGGGTATCAAAATTACCTATCAATGGATTAACTCTCAATTAAACGCCTAATTTATTTATGGCTCGATCTGTTTATGTATTTTGTCAGCTATTTTATCCAGAGTTAATTTCATCTGGGCAAACGGTTACACAACTTTGTGAAGCATTGTCTAAAACAGGTATGAACGTAACTGTTTTTTGTTCACAACCAACCATCACCTCTCGTGAACGACTTAAAAAGCAAATTCGCTACCAATCGATAACCATTAATCGCTTATGGTCAACTCAGTTTAAAAAATTATCATTTTTAGGAAAACTTTGTAATCATTTAACATTTGGTTTGTCATGCTTTTGGCAGTTATTTTGGATCCCTAACAACGCAACTATCTTAGTTTTTACCAATCCTCCTTTTTTACCAATATTATTTAAAATAATTTATCCAATTAAAAAATTTCGTTACCATGTAGTTGTCTTTGATGTTTATCCAGAAACGTTAATCGTAGCTAACTTATTATCTCAATCACATTGGTTTTCTCGGTGGTTAGCCTCTCAAAACAAAGCCACTTATCAACTAGCTACACAGGTTATTGTCATTGGTCGCTGTATGAAACAAATAGTAGATTCTCACTTTAAGGATACTCAAAAAGAAAGTGTTTATATTCCAATGTGGTCAGATGATGCTATGTTAGAATCGCCTGATGATGTATCTTTTTTTAGAAAGCAATGGAACTTAACTCAATCGTTTATTGTAGGGTATGCAGGAAACATGGCCTCATTTCATCCGATTGAAACTATCATGGAAGCCATTTTACAGTTACAAACCGAGCCAAATATCGTGTTTGTTTTTGTTGGCGAAGGTGCAAAAAAAGACTATGCTGTGCAATTCTGTCAAACACACAATTTAACTAACTGCTATTTTCATACTTATGTAAAACGCCATGAGCTTCCAAATTTATTAGCTAGTTTTAACTGTGGTTTATTAGGATTATTACCTAAAAACACAGGATTATCTGTTCCTTCAAAAGCATTTGGTCTTTTAAGTGCAGGCGTACCAAGTATTGCCTGCTGTGATCACAATTCAGAAATAGCCATGATTTTTAGAGAAAATGATTGTGGCTTAGTTTCTTCTCCAGATAACCCCCATCAACTTGTTGATGCTATTTTAACGCTTAAAAACAATCCAGAACTATGTACGCATTACTCCAAACAAGCAAAAAAGGCAGTTAAAACTCGCTATAACTTAGACTCTATTGCTACTCAATATTTTCAATTACTAACACAATCATGATATACTAATTTCAAAAAATGTCCCATCAAATACAATCTATTTCAAAAACGTTTAAACGATTTTATTTAATTTGTTTTTTAGCACTTAGTATGGGAATTCCTTTGATTTTTTCATCCATTACCCGATCTGTTTTTGAGGTAAACAAGTTACTTTTTTTAAGAATTATTATTTTAATTTTATGTGGAGCTTGGTTACTCAAATCGTGTATTTTAAAGGATAATAATTTAGAGCCTCCCAAAGAGCAATCTTATGAATTATTTGGCTTTAGATGGAGACGAATTGGTTTAGAAATTCCTATTTTATTTTGGATTGCTACAAATCTTATATCAATTATTATTTCTCGTAATATTTTTATTTCTCTCATTGGGGCTTATGATCGTTGGGAAGGCTTGATGACAATCTTAAATTATATTGTGTTATTTATTATGACAGCCAAATTAATTGATAATACGAAATACCGTATCATTATTTTTTGTATTTGTTTATTCTCTACAGCTGTTTCTGCTTTTTATGGGGTAATCCAAAGTTTGGGTTTAGATTTTATGAATTGGAGTGCTGACCCAACAATGAGAGTCTTTGCGTGTATTAATAATCCTGTTCATTTTTGTGCCTATGTTGCGATGACAGTTCCTCTTGGTCTTGCATTATCACATTATCTTCTTTCTACACTTAAAGCAAAGTCATCTGATTTAATAACACCTCAGAGTCACTATTTGTATTTTGGTTTTACACTAGGCTATAGTATTATTTCAGCGATTATTCTAAATCTCTTATCAGCTTTTTCTTTGTCGTCTTTTTTGCAATTTACTACTTTTTTTCTGGCAATTTCATTTATTTTTTATACTTATTATGATTTAATTCCAAAAAAAACAGCTATTTTTTACAGTGCTTTATTAATCCTTTCCTTTTTTGGTTTATCAATATTTGATTATTTTTTGTTATCAAATTATGAGGTTACATTATTAGCTTTTGGTGCTGGGGCCTTGTATTGTTTAAGAGTTATCCATAATCGCCGGTTATTTTTATTTCGATTATGTAATGTAACAACATTACTTGTTTTTTATGCAATGCTTTTATCATTTTCTCGTGCAACTATCATAGCTTATGTTATATGTATTAGTTTCTTTTACCAACTTATCTTACAAACTAATAAATCAACAATGTCTCTTTCTAAATGGATACTGTTATTTTTTGGATCTAGCATAACTCATATTTTTCTTATTTTCAAAGTGCACCTTTTTGGATTTTATCCTACAGTTCTTGCTTTGATAGTTGGGTTTGTTAGCTTTTGGTTACTTTATTATTCATCAACAGGCATCCTAATACCATCTAAAAAAGAAATTAAATCCCTTCTAAGCTCATTTATATTATTTACTAGCTTAATCATACCTTTTTTAGCAATTCCATTTTTCAATTCACAAATAATGATTATTTGTCTTTATATTGTTGGTTTATGTTTTTTGTTGCAGCGCTACATTCCAGTAAACTTTTTTAAAAATTGTTTATGTTTATTTATTTTATTAAATTTACTCTTTTATACATCGTCTATTGGTCATATTTTTTTATACCTTACTCTAGTTAGTGTATTGTATATTTAC
>MDSY01083443.1_pt1 | contig 17970 bp, 20 predicted proteins | sample 811131 | NCBI WGS metagenome assembly MDSY01 (sample SAMN05326643, study PRJNA326480) | marine metagenome | isolation source: seawater | place: Atlantic Ocean: South West | collected 2010
CGCGTTGCTGTGGTCCAGTATGTAGTTTAGGGACGGATTCCCAGATGGAAGGGAATGGGTTTTGAACGGGTGCCGTTCACCACGCATCATGACCTCATGGGACACCTCGGACATCGTCGGCCCCGACGGTGAGGACTGGCGCGTTCCAGTCACCGAGTTGGCGGCTCGCCAGACCCGTTTGGCCGACATGCTGGCTGAAGCACAGGTGCCGGGGGCGTTGATACAACATCCCGTCGACCTCTACTATTACGGAGGAGGGCGGCAAGACGGTTCACTGTTCATTCCTGCGAGGGGAGCGGGCGGAAGCGTCGAGGCCGGGGGCGACGGACCCGTAGCCTTCGTTCGTCGTTCGTTCAAACGGGCCGTTTGGGAAGCGGGTGGCGATGACGCCCCGCATCTCGTCAAGGCTTTTCCGCGCCTCTCCACCTTTGCTGAAACCCTTCGTGGCATGGGCGTCAACGGAGCCCCTGCTCTCCAATTCGGTGAAGCACCGGGAAGTTTCACGGCACGTTTTGCTTCGGCGCTTTCTTCATTGGGTGAGTGCAGCGATGCGACCAGCATCATTCATCGCCAACGGGAAGTCAAATCCGACTGGGAAATTGAACAGATGGACATTGGAGCCTCGGTGCAAATACGCATGTTCGAAGCCGTTCAAGCCGTTGGTGGCGAAGGCATCAGCGAATTGGACATGGTCGCCGCTGCAGAAGCCGTCAGCCGCAGCGAGGGATTTGGCGGGAACGTCCAGATGCGACGCTATCCGCTGCAATGCGACCGGGGCGTCATCGTGGCTGGACGAGCCGGTGGCATCCCTTCGTTCTTTGATTCTGCCGTTGGCGGTACAGGCCCTCATCCACTGAGCGGCATGGGCTCGGGATTCACCCGCGTCAAGAAAGGCGACCCCGTTCTTGTCGATTTGGTTCACGCTCACCGCGGCTACATGGTCGATGCCACGCGGATGTTTGTTTCAGGCCAACTTGATGAAGTGTGGCAGCAACGGCTTGATGACATGATCGCGGTCAAAGAAGAAGTGGTGGATGTGCTTGACCAAGGACTTCCCTGCAGTCAAGCATGGGAACAAGGGCATGCTCTTGCGGTTGAATTGGGCTATGGCGACCATTTGATGGGGACCAAACCCGACCAAAGCCGCTTTTTGGGGCATTCCATTGGTTTGCAACTGGATGAATCACCGGTCGTCGCCGCTGGCTTTGACCGTCCTTTGCCCGTGGGGGGCACGATGGCCATTGAGCCTAAAGTGGTCTACGCAGAAGGCAGCGTTGGCAGTGAAGACACATGGGTTCGCGACGACGAAGGGATGCGCCCCATCACGGCCGATGGCGCCTTGCCTTGGGTAATGGAGTGGGAATCATGAAACAAGAACACGATGAAGACGAAACCTCAGACAAAACCGAAGGCTGGGACGAAGAGGACGTTGGCAAGCGCATCGTCAAGCGAGTCACGCCCAATGGAACCTACTTCAACGAACTCATCGTTCACGTGTTTTGTTCCATGTGCGGGTCGTCCTTCATTGGGCCATCTCGGGAAGCGGGTGGTTTCCTCGGTGGTCATGAGTGCCTCCACGCTTGGGAATTCGGCCAAGCCATGGGTCGCAGTGATGGCCTGACCGAATGAGCCAAGGAATTGAACCACATCATTCAAGGGCGGCAGGACCACGACCAAAACCATGGTCGCCAAGCCCTACTCCCCCAGCCATATCGCAGCGGTCGCTTCGCATTTCACGACCATGCGCCTCTCGGGTGATGTCAAGAGCCGTTTGGTGACGCTGATGTGTGAGGAACTCGACCGGCTTGTTCCTCGGATGGAGGACGAGACATTGGAACAGGACCCCGAGCGTAAAACCCTCGATGACCCACGCCGCAGCCGCCTCAATTACAACCGCACCCGTGAATTGATGATCGACCGCATCAAGAACGTGGATTCGGTCGGTTCAGCAGCGGTTCAGGCCGGTATTGACCACCTCGAGTCCCACCTCGGACAGATTCTACGTCAAGCCGCTGAGGCGGCTGAACGCGACCGTGTGGCGACCATCAAGCCCCGACACTTGGACCGGGCCCTGCTCAACATGAAACCGGCCGAGGGTGAAGGCGAGGACGAAGCATCAACGGAAGTGAGCGCTGCTGAAGAGTTCGTAGCAAGCCAAGCTGGCGGGCTCATTACACCCTCTGCCTTGCTCGCCATGGCCAAGAGCATCGCCCGCATGGGCGTCACCAAGGACGCTTTGGACGAATTGCTCTTCCTCTACGCCGAAGTGCTCGAGGATTTGGAGGAAGACATCCGCAACCATGCGCAACTGGGCAACAATCCCGTTCATTTCATCGAATCCATCAACGCCATGCGGGGCATGATGACGCTGGGGTGGATGCGCTCTCGATTGACCCGTGCGGCTGAGCATGCCCGAGGCCGTGGCAACAAAGTCATCGAACTTCAGGACATCATTGACAGCCAATCCTACGCCCCGGAGTGATGGCATGGACCCGCAGGTCTTGACCGACGTGAACCGTAGGTTGGGCGTTGACCAGCCGACCCTGCTCATCCTCGGACGACCGACCTGCGATGACTGTCAAGCCTTCTACGCCAGACTCGCAACGTGGGATCCTCCCGTGCCGATGGAGGTGTTGACGTTGAACCTCCGGGCCCCAGAAGGGGCAGCTTTTCGTGAACTGTATTCATGGGTTGAGCACATTGAATCCGTTCCGTTCAACCTGCTCTATGTGGACGGTGAACCCGTTGACCAGTGGGCCGGTGGCGACATGGAGCGATTGATGGCCAGTCTCAACGCTTTGGAGGTCTAGCCGTGGTCCTGGCATCGATTCTTGTCTCTGCTTTGCTGGCGGGCGTCGTGGCAACCGCCGTGACGGTCGCCATTGAGAAATGGGGCGGTCTGGTTGGTGGTTTGCTCGGTACCGTCCCGTCAACCATCGTCCCTGCCGGCATTGGCATGTACCTCGCAGGCGGCGAAGATGCCCTCGTCGTCAGCATGGCGGTGGTGCCGCTTGGCATGTTGCTCAATGCGCTGTTTCTGGGTGCATGGCTGGTGCTTCCTCGTTGGTTCTCCAACGCCTCCCATCCGCTTCTTTTGACTTCCATTGGGGCCCTTGCCGTTTGGTTTGTTTTAGGCATGGGCGTGTGGTTTCTCCTCCAAAACACGGTCGTCGGGACCCTCCTCACGGAGCAGGAACTTGCGGTCGTCGGGCTTGCTCTGTTGTCCTTCATTGCAGTGTGGTTCAACCGTCGCCCTCAACCCACACCGAAAGGAAGCAACGCCGTTTCCAAAACCGTCCTCTTTGCTCGAGGAAGCATGGCGGCTGCCGCTATCGGCGTGTCCGTTTGGATGGCTGGTCTTGGCTTTCCGCTCCTGGCCGGTTTAGCCAGCGTTTTTCCAGCCATTTTCCTGACCAGCATGGTGGCCCTTTGGCTGGCACAAGGGCCCACCGTTCCACAAGGAGCAGCGGGCCCGATGATGCTTGGAGGCGCCAGTGTGGCCGTGTACGCGAACATCGCCATGTGGTCGTTGCCGGCCTACGGCGTTGTGGTGGGGTCCGTGGTGGCGTGGGTGGGCTCGGTGCTGGGCTGGTCAATTCCCGCTTTCCTCGTCCTGCGTCGTGTTCACACTAAGGTCAACGGTTGACGGCTCGAGTCCATCGGGGGGCGCCGGGAATGCCGACCACATCGATTTGAACAAAGGTGACGCCTTTGACGTTGAACAGCCGTTTCCGCAGAGCATCCAGGTCCAGCAAACAGCAGGGGCAATGCGGGCGGGCGGGCCTCACCGTCAGGTTGACTTCCCCATCTTCGGCGACATCAACGTGTTGAACGATGTCCAATTCGGGGTAGGGGCGTGTGTCGTGGGGGTCGTTCCACGAAGCCAACACGCGAGCGACACGGCGCTGGAGGGCGACGTGCTTCCGTCCCATGATGAACCCTCAATCCTCGTCCTTGACCAATGCTTCGGCTTCATCGAGGCGTAATTCGGCCAATCGGCCTTCCACTTCACCCAGTTCGTCTTGACAACGCTTGAGAAGAGCTGTTCCCTCCTCAAACATGGCCAAGGTTTCATCCAAGTTTTTTCCGCCTCGTTCAAGTTGGGTTACCAACGCTTCGAGTCGTTGCAAGGCTTCGTCATAGGTCATCGTTTCTTTCGTCATGGTAGTTCCTCCAGGGGTTGAATGGTGTGCACGTCGGCGGCCGCTTGGCCGTCAGCGAATTGGAGTTGGATGGTTTGCCCTTCGGTCAGGCTACCAATGTCGGAAATTACGCCGCCTTTGTTGTCTTGAACCATTGAGTACCCACGCTCCAGCACCCGTTGTGGGTGGGCGGCTTGAAGGGTTGCACCGAGGCGAGCCAAGCGTTGTTGGTGGCTTGAGAGGCTGGCCTCCATCGTACGTTGGAGCCGGTTGTTGATCGCCGTTAATCGCTGCTTAGCGGTGAAGATGCCTTTGCCGGGAGCGTGGCGCAATTGGTTGGTCAGCAGGTCCAGACGCTGACGAAGTTCACCGATGCGGCGAACCACGGAGGCGTTGAGGCGTTCGTCCAACTCGTCGTGAAACTGGAGCCAAGCGTTGCGGTCAGGGACCAATCGCTCGATGGCATTTGATGGGGTTGAGGCCCGGACATCGGCCACCAGGTCCGAGACGAGGTGGTCCTGTTCGTGGCCAACCGCTGAGATAACGGGGACGGTGCTGGCCAAAATGGCCCGAGCTACCGGTTCAAGGTTGAACGCCCAGAGGTCTTCAGGAGACCCACCTCCTCGCCCAACGATGACCACGTCAACGGGAGGAAGGCCGAGGCGCTCGGCCACTTCAGGTTGAGCCAATTGTCGGGTGATGGCCAGACCACGCACGATTTCTTGGGCTGCGTGCTCGCCTTGCACCAGCACACCAATGACGGTGGTTCGCATGTCCGGCCAACGGTTGGCCATCAGGCGTTTCATGTCCGAAAGGGCGGCCGAACCGGTCCCGGTGACGATGGCGACGTGTTTTGGAGGGGACGGCAAGCGACGAGGGGGGAGGTCAAGAGCACCTTCGGCCTTGAGGTCAGCCACCAACCGGCGCTTTGTTTCCTCCATGGCTCCAAGGGTTTGGATCGGTTGAATGCGAGCGACGACGATTTGCAAGCGCCCTCGCTTGGGCCACACGTCCACGCTTCCGATGATGACCACTTCGCTGCCGACCTTGATCGCCGGGTCCACGTTCAATCGAGCATTGCGCCAAATGACACAGTCCATCTGGCCGACATCGTCCCGCAGCGTGAAGTAGATGTTGCCGTTGTGTACGCTCCACTGTGATACTTCTCCAGAAAGCGCTTGATGCTGAAACATCGGGTCGTTCTTGACCGTTTGTTGCACCAGTTGAGCAAACTGACCGATGGGCAGCGGGCCCGTCGTGGTTTCATGACCCGCTGACATGGTCGCATTGTGTCGTCAAGGGTTCTTGAAGCATCGGGCGAACGAGAACGGCCCTTTGTCATCTGGTTTGGACGTCAAGACTCATTTTCCGCTGGGGTTTCATCGTTCACAGCGGCCTGAGTTCGCTTTCGCTGCAGTCGTTGGTGCGCCTGTCTCGCCTCAACTTCGTGCAGTTTGTGCTGAATTTTTCGTTTGAGAAACATGACCACGATCACGATGGCGATGATGTCCACGAGCAGGATCAGCCACGTGCTTGCCGTCCACTCCTCGAACATGTCGGTTCCTCAAATTGGGGGGCGAATATCGATGTCAACATCGCCTCGGGGCTTTCCAATGCAGCCAAGGCGGGCTCCTTCCTCCACCAACCAATCGTCAAGGCCTGGAGGGAGTTCTTCGGGAAGCGGGACTTCACCGAGGATGAGGCTGACCATGCAGGTGCCGCAGGTGCCGGAGGTGCAGTTTGTCGGGAGTCGGACGCCACAGGCTTCGGCATGCTCAACGATGGTTTCACCTGGGTTGACGGCGCACTGACCCAAAAGATGCGGTCCTCGTAGAAAACGAATCACTGGTGAGGGCGGTGCGGTGACGTTGGGGGGCTCGTCGGCGGTCAGGCTGGCCGGACTTGCGGACATGAGCGGCACCTCATCGAGCCTTTTCTCGAGTCCAGCGGCCCGTTTGCTTGTTGAAGAACAGGCCGGCCTTCTTCATCCACTTGTTGAACTTGGTCGCTCCTGCACCGGTTCGCAGGATGAAGTCTTCACGGTCTTCTTGGGCTTGGATGTAATCCTTGGCCGCAAGGGTTTGGTCAATCCAGTCGTTGATGTCCATTAGGCCACCGGCCACGACGCTTTCCTCAACGACACGTGTCATCTCGTCGGCGGTTGCACCGGTCTGCTCGAGGTCCTTGCGGATGAGGTCGGAGACCGAGGAGAAGTCCATGCTGGCTGGCTTTGGAGGCACAGGGTTGCGGGGAGGCTTGTCCGGGTCGATGACGATGCGCTCTTCGTCAAGAATGGTCTCCACTTGGGTGGCCAAGGCTGGAGTAAAACTGGTTTCGCACTCCCAACAGATGAACGCCCACGCATCCGGCTGGTCGGGGTCGCGGGATTGGCGGGGGTCGAGTTCGTCGCCGCATTCTGGACAAGCATGGAAGATGAGTCCGGGCACGTGTTGGCGGCGGAAGTCAACGATGTCTTGAGGCGTGCCTTCGAGCTCCAGCATTTCGTGGTCTCGAGCGGCTTCCAGTCCACGGGTTTCCAGTTGGTCTCGGATCTTGACCTTCTGGTCGTCCTTGCCTTCGTCATGCAGGTTGTTTTCGAGTTTGACGATGAGTTCGACGGTCTTGCCCAGACGGTTCATGATGAGTTTCTGAGCACGGAAGGCTTCCACCTTGGCGATCTTGAGGCGTTCTTTTTGCTCGGCGAGTTCGGTGAGAACGTCCTTCTGCTTGCGCTGGAACTTGATCTCTTCAATTCGGGATTCTTGCTTCTTTTCGGGTGCGAGAACCTTCGAAAGGAAACGCTCCTTTCCGTGAGACTGGGGTCCAGCCGTGATGATTTCGATGACACCTTGAGCGATTTCTTCCTTGAGGCCGTAATTCTCGACCAGCATGTCTTTGTCGATTTTCTTCAAATCGCCAATCTTCAATCCTGCGTCAGCAAGTTGGTTGGCCGTCGTGTCGTCAATACCACGACGAAGCAGTGCAAGATAGGTGTCCTTCTTTGCCATCCAAATCCCCCCGACAAGTTGAGGCGAGCAGACGCTCCTAAGAAAAGTCTCTCCCCATGGTGTTCATTCGCTCTACCCGTATTGAAGGTTCATGCCTCTTCTTCACAGGAAGCGAAATCAACGCCCAAATCGGCCCACTCCTCCAATTCAAAGGTCTCCGGCCGGCGTTGGAGACGAGGGTCATGCGACATGGCGTTGTAGGCCCTCATCCATCGCGTGGCGTGCCAGCCGGGGATGCGTGCCAACCGACGGGGCGGTTTGCTCAGGGTTCGCTTGAGTTTCTTCCTTCGTTGTTCGAAGGCGGAGCGAATCATCTGAACCAGCAAGCGTCGGTCGCACGGCCATTCGTCATCGTGAGGCGTTAAGCGAAGCAGACGGGAATGGACCTTTGGCATTGGAGAAAACACGTGCGGAGGCACACGCTCGCCCATGTCAGCGTCGAAGTCCAAGGCCACAACCATGCCGAGCGAGCCAACGTCGCTCTCGTATTCCATGACCACGCGTTCGGCGAACTCCTCTTGCACCAGCATCACGATGTCCAAAAGTGGGGTGGTGTTTGGATTTCGGTGGTAGCGGGTGATCACATCGATGAGGGGAGAGGAGATTTGGTAGGGAATGTTGGCCACCAGACGGGTGATGTCGGCCGGCCAACCCAGCTGAAGAGCGTCGCCTTCCAGAAGCGTCAATCGCCCTTCCTCAAGTTCCGTAGCAAACACCGAGCGCAGATGTTCACAGGCGCCACTGTCCAGCTCAATCGCCGTGACCTTGCATCCCGTGGCGAGCAACACTTCGGTCAACACGCCGGGGCCAGGTCCAACCTCAAGGACGTGGTCTTCAACATCGACTTCCGCCCACGCAACGGTGCGCTGAAGCACCTCGTCGTTGACCAAAAAGTGTTGACCAAGGGCCTTCTTGAACGGCTGCTTGGCGCGGAGGGCATCGACGAGACGGCGGGCGCCGTTCATGCTTCCACCGGGAGAAGAAGTTCGGTGAGCCGCGGCACAAGCGTTTTGTCTTCCATTTCTTCAACAAAGCGCTGGGCAAGAAGTTCGGCACCTTTGATCTTGGCCAGCGCATTGAGCTCGTCCATTGAAGCGAACACGCCAACTTGGTCGCGGGCTTTCACCATGTTGCGGGCCTTGACCGGACCGACATCGGGCAACAATTCGTAGGAGTGTTGTTTGAGGGACATGGGGCCGGCTTTGTTGTAAAATTCGTCCACGAAGTACTGGCCGTGCTCTTCGACAAACATCTGGACCAAAGAAGGCATGTCTTGCCTGGCCATGTTGGACATCTTGTCAAGGTGGGCCATGCCCAAAATTCCGAGCACCTCGGTTCGTTTTGAGCGGTCTTTCCCGATGTAGATGCGCTGATTGATGGGCATCAAATCGTTGCCTTTGACCTTTAAGCGGCAAAAGGCGAGGCTCTTTTCAGCCATGGCCGTGGCCACACCGCCTTTGACATCATGCTCCAGCACACGCGCCCAAGATTCGGTTTTCAGAGCCTCGGGCTCGGGGCGCGGTTGGTTTTGACGGCCTTGTTCACGGTTTCCTTGTCCGCGACGACCTTGTCCACGACCACCTTGACGACGTTCACCGCTGCGACCGCCTCCTTGTCCGCCCTGCTTTCGCTGTTTGGAAGGGTCGGGCTTGGGCTGAGGTTTGGGAACCTCTTGGCGGCCGGTTGTGGGTGCGCTCCAGTACTTGGAAAGGTCTTGAGTGGCCTTCTTTCGAGGACCTGAGGGGGACTTAATTTGACGCTTTCGCCGTGGGTCGGACATCGGAAATCACCTCGGTGAGATGCAACGTGCATCAAATGACTTGGGCAACGATTTCGAGAACAGCATCAATTTCGCTGTCTTCGATGACGATGCGCTTTGAGTTGAAGACCGCTTTCACATCTTCGGGTGCAGCGGGCATGAGTTCGGCGAGTTTGGCGGCAAGAGCTGGGTGCTTGGCCAAGGTTTCGACTCCAAGCAACTTGGTTCGGAGTTCTTCAAAGACTTCGGCCTTGGTTGGAACACCGTTTCGAGCATCGCTTGCGGCCCATTCAGCGTGTTGCAAAGCCCACTTCTGTTCGTATTTCAGCGAGCCACGACGCTCTTGAGCATCGTACAACATCTCGCGAACGGTGGCAAAGTCAAGGAATTTCTCTTCTTCGGTCATGGTGCATCCCTCATTCAAGTGGGCGGAGGTGCTCTGGGCGAGCGATGACGGTCTTCTGCATGTTGCCGTCCTTCACAGCGACGATCCAAGCAACGCCTTGGCGCTTTTCGATGAAGCCGGTACGTCCATGGAAACGGCGATGAGGCATTCCGCCTTGTTGACCACCGTCAAGGACGATGGCCACACGGTCGCCTTCCTCGTACTGGTGCATCACACGGCGAATGTTCAAGCGGCTGCGTTCGTTCTTTCGTCGTCGCAAAATGCTACGAGTTCCTACTCGCTGACCCTTTGAGCGCTTCATTTTCTTCGCCTCCAATCTTCCAAATCAGCGCAAGCGCATCTTCGGAGCAAGTTGCCGACCCACCATCCCCATATAAGCACCGCGACGGGCAACGCCGCCCCTCAAGGGCGGTCAGTCAGCGTGAATGTCGCCCACGTCAAGCCACAGCACGTTGCACTTCGCTTTGATGAGGGCGGCGACGGACGGCTGGGTGCGCCCATTGTCGCCATGGACCGTTTCCTTGACGTAGGTGCCGGACTCACAACGCAAGGTGAATTCGATTTCACGTTCCCCGTGTTCATTGATTTCAATGAACGGCGAATGGGCCTCAAACACCGTTCGCTTCCGGATGAGGTCCGAACGACGATGAGCCACACGTTCGGGTGTGCGTTGAGCCAACTTGAGGCCATTGAGCCCTTCGACGATGTTCAGAATGGTTTCGTCGTCGGGCAGGTCAAACGTTTCAGGGGCCGGCGGCAAAGCCGCCAAAATCCGTTCAATGAGCTCGTCTTTCTTCCCGGTCTTCTTCAGGCCGTTGGCCTCGGCGAGCGCCACGAGTTCAGGCTTCTTCATCGCCTTCAACTCCGCTTCGCTTGGGCCGGCGGCTGGCACCTCAATGGTGGTCTCCAATGGCTTGGTACGGTCAGCGTTTTTGTCGCCACGTCGTTGTCGCCGTCGTTTTTTGCTTCGGTCCTGCACGTCCTCTTTGGTCATGTCCACCGGAGCGGTCAACACGGCGTATTCCGCTTCATTCATCGGTTCAATGGTGAACCGAATGGTGTAGGATTTCTCAGCGGGCGTGTCTTTGATTCGAACGACTTCGCTTCGGGTCGACGGTCGGATGGCGGAAACTTCAACCGAGCCTTTGGCGGCCTCGTTGATGATTTCGGCCAGTTTTTCGGCGTTGAAACTCCGCTTTCTTGGCTCCTTGATCTCAAGAACAAACGGACGACCTCGCCCGAGGCAGCGAACGTCAATGTCTTCTCGGCCCATGCCGTGGAAGGCGTGTTCGGTTCCTTGGAAAATTTCCAGCATCGGATTTCCGACCAGATCCTGTACGCTCTTTTCGTATTGCAGACCGGTCTGATTGCAACTTTCACAGCCTCGCCCTTTGCATGCTCGGCAAGGCCAGCGAGTTTGGGGAATGCCCCGCTCTAACTTGCGGTAGCGGCCGTAGACATAGACGGCACGAATATCCAATTCAACGGTCAGGGTCAAGACATCGATGAGCGCCAGCACGTCCGGCTTGTCGTTGACCAGCGTGACCCCATCCAAACGGTCCTTCAATCGCTTTCCAATTTCTTCGACTAGGGAAGGCTTGAGGGCGTCCGAGCCACCAGCACCCAGGCGCTTGCGCAACTTCTCTTCCTCTTCAACTTGGTCTTTTGGAACGCGGGCTCCAAGTTGCAGACGGCTGACATCGTACGGTTCGATGGCCTCAAAGATGATGTCGGCCAACAGGTCAACCTCCTCAAACAAGTTCTCGCAAAACGGGCAAAGAGGCTCCTCCTCTCGTGCGTTGACCAGATGACTGTCCTGTTCCAAAACCGAGGCTCGTATGTTTTGACCAGCGTCCTCAAGCGATTGCCCGTAGGTTCGTTTTCCACCCACGCGACCCAAACAGGAATCACAGGTGCCTTGGCGAACCAGATGCTTGAGGCCGGCTGGGCGGGGCGCCCGAGGGACTTCCTCAACGTGCGTGCCGAGTTGCATGGCGACTTCTTGCTGGTGGACTTCGTCTTCTTCCACCGGTTCAACGTCGTCCCACAGGGAGTAATCCGTCTCACCAAATCCAGCGTTGGCGTACTTCATCCAGTCGTCTTCATCGTCGTCGATGTCCTCGGCTGTGTCGGGTTCGTTGCCTGCCATGTCGCCACCACCTTCCCGGGGCCAACCCCAAAGACGGCAGGGTAAGCGCAGGCTCAACCCTTGATGAAGTCACCGATGATTTCGTGCTCACTTTTGGTCGAGGAAGGCCAAGACGCCAGCCACGACGCCGAGCACACCGCCCAAAAGGGTCATCCACACACCCATGCCTGCACTTGTTTCGATCATGGTTTCGGGCATCAAGATCCACCAGACGAGAACAGCCAACAAGATCAGCGCACCAGCGGCGATGCCGGCCCACTTGCCGTGCCGTTCGGCGTCAGCAGGCAGGCTTCGACCGATGGCGGACGAACTCAGCATGACGGTTCCGAGCAGTGCACCGATGGAGCCTGCCCAAAGAACGAGGCTGGCCGTCGCTCCAGCAGCAGGGGCTTCAAGGCACGTGTCTCGAGCCTCCCCAGCGCTTTCCTGCGACGCCCCGTTCTCGGTTCGCTTGGTGAAGAGGTTGTTGCAATAATCATCGTACTCGCCGATGATGACATTGCCCACGCCCTCCCCATCTTTGGGGTATGAGGCGCTCATCCAATCCTCTGAATACAACGCGTAGGTGCTCTCCTTGCATTCCTCAACGTCGCTTGAGAACGAGCAGTCTCTCAAAATGGTGGTCAGCCCCTTGCTGTACCCTTCTTGGTCGGTGTAGGTTGTCCATGCATGGCTGAACTGCCCCGCCATGGACAGAAGCAGGGCGAACACGATGCACGCTACAGCACCCCACATCATGGGCGTCGTGCCGCCCGTAGGAAGGGGCGTAGCGGCCATGGGCGCGTAAGCGTTGGGTTGTGCCGCAGCGGGTGCTTCGATTGGAGCAACCGCCGCCACGGGCGCAGCCATGGCGGGAGCGGCAGCGATGACCGGTTGTGCGACCGGTTGCACGGCTGGGACTGCTTGTTGCGAGACGGGTGCAAGAACGGGAGGGGCCACGGCTTCGGCCACACCCGGGACGAAATTTGGGTAGTGCTGCCGAGTGTAGGCAAGGGCATTTTCAGGGGAATGGCCCATTCCAAGGATTTGGTCGTAGTAATCTTGTGCGGCTGACATCGGTTGGTGCTTGCCTCGGTTGATTGATGATGTTTTCTCCAATGTTCACGACTCTTCTTCCGACGCCGCGTGCGCTGAGCTGATGGCGGCCTCCTCGGAGGGCCGGCTGATGAGGCCGAGGGCGGCGGTGGTCAGCACCAAACTGGCGAACAGCGACAGGGCGATCATCGCCGCAGAGAAGATGCCAAAGTTGGCAAAGAGGCCCATCGGTGAGAGCGCAATCACGAGGAAACCGGCAACGTCAGAAGTCGCTGAACCGAGCAACGCCAAGCCGCACGCGCCGCCAACTGCGGCGAGGGCATCGTTGTGTGACTCACCGTTTTCACGCCCTTCTCGGTAACGTTCCGTCACGTGAATGCAATAGTCGATGCCAACGCCAAGCGAGATGGTCGCAATGGTCACGGTCACGATGTTCAGGGAGGCGCCGGCGACGTACATCAAACCGTAGAGCCAAACGACGACGAGGAAGATGGGCACAAAAGTCACCACGGCTTGCTTGGGTGAGCGGAACCCGATGGTCAGGGAAGCCAGCACAAACACCGAGCCGAGGAGGAGCGAGGACTGCATTTCGTCTTGCATGGCCGTTGAAGCCGTGAATCGGGTGATGGGTCGTCCCGTGAGCATGACCCATGTCAGGGGTTTGTCGTCTTCTTCCTCTCCGGGCTCCTCGTAGGTTCCACTTGAGAGATTGGTGAACACCTCAAGGTCTCGCCAGACTTCAGCCACGCCGCCTTGCATGCCCGGGAAATCTTCGGGCTGGGTCATGCCAAATCGGATTTGCATCATGTCGTAGGCTGCATCCTCGCCGTTGACATCCAGCCATGGTCGGTCGGGGTCGAGGTCCACGACGGGCATGATGTAGAGTTGCACAATGCTGGCGGGAATGTCAGGAATGGGGCCGACGCCGGGCACGCCGTACAGCGATAGGAAGCCGTAGAAGAAGGCCAGGCATTCTCGGTCGGTCGTGTCCACCATTGGGCCGTTGCCGGCCAAGGAGCAGTTCATTCCAAATCCGTCCACGTCCGTCTGCCAGCCCGCCGCCTCGAACGGCGTGCTGTCGAGCACGAGGCTGCCTTGGGCGGCGAACACCATCTCGTCAAGGGCCAAGATGTCAATGGTGCCGTCGGGTTGCCGCGTGATCTTGTCGGGGACCCCTTCGGGCAAGGCATCCATGTCCTGTCGGAAGGTGTCGATGGCTGCAAAGACCCTCGGGTCCAATACATCGCCGAGAATGAGCAGGTTAGCCGGCTCTCCTTCGTCAGCGAACCGTTCAGCAATTTCCTCCACGCCGATGGCGAAGTCCGAACGCTCGTCAAGGAAATCCTCCACGGCAAAATCCCCTTCCAACTGGGCCATTCCAATGGCGGCTGGGACGGTCATCATGACGGCGACAAAAGCGATGAGGGCGGCCGTCTTTTTCTGGCCAGACCCACGGGTTACGCCCTTCAACCACTCCGGATTGACGATGGATTTGACTTCTTTGTGGTTGGTTTTGGTCTTTCGAGCATCCAACCAATCGTCAACGCTCACCCGAATCAACGGGGCCCACAAACCGGTCAAGATGAAGGCCGCCAATACGCCCAGCGCCGCTTCGATTCCGAAGGAACGGAGGGCTGCAATATCGCTGAAAAGATTAGCAGCAAAGGCCGCCATGGTGGTGAGGGATGTCAGGGTGATGGCACGGCCAACACGGGACAAGGTGATGCTTCCGGCTTCCTCGGAGGTTTTGCCGTTGGCGCGTTCTTCCTTGTAACGATGCAGCGCGTGCAGTGAATCATCAATGCCCAGCGCCAGCACCAGAATCGGTAACAGGTTCGAGAATTGAGACCGGGCGATAAGGCTCAATCCAAGCCAGCCGGTCAGGTTGGCAAAATGACCGATGAGCCCCTGCATCCAGAGCAGCGCAGCGCCAAGGGCGAACATCACAATGGCGACATCCGACCAGCGGCGCAGGCTGAAATACAGCAGAACTACGATGGCTAGACCCATCATGACGATGAGCCCTGCACTGGACTGAAGTTCCCGGTTGACCTCTACGTTCACGCCTTGACCCAGAAGGAGGGTGACCGTGGTGCGGTCGTGGGAGCGAAGGTGCCCTTCGAGGTCCATGTAGGTCCACTCGGTGGCGCAACCGGCCCCTTCGGCTTGGCGTTCCAAGCATTCCTCTTCGGTGTATTGTGGAGGGTGGAGAACAAGTTCACCATCGGCCAAACGGTAGCCACCGACTCGGAAACCTTCGTCGCTGAACCGGACCTTCTTTTCTTGATGAGCATCCTTCCAAACGACTTCCCAACCCATTTCTTCAAGCTTGGTGCTGTCGAGTTGAACCAACAGCCATGTGGATGAACCCGTCCATCGGCCTTTGCCCCACAAAGCTCCGTCCCACGTTCCGTTGGAAAGCAGTTGGCCGTAGATTGGACCTTCTTGGAAGGCGGTATAATCGGCCTTGAATCCCCGGTCGAGGGAAATCCAGCGAAGGAAGTTGTTGTCCGATGCTTCCGCCATTCGGGCGGCGGCCATGTCAATGTGAGCTTGCGTGATGTTGGCATCGTCAAAGGTCAAGCAGTCGAGCGGAAAACAATCCGACCAGTTCGTCGGCGGTTCCGTGACCACCCCAAGCGTGGTGAGGCCAGGCTGGGTCAGGATTGAGGTGTTGTTCATGAAGCCGCGAAAGTGGTCGGACAAGGAGATGGCGCCGTTGGACTGATGGCCAGTGACGTCGTTGACCAGCGGTTTGAGGGCGGGGGATAGTGGATGCTCGAGGACCAAATCGAGTTTGGTGTCCAATTCTCGCAAAACGGTGAGGTTCAGGATTCCTCCGGTTGGAGCATCGATGCCGCTCCATGGTTCACCGGCCGGAATCATCTCGGAGGGGTGGACCAGTGAAGCGTAGTCGGGTGAACCATCCGCCATCCTTGGCACAGGCTCCCACTCCTCAATGGCCGGAACGAGGTCGGGGTTGCGGGCAGAGACAAGGAATCCGAGGATGATTTCAGAATTGGGAAATTCATCGTTCACGATGGTTTGAGCCGACAACTCGGGGGATTCCATCTCGTAGGATTCCATGTCAATGGGTTGGAGGGCCGTCATGGCTCCGGGAATCATCAGCAGCGTGAGCAGCACCACAGCGATGTGAGCCCCTCGCTTGCGAGGAAGAAGCCACGCTGCGATACGGTCGTAGCGTCGGCTCATGGTTCAAGCCCGGACTCTCACCTTTTGAAGGAATGTTTTTCACTCATTTCTTTTCTTTTTAGTCCGCCCCAATCACAGGCCAACGAAACCCATCCATGTGGATTGGGAGGTTTGGTCTTTTGGCGAAAAATGGGAAAACAGGGCGTTTTTTGTTCAGGTTTATCGGCGAACCTGTTATGAACGGGTGGAGGGACGCCGTGGCAGGAAGGATGCGGTTTGACGGTTCTTGACGACATCATTGAACAGGCGAACGGACTTGACCTCTGGGCCCAATACACGCTCGGTCTCGGCTTGACCGTGGTGGCCCTCGCCATCGTGCGCTTTTTGATGAAGAAAGTCATCCTTGACTTCGTTAAAGCCACCACCTTCACGTGGGACGACCACCTGTACAAACCGGTCACTCAACGCCTCTACACCTTCATTCTCCTCGTTGGCATCCAACTCACGCTGTTGTGGATTCGCGGTGAAGAAGAAGACCTCAACGTGGCCCTCGACCCGTTGTTCAGCGCCGCCTACATCTTGCTGACCGCCTCCTTGGCCAGCGTGGCCGTCAAGGTCATGATTCCCGTGCTCATCGACAAATTCTCCAATCCCTCCACCGTTACGGTATCGGGCAGCAACTCGCTCGTGATTTTCCTCCTCCGGGCTGCTATTTGGTTCGGCGGTCTCTACCTGGCCTTGGATGAACTTGGCTTTGAGTTGATGGGGCTGCTCGCTTCCTTGGCGGTCTTTTCGCTCATCATCGGTCTGGCCATGCAACAGACGCTTGGAAACATCGTTAACTCCTTCATGCTCGCTCTCGACCAACCGTTCGAAGTCGGTGATCGCATCGAAGTTGATGGCCACCTCGGGTCGGTGGTGTCGGTTGGCATCCTCTCGACCAAGGTCCTGACCATTGGAGAAAACCTCGTCGTGATTCCCAACAACAACCTCGTCAACTCCACCGTCATCAACCACGCCCGTGGTGGCGGCGACGGACAAGGCCGCCGTATTTCCCTCGTGCTTGATGTCGGCGTTGAGTACGATGAAGACATCGCTCACGTGAAGTACACCACCCTCCAACTCCTACGAGAGTGTCCTTTCATCCTTGAGACGCCCGAACCTCGTGTGTTGCTGAACGAACTCGGTGAATACGCCAAAGTTTTCCGCATGTACGCTTGGGTTGAGGATTACTCGGACGAGTTCGTCGCCAAGGACTGGCTGTTCAAGAACATCGCCGAACGCTTTGAAGCAGAAGGCATCGGCATTCCGTTCCCAACCGCTGTGGAGATTGGAGCCACCCTCAAGTCGACCTACAACAAGCAACGCAAGGCCACCAACGTGCGCCGCGCTCGCTTGCAGATGATCAAGGAAGACAAAGCCCTCGAGCGGGAGCGTGCTGAGGCCAAGTGGGAAATTGAAGCCATCACTGAGAAGTTGAAGGACCCTGATCTTGAACGCAAAGAACGCGCTGCCTTGGAAGATGCCCTCCGTGAACTCAACCGTGTCTTGAGCATGTTTGAGGCTGGCGACAGTTGAGGTCAAACCCTTCCTCAGTCAACCGTTCACGGCCCACAAGGACATGGTTTCTTGACGGCGGATTTATTTAGAGCCAACCGTTCATGATAGATATGGCGTCAGCCGACCTGCGCTACATGCAGATTACCATCATGCCTGAGACGGGAGCAACCCTCCCCGGCTGGGCCCTTATGGAGTCCTTTTCATCCTTGGAATTCCTTTCACACATCAGCACCGTGGGCGGCAACATGCGCTGCCTCATTCGCGTCGAATACGAGGACGAGGCGGCCCTCACTCAAACTTCTCCATCGCTTGAAGTGCTCGATGTGATTGAAAAAAGCCAGAACGCCGCGCTGCTCGAAGTAATCGCCAAGGGACCACTCCCTCGGGTGTTTGCAGCTTTGGAACACGTTTGGTGGGTCACCCCAACTTACCTCTCCTCACACGGATTCACCGTGACCATTCGCGGCACGAAGGAAGCCCTCCGTGCGGCTCGAAAAGGCCTCTCAGAGTTGTTGGGTGAGAGTTACAAAATGAAGCTGGGGGCTCAGTCGGCCCACACGTCCAATTTCCTTGAATTGCTTCCAGAAAAGCAACGCAGCGTGCTCGATGAGGCCATCAAGATGGGCTACTACGACCGCCCACGCCGATGCACACAGCGGGCCATCGCTGAAGCCCTCAACATCAAGCAAGCCACGGTCAGCGAACATCTTCAATCCGCAGAATCATCCATCATCCACGCTTTTGTCAACGACCATTGA
>MDSY01081138.1_pt1 | contig 17962 bp, 15 predicted proteins | sample 811131 | NCBI WGS metagenome assembly MDSY01 (sample SAMN05326643, study PRJNA326480) | marine metagenome | isolation source: seawater | place: Atlantic Ocean: South West | collected 2010
ATGTCTACTTTTTTCCCCAACAACTCTGCACATACAACAGTATCTTGAACAAAGTTCTTTGGAACACCACCTCCAATCATTAATAAACCAGATTGTTTAGATTGTAGTTTAATTTCAGTTAGCTCTCTAAATTCGCGAATAGAATCTATAGTCATGTGTTTTTTTGGATTTTGTTCCTGATGCATCACCAATCCAAAACCTGCTGAACTGTCAGTGAAAGCTGGACAAAAAATTGGAACATCATTGTCATAAGCAGTTTCAATCAATGAATATTTCTTTTTTCCATTAGACTTCAAGTATTTACCAAGCTCTTTAATAAACTCTCTAGAGGTGTATGATCTAGGTTCCAGCGTATTAGCTATATCACATATTGCCTTATCACATGCCTGAAGCTCTTCCTCATCAATATAGGTATCATAGATTCTATCAATGTAATTATTTCTAAGAACAGTATCATCTTGGAATTGCGATCCTTGATAGTGTTTAAAACCTAAAGCTTCAAAAAAATCCATATCTATTATAGAAGCACCCGTAGCTACAATAGCATCAACCATGTTATGTTGAACAAGATCTGTATATAAATCCATACATCCACCCGCAGATGTTGATCCAGCTAATGTTAAGAAAATTGAACAATCTTTATCAGCTAGCATTTCATTATAAATACCAGCAGCTCTAGCTGTATCTCTAGAAGTGAACGACATTTTTCCCATACCATCAATGATTTTTCTAGCATCAAATGATTTAATATCAATATGATCTACAGGATTATTAAGAAGAGATTTTTTATTGTGTCCTATGTTATTAAGATCATCTTTTTTTTTCATTAAGCAACCAAGTATTTAACTTTACTTGAAGTACTATACAAACTCATGATTGGTTGATCTTCTGTTTCAAATATTTCATCAGAGTAGAAGCCATTAAATTTAGTTCTAAAAGTTAAGCCATAAGCGCCTAGCTGCCCTAACTCAATGTAATCACCTTCTTTAATACTGTTAGGTAAAAGAAAAGGTCCCTTCATGTAATCCATGCTATCGCATGTAGGTCCAAAAAAGCTAAAAGCAGTTAATTTTTTTGATTGAGTCTTTGCGTCTGAAATTAATTTAGAGGGTAGAATGAAGTTAGGAACACCAGCGTCAAACAAAGTTCCATATGTTCCATCATTAATATAAAGTTTTTGTTTTTTTCTAAGATTAATTTTGACTATAGTCGAACCACTTTCAGCAACTATTGCTCTCCCAGGTTCACAAATTAATTCAGGTTGAGTTGATAAATTAAGCTTTGTAATAGAATCTTTTATTACATTTAAATAGTTTTCAAGAGGTTCCGGATTTAAATCTGGATACACAGAAGGAAAACCACCACCAACATTTATAATATCTGGTGTAATTTTAGTTTTCCTAATTATGTTTCCAACTTCACTAATTGCTTTAGCAAAAGAAATTTTATGCATACATTGCGAACCTACATGAAAGCTAATTCCAATTTTTTTTGCATGTTCTTTACACAATCTAACTAATCCAAGTGCTTCACTAGCATGTGCTCCAAATTTTCTGGATAAATCAATTTCAGCATGCTCATTAGAAATAGAAATTCGTATATAAAGAATTAAATCTTTTGCATGATTTGTTGCTTCAAGAATTTTTATCAACTCATCTTTAGTATCTAGCGCAAAATCTTTAATACCTAAATCAAAATAAGCTTTTGAAATATCGTTTCTACTTTTTACTGTATGCATGAAATAAATATGTGCATCAGGCTTTAAATCTTTAATTAATCGAATTTCATTTATTGAGGCAGCATCAAAATTATTAATACCATTTTTGATAATACTTTTTAAAATTTGTTTATTGGGATTCGTTTTTACTGCGTATAATACTTTTCCGGGAAAATTATTTTTAAAAAATTTAGTTGATGTTGTAATTGACCTTGGGCGTATGCAATACACCGGATAGTCGGGTTTTAACGTGTTAACTAACTCGCTAACGTCTGTAAATTTTCGCATCTCATGTGTCCCTCTTTATGTTTACACAGCAGGTTTTTAAAAAATTTTATAAAAAAACCTAATAAATCGTTATTTAGTGTTTTTTTAATTAATGTAAAGAAAATAATTCAGTAATTTTAGTTGATAATTTTGAGTTCATTACCATATTAATAGAATGAGAAATACAACTCCAACTCCAGCAGCATTAAAAATTTCAGATTTTGAAGATAAATCTCTCTTGATACTTGACGACGATGAACCATTTAGAAGTAGGCTTGCCAGAGCTATGGATAAAAAAGGATTTAAAGTTATAGAGGCCAAAAGTGTTGAAGAAGGCCTCGGAATAGCCAATAAAATGCCTACTAATTTTGCAGTAGTTGATCTTAGACTTGAGGATGGTAGTGGCTTAGAGGTGGTAAAAGCTTTGCATAAATCTAAAAAAGAAAGCAGAATAGTTATGCTAACGGGATACGGGAATCTTCCTACTGCAGTAGCTGCCGTGAAAGCTGGAGCTATAGATTATATTGCTAAACCCGTAGATGCGGATGATGTAGAAGCTGCGCTGCTAGCATCACCTGAGTCAAAAGCCAAACCGCCTGAAAACCCAATGTCAGCTGACAGAGTCAAATGGGAGCATATTCACCGGGTATTCGAATTATGTAATAGAAATGTCTCGGAGACCGCTAGAAGACTTAAAATGCACAGAAGAACATTACAACGTATCCTCTCAAAACGTTCGCCAAGATAATTATTGCAGATATTGATTAATTTTTTTTATCTTAGGTAAACTAATTAAAACTATTAAAACTTTAAAAAGTTCAGCCAATAAAAAAGGCTGAACACCTAATTGAAATAAAGGTTTTTCCCATCCAATTAAAGTCCCTAGCCATAAAACTCCTAAAATATAAATAAAACTTAACGAAAATGAAAGTTGTAAAAATTTTATAATGATATTTTTATTAAAATTAAAAAATCCTGCAAAATAAACAGTAAAAAGAAATCCTATTAAATAACCCATTGTCGGTCCAGTAAAATAGACTATTCCAATTCCTTTTTCTGGTGAACCTGAAAAAACAGGTAAGCCAATAATTCCCTCAAATAAGTATAAGGCCACCGTTGCAACTCCTAGTTTCCATCCAAGTGCTATTCCCAAAAATAAAATTACTAAAGTTTGCATAGTCATAGGTACAGGATAAAAAGGAATTTTTATTTTTGAAGAAATTGCTAAGAGGACTGTACCCATTAATGCCACAAACACATTTCTTAATATTTTAGATTGTTTAATTTCTTTAATCAGTTCCATATTCGTATATTTACTTTTTTTTAAACTAAAATCTAGTTATTTGTTAGTTTAATAAATACATCTTCTAAATCACCATCTTCTGTAGCTATATCAAGAATTTGAATGTTCTGTTTATTTAAAATATTTGCTATATCGTCAAACTTAAAAGAATTTTTTTCATAGGTAGCAGTTATTTTATAATCTTTAGAGGTGAATTGAACACCGGGTAAAACTAAATTTTCTACATTATGTATTTGTGAAGTTTTGAAGGTAATTTTTTTAGTTTGAATGCTATCTATTAATTTTTGAGTTGTATCTAATGCAACCAGATTTCCTTTATCAATAATTGCTATACGATCACACATTTCTTGTGCTTCAAATAGATAATGAGTAGTTAAAATAATTGTTACTCCTTCTTTATTTAGAGTCTTAACATTTTTCCAAAGGTTTTTTCTTAATTCCACATCAACACCTGCTGTTGGTTCATCCAAAACAAGAACTGGAGGTTGGTGTACCATTGCTTTTGCAATCAAAAGTCTTCTTTTCATTCCTCCAGATAGGCTTCTTGAATATGAGTCTGCTTGTTTTTCCAAAGAAACCATTTTGAGAATAATATCTGTAATTCTATTTTTTCTAGGTACCCCATATAAACCTGCTTGCAATTCTAATAATTTTCTAGGGCTAAAAAATGCATCAAGATTTATCTCTTGAGGAACTATGCCAATTGAAGCTCTTACTTGTCTTGGATTAAAATCAAGGTCGAAACCCCAGACATTTACTTTACCTTCTGTCTTTACAACTGTACCTGCAAGAATACTTAAAAATGTAGTTTTACCGGCTCCATTTGGCCCTAACAAGCCAAATATTTCGCCTTGCTTAACCTCAAAACTTAAATTGTTAAGAGCCTTTTTTTGCGGATTGTCTGATTTATTTTTTGAGTAAATCTTAGTTAACTTTTCAACACTTAAAGCAATTTTGTTCATAGTTTATTTGAGTATACCATGAAAAAAATAAGGTATTATATATTATATATATGACTTCATTAAAAAAAACTGACCATTTTTATTTGATCGATGGATCTGGTTACATCTTCAGAGCTTATTATGCTCTACCACCTCTTTCAAGAAAGAGTGATGGACTACCAACAGGAGCAGTAAGTGGTTTTTGCTCTATGCTGTTTAAATTATTAGAAGATTCTAGATCCGATGACTCGGTTCATAAGCCAACTCATTTTGCTGTGATATTTGATTCAGCAAAAAAAAATTTTAGGAATGATATTTATAGCGAATATAAAGCTAATCGTTCCGAAACACCTGAAGATCTAGCACCTCAATTTGAATATATTAGAAAGGCAGTAAAAGCATTTAGTTTGCCATCGGTAGAACTAATTAACTATGAAGCAGACGATCTTATAGCAACTTATGCAAAAAAAATTGTAGATGCTGGATCTAAAGTAACTGTAATTTCTTCAGACAAAGATTTAATGCAATTAGTTTCTGAAAAAATAAGATTGTATGATCCAATGAAAAATAAAGTTTTAGGAGAAAATGAAGTCTTTGAAAAGTTTGGCGTAAAACCCAATCAGGTAATTGATGTTCAATCCTTAGCAGGAGATTCGTCCGATAACATACCTGGTGTTCCTGGAATTGGTGTAAAAACAGCTGCTGAACTTATTAATAAATACAAAACGCTAGATGTTTTGCTAAAAAATATTAATGAAATTCCGCAAAACAAGAGAAGAGAAACACTTTTAGCAAATAAAGATAAAGCAATACTTAGTAAAAAACTAGTCACCTTGAAAGAAGACGTACCAGTAAAAGAAAATCCTGAAGAATTTATTATGAGAAATGTTGATAGAGAAAAGCTTTTTGAATTTTTAAGAGAAATGGAATTTAACAGGCTTCTTAGCCAAGCTATTAGTTTTTACGGCGAAACTCAATCTTCAAGCTCAAATAAATCTACTCAAATCAAAAAAAAAATTGAAAAAAACATAAATACAAAAAACTATGATTGTATTTTAGATGAAAAAAATTTAGATAAATGGATAAAGATATTAGAAGAAAAAAAAGTAATCGCAGTAGATACTGAAACATCTTCTTTAGACCCCCTAGAAACAAATTTAGTTGGAGTTTCATTTAGTTATGCACCAAACAAAGCTTGTTATATTCCTTTAGCCCATAAAGAAAAAGGTCTGAAAAAAGAGATGGTTCTAAAAAAAATTAAACCTCTTTTAGAAGATCCTAGTATTAAAAAAGTTGGACAAAATATAAAATTTGATTTTATTGTTCTAAAACAAAATGGGATAGAAATTAATTCCATCGAAGATACTATGTTAATTTCTTATACGATAGATGCAGGAAAAAATCGTCATAACATGGATACTTTGTCAGAAATCCATTTGGGGCATAAGACAATATCCTTCAAAGAATTGGTAGGAGCAGGGAAAAAAAAATTAAATTTTTCAGATATAGAGTTTAATAAAGCAACAGAATATGCTGCAGAAGATGCTGATATAACTTTAAGGCTGTATGAAAATTTAAGCGAAAGACTAGATGAAGAAAAATTAAATAAGATTTATGAAAATTTTGAAAAACCAATGGTAAAATTGCTCTCAAAATTGGAGTTTAATGGAATAAAAGTAGATGCAAATCAGTTAAAAAAATTATCATTAAGATTTGAAAAAAAACTAAAAAAAATAGAAAAAGGCATATACAGTTTAGCAGGAAGGGAATTTAATATTGCTTCCCCAAAGCAGCTTGGAGAAATTATCTACAACGAGCTTAAGATTGCAAAACTTAAAAAAACAAAAAAAGGTAGCCTAGCTACTAATGCTAATACCCTAGAAGATTTAGCGTTTACTGGAAGTAAATTTCCTAGTTTAGTTTTGGAATGGAGACAAGTTTCAAAACTCAAAAATACATATACTGATGCCTTACAAGAACATATAAGCCCTAATACTAAGAGAGTACACACGTCATTTTTATTAGCAGCAACAAATACAGGAAGACTAGCTTCGAGCGATCCTAATTTACAAAATATTCCAATCAAGTCTGAAGACGGAAGAGAAATTAGAAAAGCCTTTATTGCAGATAAAGGAAACCTTCTAGTTTCTGCTGATTACAATCAAATTGAAATGAGAATACTTGCTGATATGGCAGACGTAAAGGCTTTGAAAAAGGCATTTAAAAATGAAGAAGATATTCATAGTCTCACAGCAAGTCAGGTTTTTAATATTCCAATAAATAAAGTCAATGAAGACCTTAGAAGAAAGGCTAAAGCAATCAATTTTGGAATTATTTATGGAATAACTCAATATGGACTAGCGAAACAAATTTCTGTTTCAAATCATGAAGCATTAGATTTTATTAATTCATATTTTAAAAAATTTCCTGAAATCAAAGACTACATGAACACAACAATAAAATCTTGTAGAACTAACGGCTACGTCAATAATATTTTTGGGAGACGTATTCACTTTAAAGGTATTAACGATAAAAATTTTAGTGTTCGAAGTTTTCAAGAAAGAGCTGCTATAAATGCTCCTATACAAGGTTCTGCAGCTGATATCATTAGACTAGCCATGATCAAATTAGATCAGTTAGTTGAAACTGACCAAAATTTTAAAGCAAAAATGCTTTTACAAATTCACGATGAGCTCATTTTTGAATGTTCTAAAAATGACAAGGAGTACGTTCAAAAAATAATAAAAGATACAATGATATCTATTTCATCTTCAGATTATCATATGTTTTCTATACCTTTAAATGTTAGTATTAATTCAGGACTTAATTGGGGTGAAGCACATTAATTTGATTTAAAAGTGCCTAAATTTTGACAATTTAATTATAAAAAATTAATTTATTATATGACTCAAACAATTGCACTTGTAGATGATGATAGAAATCTTTTAACAGGCATAAGCATTGCCCTAGAAAGAGAAGGCTACAAAGTACAAACTTATATTGACGGAGAAACGGCCTTAAATGGACTATCTAGAAATCCACCTGATCTTGCAGTCATTGATATCAAAATGCCAAGAATGGATGGAGAAGAACTTCTAACAAGATTAAGAAAAAAAATGTCTATACCTATTATTTTCTTAACATCCAAAGATGAAGAAGTTGATGAATTGTTAGGCCTCAAACTTGGTGCTGATGACTTTGTTAAAAAGTCAGGAGGGTTTTCCATAAAAGTTCTAATTGAAAGAATAAGAGTCCAGCTTAGGAAGAAAACTGGTGTAGTTGATGATTCTAAAAATATTATTAGTCATGGGAAATTAAAACTAGATCCTGCCCAATTAGAATGTGAATGGAATGAAAAAGCTTTACCAGATAAGCTAACAACTACTGAATTTTTAATAGTTAAAGAGCTTGCAAAAAGACCGGGTGTGATAAAGGAAAGAGCACATTTAATGGAGATAGCCTATAAAGAAAACACAGAAATTGAAGATAGAACCATTGATAGTCATATTAAGCGTATAAGAAAAAAATTTAAGAGGGTAGATGATAAGTTTTCAGCAATTGAAACACGATATGGAAGTGGGTATAGATGGAATGTTAGTTAATGAACCAAAAAAAATCACCATCTATATTAAGAAAATTTTTACTATTTAATTTATTAGTATTTTCGATTTTAGGCCTTTTTACCTTTTTTTATCTTAAAGCAATTCAACCAAATTTAGTAAATAATAAGTCAGCAAACCACTTAATTGTTATAAAAAATACCACAGATCATTTACAACGACTAAAAATAGATTTTAATAAAAAAAGTATAAGCTCATTTTTATTGTCAGCTAGATTTCTATTTCAAAGCATGGACAGAGTTCAATTTTTCAATTTAAGTGGAAATTTAATTGGTGACACATACATGTTGGATATTGATCAAAATGTATTTACAAGATCAGAAGCTATTATTGAACAAGAAATAGATAATTCAAGTACTATTATTAGTGATAGCCCAGAAGATGAAAAAATAAATACTTCTTTAAAATATTACAAAGAAATTACAGGTATTATTTTAAACAGATTAAAAAATGACCCATTGGTTATAGAGAGTAAAGTAAATAATGATTTCTTTGTACGAACACTTAACAAAGTTTCAATTGAAGAAAAAGTGGTTGGTTATATTATAGTTAGTGAACAAGCGAATGAAATAATAGTAGCAGTAAAAGAAAGAAAAAATTTTATAATTAGAACTGTTTTAGCTGTTGCCTTAGTTATTCTAATTTTTTCTGTTTTTCTAAATAAATATATTTTAAAACCAATTAGTTTTTTAGTCAGATATACCGAATCAATTAAAACAAAGTCTAGCAAACCAGTTAACATTGATAATTTTTTTATTAGAAAAGACGAAGTTGGAACTTTAACACAATCAATACACGAAATGACTTTAGATCTTCAAAAAAGAACTAATCGAGCCGAAACGTTCTCAACTGACTTAGCACACGAAATTAGAAATCCACTAGCATCTTTAAAGGGTGCGTCTGAGTTATTAGATAAAACAACAGAACAAAATGACCGTGAAAAGTTATTGAGTATTATCAATCATGATGTTGAAAGAATAGAGAGACTTATTACTGATTATACGCAGATGCTAAAAGATGAAGCTTCTTTGTCTCGAGAAAAAATGTCTAAAATAAACTTAGATAAAATTATTAGAAATGTAGCCGAAGACTACAAACAAAATTCGTTAAGTTTAAGCAAAAAAATAGAAATTGAAATTATTAATAATAAAGATAATAATATTTTTTTATATATTTTAGGAATAGAAAGCCGGATAGAACAGGTTATTGCTAATCTTCTGGATAATGCAATTTCTTTTAGTCAAAATAATAATAAAATACTAGTTGAAATAGAAGAACTGCAAAAAGAGTTTTTGATAACATTTAAAGATGAAGGCCCAGGTTTTAATGAGAAAAGAATAGATAATATTTTTAAAAGATTCTATAGCAATAGACCAAATAATTTTGGTGAACACTCTGGTTTAGGTCTTAATATAGTAAAAAATATTATAGAACTTCACAAAGGCAAGATTAAAGCAATAAACAGAATAGACAAAAAGGGTGCCCAGATAGAAGTTTTGCTTCCAAAGTATACCTAGTATTGTTGCTTGCTAAGAAGAAGTTATATTGTTAAAACACCCGCTAATTATGAGTGATTATAAAGTAAAAGATATTTCATTAGCAGATTTTGGTAGAAAAGAAATTTCTCTAGCAGAAACAGAAATGCCTGGATTAATGGCACTCAGGAGAGAATACAAGAATAAGTTTCCTCTTAAGGGAGCAAAAATTTTAGGCTGTTTGCATATGACAATTCAAACTGCAGTTCTGATCGAAACACTTGTTGATTTAGGGGCTGAAGTGAGATGGTCATCATGTAATATATTTTCTACACAAGACCACGCAGCCGCAGCTATCGCTAAAGCTAACATACCAGTTTTTGCTTGGAAAGGTGAAACCGAAGAAGAATACTGGTGGTGTGTAAAACAAACAATAGAGGGAAAAAAAGATTGGAAGCCAAATATGATCTTAGATGATGGTGGCGATCTAACCTCCTTAATGCATAAAGAGTACAAAGAACTTTTAAAAGATGTTAGGGGAGTCTCTGAAGAAACCACCACAGGTGTATTGGCATTAAAAAAAATGGAAATTAATAAAAACTTATTAATTCCAGCTATTAACGTCAATGACTCAGTGACTAAATCTAAGTTTGATAATTTATATGGATGCAGAGAAAGTCTAGTTGATGGAATTAAAAGAGCTACAGATGTAATGATGTCAGGAAAAGTTGCAATCGTAGCTGGATTTGGAGACGTTGGAAAAGGAAGTGCTGCGTCTTTGAGACAAAGCGGGGCAAGAGTAATGGTTACAGAAGCAGACCCTATTTGTGCTCTACAAGCAGCTATGGAAGGCTACGAAGTGGTTTTAATGGACGATGCTATTCAAGAAGCTGATATTGTTGTTACAGCTACTGGAAATAAAGATATTGTTACAGCAGATCATATGAGAGACATGAAAGACAGAGCCATACTTTGTAATATTGGTCACTTCGATAATGAAATACAAGTTGAAGCTTTAAAAAATTATAAATGGGATGAAATTAAACCTCAAGTGCACGAAATAGAACTACCAAGTAAAAAAAGAATAATCTTATTAGCTGAAGGTAGACTTGTAAATTTAGGTTGTGCTACAGGGCATCCAAGTTTTGTTATGAGTGCATCATTTACAAACCAAGTTATTGCACAAATCGAGCTATGGAATAATTCAAGTAAATATGAGAAAAAGGTTTATGTTTTACCAAAACATTTAGACGAAAAGGTAGCGACACTTCATTTAGAAAAAGTAGGAGCCAAACTAACTAAATTAAGCAAAGAACAAGCAGATTATATAAGCGTTGAAACGGTTGGACCGTTTAAACCTGATACTTATCGCTACTAATAGTAGCCAATGATCATAAATTCTTTAGATCAATTAAATAAAATATCATTAAAGATTATCAAGAAGATTAGTGAAGAAGACTGCGTCTTACTATTTGGTGAGATAGGAGTTGGAAAAACCACTTTAACAAGGGCCTTAATAAACAATCTTCAAAAACAAAAAAAAGAAGACGAAACTGAAGTATTAAGCCCCACATTTAACATTGTATACGAGTATGAAATTAGTAGTCTTAAAGTTATGCATTATGATCTGTACAGATTAAAATCTAAAAAAGCTATCAAACAACTAGGGGTTCTTGAGCAAGACACAAAAAATATTAAAGTTATAGAATGGCCAGAAATTATGGAAGACAGACCAGATGAAAGACTCGAAATTTATATGTCGTACAAAAAAGACAAAAACTCCAGAAAAATTAGCTTTAAAGGTTTCGGAAAGTGGAAAAAATTTAATGCAATATAAAATTAAAAAAATTTCAGGAGATGCTTCTTTTCGAGAATTTTATAAGATAGAGAAAAACTCAAAATCTACAATATTGGTTAAAGCCAATAAAGAAAAATATAGAAATCTAATTATTTATGCGGCAATTAATGAACTATTAATCAAAAATAAAATAAAGGCCCCAAAATTAGTTCAAGAGTATTTCGATCAAAATATGATGGAGATAGAAAACCTAGGAAGTTTATCTTTTTTTGATTATATAAAAAACAAAAAAAATAAATTTAATTATTATAAAAAATTAGTTGAATTAATTATCAAGCTACAAAAAATAAATTTTAAAAAAGATATTAAATTTAGAAAAATTAAAATTAAAATTAAAAAATATAATTTACAAGAATTACATAAAGAATCTGATATATTTTTTGATTGGTATTTAAAAAATAATAGTAAAAAAAAAGAATTTAAAAAAAATAAAAGTTTATTGAAAAAAGAATTAAATATTCTTTATAAAAAACTTTATTTTCAGGAAATGTGTTTTGTACACAGAGATTTTCACGTTTCAAATATAATGATCAAGAATAAAAAATTTGGTTTAATCGACTCACAAGATGCGTTAAAAGGTAATTTATTTTATGATTTAGCGTCACTTATTGACGATGTTAGAATTAAACTTCCGATAGGGTTAAAGTCTTCTCTTTTTGAGTATTATCTTTCTAAAGTATCAAAGTTTAAAAAGAATAAAGAAAAATTATTAGCCAAAGATGATTTTGATATTTTATCGGTGCAAAGAAATTTAAAAATATTAGGCATTTTTGTTAGACTTTGTAAAAGAGATCGTAAATTAAATTATTTAAAGTATTTACCATATACTTGGCAGTTATTAGAGCTTAGACTTAAGAACCCAATTTTCATTAATTTGAGATATTTATTAAACAAAGCTATTAATAAGAAAAGTAGAAAAAAAATAAATTTCAATGACAATTAAAAAAGCCATGATTCTAGCAGCTGGTTTAGGCAAACGAATGCGACCATTAACTGAAAAGATACCAAAACCCCTAATAAAGATAGGTCCAAAAAATTTTTTAGAAAGATCAATCGAGCTACTTATAAAAATGGGTATTGATGAATTAGTTATAAACATTCATCACTTGTCACAGGAAATTGATAATTTTCTAAAAAATAAGAATTATGGGGTTTCTATTACCTTGGTAAAAGAAGAAAAACTGTTAGATACAGGAGGTGGTATTTTAAATGCTACTAAAAAATTTAAAAATAATCCTTTCTTTGTTTTAAATCCAGATACAATTTGGAATAAAAATTACTACGAAGAACTAAAAATTCTTGAAAATTCATACTTAGAAAATAATAAACCTATTTTGTTATTAGTTAATAAAATCAATAGTTATGATAAATCTTTTAGAGGTGATTTTAATTTTACAGAGAGCAATTACATTACGAGAGACGCTAACAACCAACAGATTTTTACAGGGGCACAGATTATTAATAGATCTATTTTTGAAAGCATAAAAAAAAAGACTTTTTCTATGAATGAAGCCTGGAATCAAATGATAAAAGAAAAAAAATTGTTAGGACAAGAAAGCAATCAAACTTTTTTTCATGTAAATAATATTAAAGTCTACGAAGAATTAAATAAACTCAAATTTATTGATTAGTAATAATTGTTTTTTTTCTAGATTTATCCAAGTACTCAACACTTTTTATATTTAAGCTTTGATCGAAGTCAATAATTAGTGGGTTTCCTGTCGGTATTTCTAATTCATTTATTTTTTGATCTGTTATATTAAGCAATTTTTTACAAAGAGCTCTTAAAGAATTTCCATGAGCGGCAACTATTATATTTTTATTACTTTGTAAGCCAGGTTTGATTTTACTTTCAAAGAAAGGAATTACTCTATTGTATGTATCTTTTAATGACTCCGTTAAAGGTATCGAACCTTGAGGTATACTTGTATTCAAAGAGCTAAACAAAGATTGATTTTCATCATTTTCAGTCATCGGAGGCGGAGATATATCCCAAGATCTACGATACTTTTTAAACTGATCTTCACCAATCCGTTTTTTTGTTTCTTCTTTGTTTAATCCAGTCAATGAACCATAATGTCTTTCATTAATTTCCCAAGAAGTATTAAGTTTAAGTTCTAAATTATTTTCTTCAAGTATAACTGTTAGGGTATTAATGGCCCTCTTTAAAAACGATGTATAAGATACATCTATATTTATGTTAAGATTTTTAATTAATTTTCCTGAATTTTTGGCTTCTAGAATACCCTGTTCTGACAAATCAACATCTACCCATCCAGTAAATCTGTTTTCAGCATTCCAAATACTTTGGCCATGTCTAATTAAAATTAATTTACTCATAATACTTTATTATTAAATAGCATGTACTATATTTGAATAACAATGAAAAATAATATTTCAAAATTAATTATATATTTATATTATTTATCTCTGGTAGTTTTATTAATTATCTATTTATTTCCTGGGAGTATAATCGGTTATTTATTATACGGAAATATTAATAAACAACCTAGTCTTATTAGTAATCCGATAGGGACATCAATAAATCATTTTTTTTATTTTACTTATTTAACTTTTTTAGGGCTAATTTATAGCCTAAGTAGAAAAAAATTTATTAATAGCTTTTTATTTTTATTTATACTTTCTTTCTTTCTAGAATTACTTCATTTTCTTATACCCAATAGAGCTTTTGAGTTAAACGACCTTTTGTCCAATAGTATGGGTGTTTTAGTTATATTCTTTTTATCTAAATTAATGAGAAAATTTATCTTATGAAATTATTGGTACTTACTGCAGTAGTTTTTTTAAGCTTAAATGTAAAAATAATAGCTGGTCAAATTTCTGGTTTTGCAGATGTAACTGACGGTGATACAATTAAAATTTTAAATAATAAAATAAGATTGCATGGTATTGACGCACCAGAAAAAAAACAAAAGTGTACTAAGGATGCAAAAGATTATAATTGTGGAGTAGTAGCAACTCAGATGCTAATTAAGAAGATTAGTGGAAATACAGTCAAATGTTTAACTCAAAAAAACAAAGATAGATACAATAGATTTATTGGTGTTTGTTTTGTCAAACAAGAAGACATTAATAAGTGGATGGTTAGAAATGGTTATGCAGTTGCTTACAAGCGTTATTCTGAAGATTATATTTTAGATGAAAATTTTGCAAAAACAAACAAACTCGGTCTTTGGTCTGGAAGCTTTTTAAAGCCAGAAAAATGGCGAAAGCTTAATTAAATTCTTATATAAATAAGAAGTGATTCATTTAAAAAGATTTCAATTTTATCTAATAATTTTTTTTGTATTTTTATCTTGCTCTTCAGTACCCAAAAATACTAAAAATAGTTGTGCAATATTTGAAGAAAGATACCTCTGGTATAAACACACTAAGGCATCGTACGAAAAATGGGGTGCTCCTATTCATTTACAGCTTGCGTTTGTTAAAAAAGAAAGTGATTTTAATTGGTTAGCAAAACCACCAAGAAAAAAATTATTTAAAGTAATTCCATTTAAAAGACCATCTAGTTCTTTTGGTTATTCTCAAGCGGTAGTTGGAACTTGGGAACAATATAAAAAAGAAACTAATAACAAATTAGCTACACGTGCAAGATTTAAAGATTCAGTCGATTTTATTGGCTGGTATATTAATAAAACGTCAAAAATATTAAAAATATCCAAGAAAGACGCTTATAGACAATACCTTGCTTACTACAAAGGCTGGGGCGATTATAAAAATTATAAGAAAGACAAGAAAGCAATTATATACGCTAAGTCAGTTAAAGATTTAGCTAATAATTATAGAAAACAACTAACTGTATGTCAAAAAAATTTAAATAAAAATAAATATTTTATTTTTTAAGTTGTTTATTTAACTCAACCTCAACTGCATCAATATTTTTTTCATTTTTACCAATTATAGAATAAATTGTTGGAATCACATAAAGTGTAAAAAAAGTTGAAAACAACATTCCACTAAAGATTGTTATACCAACAGTTAGCCTACTTGCAGCCCCGGGACCAGAACCAATTATCAAAGGTAGCACCCCAAAGACAGTAGAGAGACTTGTCATTAGTATTGGCCTAAGTCTAATCGTTGAAGCCTCAACTATTGCCTCTTCTAGTTTTTTTCCTTCTTTCCTAAGCTGATTGGTAAATTCCACAATTAATATTCCATTTTTTGCAGCTAACCCAATCAAAATAATTAAGGCAATTTGACTATAAATATTTAAGGAGGAGCCAACTACAAGTAGTCCTAATAGTCCGCCAAGAATTGCTAGAGGTACAGTAAGCATAATCGTGAGAGGATGTCTCCAGCTTTCAAATTGAGCACACATAGCTAAATAGGCAGTTATCAAAGCTAGAGCAAAGATTACATAAAGCTCATTATTAGTTTTTTTATATTCCTCACTTTCACCTTTGTATGCAATTTTAGCTTGAGGTGTGTTTTGTTCTACAACACTAACTAAAAATTTTAACGCTTTATCTAAAGAATAATCGCCCACTAGTCTTGCCGAAATAGTAACAGCTTTTTGTCTATTATATCTTGCTAAAAATGGTGACTTACCTTCTTCACTATATTCAACTAAATTAGATATTGATATCAACTTTCCATTATTCTTAGATCTTACAAATACTTTACTTATACTTCCTGGCTCTTGTCTGTCTTTAATATCCCCCTGAAGAATAATAGAATATTCTTTTCCGTCTTGAGTGAATCTTGTAACTGTCTTTGAGCCAAAAATAGTTTCTATTGTTCTTCCTATATCTTCTGTAGAAACTCCTAAATCTGCAGCTTTTTTTTGATTAATTTGGACATTTAGCTGTGGCTTATTCAGGTCAAAATCGTCTTGAATTGATGAGAGACCAGGATTTTTTCTAGCTTCTCTTTTAATTATTTTTTTCCATTCTATTAACTGTTCATAGGTATTTCCTAGTACTACAAATTGGACAGGACTTTCAATTCCACCAGTTCTAATACCTTGTGGCATAACAGAAAACGCAAGCACACCAGGCACACGACCTATTTTTGTAAAAGATTCTCTTAATATTTTTACGCCATGTCTCTTTCGTTTTGACCAATCTTCTAGAAGCACAATAATAAAACCACTATTAACCTGTTTTGAAGATTTCCCAAATCCAGGAACTCTCATAATTAATTTTCTATATTCACCTTTACCTAATTCAGGTAATAACATTGCTTCTATTTCTTCTGCTTTAGATTTTGTAAAATTAAAGCCAGAGCCCTGAGGTGCTTTTATAATTACAAAAAAAGCTCCTCTATCTTCAGGTGCTATCAATTCTTTGGGAGCAAAATTAAATAAAAATATGGTTAAAACTAAGGTTCCACCTAAAAAAGCAATAATTATTTTTTTTTTATTTATCCATTGAATTAAAGACTGCCTATAAGCAATGGTAATATCTTTTAAAAATTTTTCAAATTTAATTACAATTTTAGATTTTTGCATATTTTTTTTTAAAAATTTACTAGCCAACATAGGGCTAAGAGAAAGAGCAACAAAACTAGATATAATAACAGCACATGCTAATGTTATTGCAGTCTGGGTGAAGAGAACTCCTGTAATTCCTTTAATAAAAATCAAAGGAACAAACACTGCCACTAAAACTATAGTAGTAGCTATAATTGCAAACGAAACTTGTTTTGCTCCTTTGTACGCTGCAACTAACGGGCTTTCACCTAATTCAATTCTTCTAACAATATTTTCCAACATTACTATTGCATCATCTACAACAATTCCTATCGCCAGCACTAAAGCCATCAGAGTAAATAAATTAATAGAAAAATCAAAAATATAGATTGCTAAAAAAGTAGAGATTAAAGAAACAGGTAATGCTACAACAGGGATAATTAATGCTCTAAGATTCCCTAAAAATAAATAAATTATTATAGTGACTAAAATTAAAGCAACAAAAAGAGTTTTATAAACTTCTGAAATAGCAGATTTTATATATCTACTGCGGTCAAATGAAACTTCAAGATTTGTGCCTTCTGGCAATGTTCTTTTTATTTCTTTAATCTTATTTTTAACACCATTAGCGACATCAATAGTGTTTGCATCTGATTGCTGATAAATACCTATTCCTACTACTTGTTTACCGTCTCCTTTAAAAAGCGTTCTGGTTGAAGCAGCTCCCACCTCTACTCTTGCAACATCTTCTAGGGTTATAACCGAGCCATCTTTTGCTCTTTTCAGTGGTAATTTTTTATAATTTTCAAGGTTTTGATAAGCTTTATCTAATTTTATAGTTAAATCGATATCTTTTGATTCTATCCTACCAGCTGGAAACTCAACATTTTCTTTTTTTAAAGCTTGTACAATTTCTTGTGTTGTTAGGTCTCTAGCGGCAAGTGCAATTGGATCCAGCCATACTCTAAGAGACATCTCTCTTTCGCCACCCAATCTAACCCTGCCAACACCTGGAACTGTTGAAAATGAGTCGGTTAAAAAACGATCTGCATAATCTGTTAGTTCAAGATCTGTCATTGCTTCTGAGCTAAAAGATAACCACATTGTTGTTCTCATACCTGCACTTTGTTTAAATATTTCTGGAGCTTCTGCACTTTCAGGCAAATTATCTACTACGCGAGCAACAGAACTACGAACATCATTAGTTACATCATCAAGATTCAAACCAGTTTCAAATGTTAGTGTAATTCTTGAACTTTCATCTTCACTAAAAGAATCTATTATCTCTAACCCTGGAGTTCCTCCTACAAAATCTTCTATTTTTTGAGTAATTTGAGTATCTATTATTTC
>MDSY01142516.1_pt1 | contig 17948 bp, 15 predicted proteins | sample 811131 | NCBI WGS metagenome assembly MDSY01 (sample SAMN05326643, study PRJNA326480) | marine metagenome | isolation source: seawater | place: Atlantic Ocean: South West | collected 2010
GCCTCGTCCAATGGTAGTAATATCTGCATTAGGATTAATTCCTTGAAATCCTGTGATAACAACGACTTTATTACTATCAAGTTCCTTTTTTATTCGATCAGTTTTAATCGTTAATATTTTAGCTTTTGCATGAAGATCTTGTGTTTGAATACCTGCTTGTGCTCCAGTTAATGAGATGGCATCAATACCAATTTCTTGAAAAGACATTGCTAATAATGAAGCGGAAATATTTTCCCCCGTTGATACTAGGGCATCATATTCTCTGGGATTTGGATTTTGGGTGATTTCTTTTGTTAACTCCACCAATTGATTGGTTGTGTTTCCCATAGCTGATACAACGATAACGACGGATTTGTCATTAGAAAGTAAGTTTGCGGTTCTATTAGCAACTGCTTTAATTTTTTCAGGAGAACCTACGGATGTCCCACCAAACTTTTGAACTAAAATTTGTTTTGCCATTTTCTTGTCCTTTTCTTATTCTAAGTTAATAGAATGTAATCTACTTAAAAATTGTAACTAATTTATGACTTAACGTAAATTCTTCTTATTTGTTTCTTTCGTATACTAAGTAAGTAATTTTATGTCATAATATATAAAACTAGCTACTATGGAATCATTAATAGAATATTATTTTAATATGTTGCTTTCAGTAAATGTCACAGGGTTTATTTTTGCTGGTTTAGTTTTGGTTTCAGGAAGCGTGATTGCTCATATTATTGCTTATATGATGACGCATGCGTTACGACTTATGTTTAAAAAGAATCAGCTAGATTTGGGTGCATTTTTGATTTCTAATCAATTACCCAAATTACATTTTCCAATTCAGATTTTGTTGTTTATTTGGAGTTTGTTGCTTTCATTAACGTTTTTTAATGTTTTTGATGTTTGGTTTGATGCGGGATTAAGATTTGCCAAAGTATCTACATATATTATGTTAGTTTGGCTTGGATTGCGGTTGGCGCAGTATATAGAAGTTTTTTTAATAGGCAAAGCAGATCAATCAACACTTAAATTTGATGATTTGTTAGCACCTTTAATAAGTAAAACAATAAAAGGAATTGTGGTGCTTATTGGACTTATTTCAATTGCAGAAATTTTAAATTTACCGTTGGCTAGTTTGCTAACAGGCTTAGGAATTGGAGGTATTGCTATTGCAATGGCTGCAAAAGATACGATAGCTAATATTTTTGGATCCTTAACGGTTGTTACGGACCGACCTTTTTCTATTGGGGATTGGGTAAAAGTTAATAATGTTGAAGGCACTGTAGAAGAGTTGGGGTTTCGTAGTACTCGTATTCGTACGTTTTATAATTCTTTAGTGAGCGTTCCTAATTCAGTTTTATTAACGGCTTCTGTTGATAATATGGGTGAGAGAACGTATCGTCGATTTAATACCAAAATTGCTATTACGTATGGTACTCCTGTTGAGAAAATAGAAGCTTTTTGTGCTGGTATTAGAGAGTTAATTCAGTTACATAAAGATACAAGAAAAGATTATTATATTGTTCGTTTAAATGAGTTTGCTGCTAGTAGTTTGGATATATTATTATATGTATTTTTTCAAACACCTTCGTGGGAAGCTGAATTAGATGCTCGGGAGCAATTAATGCTGGATATTATTCGTTTGGCACAAAATCTAGGGGTTGATTTTGCGTTTCCTACGCAAACTCTTTATCTTAACCAAGATGAAGAATCATCTAAAAATATGGCATCTTATGATGCTGTTCAAAAACAAATTTCAAATGGTCAAAAAAAGGCCAGTCATATTGCAAAAACGTTTCGAACATAACTTTGGCTTATGATAAAAAATCCTTTATACTTGGATTCTTATGATACAAACAGATAAGAAAAAGTTTATTGGATTTATAGGTCCTATCGGGTCAGGGAAATCTACTGCATGCACGTTTTTTAGCTCAAGAGGATATCATGTAGTTTCTCTATCAGATATCATTCGAGCGTATGTTCACGAACATAATTATAGCGATGACCGTGATTCATTAACGCATCATGCCAATCAACTAAAAGAAAAGTATGGTATGGCTTATTTTGCCCAACAAAGTTATGACAATGTGATAAAAGCAAATGTGTCAGCGGTTGTTTTTGATAGTATTCGTCATCCTGATGAAGCCTCGTTTCTAAAAGAAAAAGGCGTTTATTTGGTTGGCATTAAAGCAAATCAAACACAGCGGTTTCATCGTATTTCTAATCGAAAACATAGTACTGATTTTGTTGATTTAACAACGTTTATTAATCAAGATGAAAATGAGTTGAAGGGTGCAAATCAAGGTCAAAATATTGAGGCGTGTTATACATTATGTGATCAATGTATTACCAATGATAAAGAGTTAGAACATTTTACTGAAACATTAAACTCTATCTTTTCAACGTTTGTTTCATAATTATGGAAAGAACCAGTATTACTATTGAAGGTGGCAATCAACTAACAGGTGATATTGAAGTATCTGGTGCTAAAAATGCAGTTCTTCCTATTTTGGCTTCTACAATTATGCTTGATGGTGAAACAACGCTTTTAAATATTCCTCCTATTGGGGATATTAATTCGATGGTTAGAATGTTAAATTCTTTAAATATTCGAACTGAGTATCGAATAGATGAATCTATTCACATTTTAAACGAAAAGAAAATTAGACATATAGCTCCTTATGAATTGGTTACAGCTATGCGAGCTTCTTTTTTTGTTGCAGGGCCTTTATTAGCTAAAACAGGATTTGCTAAAGTACCTCTTCCAGGAGGATGTTCCATTGGATTACGTCCCGTTGATATCCATATTCAAGGATTTAAAAAATTAGGGGTTAAGATTAATTTTGAACATGGATTTGTTGAGTTTTCTGCATTTGATCTTAAAGGAAATGTAGTCGATTTACCGTTTCCTTCTGTTGGAGCTACCGAAAATATTATGATGGCAGCTTGCTTAGCAAAGGGAGAAACGGTTATTAACAATGCAGCAAGAGAACCAGAAATTGTTGATTTAGCAAATTTTCTAATTAAAGCTGGAGCTATTATTGAGGGACATGGTACGTCGTCTATTCATGTTCAAGGAGTTCAATCGTTACAAGGGGTCAAGGATTATTATGTTATTCCAGATCGAATTGAAATTGGTACGTTACTAATTGCTGGGGGTATCACAGGCGGATCTGTTTGCATCAAAAATGTTGAAAAAAGTTATTTAGCTCCGATTACAGATGCTTTAAGTAAGGCTGGGTTAGTTATTTCTTATGAAAATAACAATGTTAGGTGTTCTGCTAATGGTGGGATTAAGTCAGTTGATATTACTACAGAACCTCACCCTGGGTTTCCTACGGATATGCAAGCTCAAATGATGACGTTACTTACTGTTGCATCTGGTAAGAGTATTATTAAGGAAACAATTTTTGAAAACCGTTTTATGCATGTTCACGAGCTTGTTCGAATGGGCGCAAATATTAAAATTGATGGTCAAATTGCAATTGTTTCTGAAAGTTCTTTATCTGGTGCAGAAGTTAAAATAACCGATTTAAGAGCGGGCGCTGCTCTTGTTTTAGCAGGTCTTATTGCTGAAGGACATACAATAGTTTATGGTCTTCATCATCTTAATCGAGGATATTATAATTTAATGGAAAAACTTACGTTATTAGGAGCTAAAATAGTTACATGAAACAAACATATCACTTTTCAAAATATCATGGGTTAGGCAATGATTTTATTATTTTTGATGGTATTAATCAGCGTATTAATGAGGATGAGTTAGCTGGAATTGCAGCTCAGTTATGTCATAGGCATTATGGGATTGGAGCAGATGGAATAATTATTGTTTTAGAATCATCGCATTGTGATTTAAAAATGAAAATTTTTAATAGTGATGGCACCTGTCCCGAGATGTGTGGGAATGGATTACGATGTTTTTCGTCTTTTTGCTATGATCATAAGTTAATTGAAACAGATGTTTTTTCAGTTGAAACGGATGCTGGTAAGATGGTGCCTGCGTTACTTATTAAAGAGGGTGTTGTAGGTGCTGTTGAAATAGATATGGGTGAACCGCAAGTAGATGATCTCTACATGAAAGCAGCTAATATAGTTCAACCAATACCAATTCAGTTTAAAGATAAAACCTATGAGGGATTTATTGTATCTATGGGTAATCCTCATTTGGTTGTTTTTCTAAATTCAGACGATCATCATTCTTTGGATGAGTTTGCACAGTTGGTAGCTGATAATCCATTATTTAAGAACGGAATAAATATTGAGTTAGTAGATGTAAAGAGTAAAAATGAAGGGAAAATGGTTGTTTGGGAAAGAGGGGTTGGAAAAACCTTAGCATGTGGAACGGGTGCCTGTGCTGCTGTAGTTGCAGGGGTTCATTCTGGACAATTTGATCGTAAGGTTACCATTGAGCAACCTGGAGGTAATTTGCTTATTGAGTGGCAGGAATTAGATCGTCATGTCATTAAAACGGGTCCTGCAACTCATGTTTATGATGGTCATGTAATGATTTAGTAATGAAAACATTATTAGTTGGATATTATGGATATCATAATACAGGGGATGATGTTTTATTAACAAAAACTTATGAATTAGTATCAGAAAAAACAACCTCAAAAACTATTTGGGTTCTATCTCCATCAAATAATCAGGACTCTAGTACTATTAATCGTTGGAATTTATTTGCTATTTTAAAGGTGCTTTTTTTTGGTGATCTTATTGTATTTGGTGGGGGAGGTTTATTACAAAACAAAACATCTAATTTAAGTTTGTTTTATTATTTAAGTATTATACTTTTTTCTCATATATTTAGAAAAAAAACGGTATTGTTAGCACAAGGTATTGGTCCAATTAAGGGAAAGGTGTCTCAATTTTTTGTAAAATGGATATTATATTATGTTCATAAAATATCGCTTCGGTCTCAAGAATCTGGACACTATTTAAACTTAAATTCACGTGTGAAAATAACAGGTGATTTAGCATTTTATAAAGCACAAACATATTTTAGAAAGCTACCGGATTTATCCAATAATGTTGGAATTAATATTTGTACATTTAATTATGATTTAACGACTCAATTATTAAAAAATGAATTGGCTAGTTCTAATTTTAATGTAAGTGGATTGAGTTTTTGTCCTTCTGTTGATAAACAGATTTTAGAAAAAAGTGGGTTTAACACGTTAGATATTACTGCTATAGATCGTACTAACTATTATAACCAATCGTTGTTACCGTATAAATTTCTTGTTTTGATGAGGTATCACGCTTGTATTTGGGCTATATTGCAAGGAATTCCCTTTATTGCTATTACATATGATGAAAAAGTTTTACATTTAGCAAGGTTGGTTAAACAACCAGTCTTAACACTTGATGAGTTTGGTTTAAAAGAATCTCGAAATAGGGTAATAATAAATTTAACTAGAAATTTAATGTTTTATCAGGATAATATTATTAATAATAGAGATAGTTTAATTAAATTATCTCAAAATAATGAATGGATATTTCAATGATTACAAAGATTTTTGGTTACTCAGTTAAAAATACCTCGTTACTTGCTTTTGTGGAGCAGTTACTTCGTCTAAAAAATCAGTCGTCTTTGCATCGTGTTGTAACGTTAAATTCTGAAATGATTGTTATGGCCGAAAAAAATTTAATTACGAAAGCTTGGCTTATGAAAGCAGATTCAATTATTGCTGATGGACATGGATTAAAATGGGCTTCTTGGATTTTAAGAAAGGGAAAAATTTCTATAATTACGGGCGTTCAGTTGGTTATGACGTTGTTAAAGCAAAAGGGCTTAACCTTTTACTTTGTTGGATCAACGCCTGATGTTATGCAACGTGCAGTGTTGCAAACAAAAAAGTGTTATCCAGATGCTGTTATTGTAGGGAGTTCTCATGGTTATTTTTCTGAGTTTGAAACGGCTGATATTGTTCAATCAATTGTTAAACTAAAACCAGATGTGATTTTGGTAGGAATGGGATTTCCAAAGCAAGAATACTTTATTCAAACATTATCTCAATCTTGTGATTCAGGGATAGTCATAGGTGTTGGTGGTTCGTTTGAAGTTCTTGCAGGAATAAAAAAAGTAGCTCCATATTGGGTATCATCACGAGGAGGAGAATGGTTGTTTCGATCGTTTCAAGACCCTAGACGTATTCTTAGATGGAAATATTTGTTTTATTTTATTGTTTTTACAATTCAGAGTATATTTTCGGTTAAGAAAGAATAATGTTACGTGATTTCTTTTATTAATTTTTTAGCTAATTGAACACCAATTTGATCGAAAGAATTAATATTCCAAATTAATCCTTCAAACATAGTTTTATTTTCATAATATGCAATAAGTTGTCCTAAGCTATGAGGTGTTAAGGACTTTAATGTTATTGATAATGATGGTTTGTTTCCTTTAAACAAAAAATGATTATTTGCTGAGTATTCACCTTCATCTAGTGCTTTTATTTGAGCGTTTAAATTTGCTAGCAGTAAGTTATGTGCATTTTTTTCAAGGTCTGTCTTTGCTGCTAAGTTAGATTGTTTAATACCTATAAATTCAATAGGTATTGTGTCGGTTCCTTGGTGAATAAGTTGAAAAAAAGAATGTTGAGCATTTGTCCCAATGCCAGCAATTATCATGGGTGCTGTTTTATAAGATAAACGTTCATTATTTTTATCAACAGATTTTCCATTACTTTCACAGGTAAGTTGTTGGATAAATGCTGGAAATGATCGTAAAGCATAGCTATAAGCAACCACGGCACGTAAAGGATAATTTTTTATATTTCGTTGCCAAATATGTTCCCATGAAGAAACAAGGGCTAAATTTTCTGAAATATTAGGGAGCTTGGCATTGATATCCATAGCAAGAGCTCCTGCTAAAATTTCAGAAATTATATTACTTCCAAAACAGAGTCCAATGATGCACATTCCAATAACACTTGTTGTAGAAAATCGTCCTCCAATTGATTCATCAATGTAAAATCGTTTAAAGAAAAGAGCTGAATCATCAAGTGTAGAATGTTTGCTTGTAAGCGCAATGCAATGATCTTTTAGCTGAGCATCGGGTAGGTTGTGAGTATTCCACCATTGTTTTAGAAGTTTAAAATTAGAGTTAACTTCTAATGTTGATCCGCTTTTTGAAGCAATTAGAAATAGTGTTGTTTTGGGGTTTAATTTAGAGGTGTAATATTTGAATTCTATAGGATCAATATTGCTAATAAAATGACCCTTTAAGTGGGGATATTGATTTTCGTTTATTAATTGAGCTTCTAGACAGTCGTAAAGTGTTTGAGGCCCTAAATGAGACCCTCCAATACCTATTTGAACCACATCGGTAATATGTGATAATGAATCAGAATTGATAAAATCTATTAGACGATTCATTTCATGAGTGTAAGGGGTAGCTGTTTGTGATCGTAATTGATGATGATTTACACTTCGGTCTTCTGTAAAATTATGGTTATTATCTGAAAAAAATGAATTAAATATATCAATAATTTGGAGGGATTTTGTTAGGTGATCAAATTTTTTAAATGCTTCTTCTGGAATTTTTGAATGGGAGAAATTTATTTCTATATCATTAGAAACTAAATTATGGTTATTGTAATGTCCTTGGCATGTTGAAAGCTCTTTAAATATATCCGATCGTTTCATTTTTTTGTGTATGATTTATGTAGGAGAGTAATGAGGTTTTGGTAATTATCACTTAACTCAATTTTTCTTCTTTTCATAATACGTTCAAGAGCTAGGAAAAATTTTTCTAATTTAAAAAACTCTTGTTTTTCGGCATTTCCCCATGAAAATGGAGGGTAATATTTTTTTGAAAAATTATGATTAAAAATAACAGATCCTACTCGAATAATAGTTCCGCAGTTTAGTTTTGTTCCAATGGATGTTTTTACATGATCTCCAAAAATTGTTCCTAAGAATTGTTTGTTGGTAGTTATTTTTGTTTTTTCAAAAATAATTTTAATGTTGTCATAATCATTTTTAAGATTGGATGTCGTTGTATCCGCTCCTAAGTTAACCCATTGCCCAACATAGCTGTTTCCCAAAAATCCAGAATGAGCTTTATTTGAGTATGATTCGATGATTGAGGTTGTTATTTCTCCAAATATTTTACAGAAACTATTGATAGTAGAGTTTGAAACTCTTCCTCCAAAAATTGTTGAGTGGTTCCCAATAAATGCAGGCCCTTCAATTCTTGTGTGAGCATGAATAGTTACATGTTGTTCAATATATACAGGCCCTTTTTTAGCATCGATTACTACAAAGTCTTCAATGTAAGAGTTTTTATCAATAAATACATTACTTTCTTCATTAATCGATGTAAACGGGCTAATATGTCCTTTAATTATCCCTAAATTTTTCGAGTGTTTACAATCAAGTAGCAAGTATTCTTGGTTATAATCAATAATATCCCATGGCGTAGTAATTAAATTACACTCATCTAATTCCACAACAACACATTGTGACCGTAGTTCTTTTATAAAGGTTGTATTATTAGGTAAATCTTGTAGTAAATGGATAGCCACTTCTAGTAAGTTTCCTTTTAAATAGGCAACAATTACAGTTCCTTTAAATGTAAATAATGTATTTTGATTTGGATCAATTTTTTTAATTTTATTGACTAACTTTTCTGTAATGATAGATCTTCCATTATATAACAAGCAGGGACTACCAGTATTGATATTGTTAATAGGGAACTGTTTATACGTGTCTTGTAATGTTGGTTTTAGATAATCACGGCAATGGAGGGTTATATTACTATATTTAAACGCTTGATAAAATTTTTCAAATAAGCTTGATATTCCTACATGGCAGGTATAAATGGGGCGAGTTTCTGTGATTGGAAATAAGTTAGAAACGGTATCATCTTCGAATATACAACAATTAATCATTAAGACTAAGTATATCAGTTTTTAAATTTTTTTCACTATCCGTAATTTATAACTTTCACGAGTTTAATTAGTAGTTTAAATGGATTTTTTATAAGTTTTATATGGGTAATTATGTACAACTTATTGCTTATCGTATAAAATCTGTGTATGACTAGTCAACTTTTAAATCAGGAACATGAGTTTCATATTCCTGTTATGGGAACAGCATTTACGATTGATACACCTTTAAAAGTGGCTCGATTTGGTATTTCGTCGGTTGTTTCATTGTGTGATGATGAGTTGTGTGAGGAAATGCGTCAGCATTATTCATCCTTATTTAAGTTTGATTACAAAGCGATTACAGAAGATGATGATGATTTTCGTGGTAAGCGTATTACTGCATATTTAAATTTATTAGATCGTGTGGTTAATGATCAAATAGATCGAATTAAACAAGAATCGTTTGATGATTCGAAATCTGATCTTGTCATGTATTTTACTTTATTACCTGATACGTCACTTGTGAAACATGCTTATGTTGATATGTTAAAAGAAGATGATGTGGTGATTAAAGAAAAATTACAAGCAGAATTAAGAGAGATGGTTAAACCAGGTTCGATTGATGTTAATATTATGACCAAGCTTGATCGAGATACTTATGATAAGCAAGCTCAGAAAAGAGATTCTTATTATTCAGATGCTATTTCTGCTTTACGAGGGTTTGCTAATTCAACACTCAATGCATCGATTATTTTTTCCGCTGGATTTAACCGACGTTTATTTGCTTATTTAGAAAATTGTGTTGATTTTTTTCCAGATAAACAAGGTCATATAAAAAAAAGAGTTGTATTAAAGGTTTCTGATTTTAGGTCTTCCTTAACGCAAGGTAAATTTTTAGCTAAAAAAGGGATTTGGGTATCTGAGTATCGTATTGAATCTGGGTTAAATTGTGGAGGACATGCCTTTGCAACAGATGGATATTTAATGGGCCCTATTTTAGAAGAGTTTAGAGTGCAAAAGAAAGAGTTAGTATCGTCATTATTTCTTATTTATAATGAAACTTTATCTAAATTAAATAAACATACGCTTGAATCAATGCCTTTGGTTGATATTACGGTTCAGGGGGGTATAGGAACAGCTAATGAGAACCGTTTTTTAATTGATCATTATAAGGTTAAGAGAACGGGGTGGGCAACACCGTTTTTATTGGTTCCAGATGTTACTTTGTTGGATGATGAAACGCGTACGGTATTACTTAATGCGGAAGAAAAAGATTTGTATTTAAGTCCAGTTTCGCCTTTAGGCGTTCCATTTAATACGGTTAGAAATACGTTAAGTGAACAACAAAAGTATGAACGATTTGAGAATGGTAGACCTGGAAGTCCATGTCCGAAAGGATATTTAGTTTCTAATACAGAGTTTTCTAAAAAGCCTGTTTGTACAGCATCTATTTTTTATCAGCGACGAAAAATTAAAGAGTTGGAGTCGTTAAATTTAGATCCTGAGATTTTAAAAGAATCTATTGCTTTGGTTGTTGCTAAATCTTGTTTATGTGAAGATTTAGCTGCTGGTGCTTTATTAAAAAATGATATTACAAATAAACGTCCTTTGAAGTCAGCTGTATGTCCGGGACCTAATTTAGCTTATTTTTCTCGCTTGGCTTCTTTAAAAGATATGATTGGACATATCTATGGGAGATTGAATTTATTGAATGATAAATATAGGCCTAATTTATTTATAAGTGAACTTAAAATGTATTTATCTTATTTTAAAACAGAAGTTTCTAAAGTTTCTGAGACGGCTAGTTCAATTGAATTAAAATATATTCAAGGCTTTAAAGATAATCTTTTAGATGGGATTTCTTATTATGATGAGCTTATTCCTAAATTAGTTAATGAGACTCATAGATATCGTGATAAGATGACGTTAGAATTATATGAATTGAAATCGGATTTACAAAAATTAGTGGCACAACATTCTGCTTTTTTTTTACCAGTGGTACCGACAGTAGTTTAAAGTAATTGTTTTATCGTTTAAGCTTAGATTCTTTTTGAATCATTTTTAGTCGGGTTGTGTAGATAGAATCGCCACTTAAAATTGCGGATCTTGCTAGTAATCTACCATTTTCCCAATTAGATAAACCTAATTCTGGAGCTAATAATGCATATTGGCCGTCAACCCAGCGAGTCATGCCATTACCAACAAATGGTGCATTGATATGATTAAAAAAATACGTTAGTTCAGTTTCATTATGAGTAATTAAGCTGGCAACAAATTGAGGTGAATACGTGTTATATAATTTGATTGCTTCGTCGATAGATTCAACTACAATTAATGTTATTTCAGGTGTTTTTTCCCATTCCCATTCGGTACCTGATTTTGTTATGTCGATACTCTCAAATTGGTTTTCTTGTTCTGTTCCGGTTGTTCGTGTTACATTAATCTTTAGCTTAAGTTTATCCTCTGGTATGTATTTTAATGAATTAGATTCAATATGCACTTTGTAAGATTCATTAAGCTTTTTTCCAGCTTCTTCTAAAGCGTGAAATGTTGCAGAGAGTAATGGTTCTTGATGTGATTTTAAAATACAGATTGTATTTAGGGTATTACATACTTTTCGATCTAAGGATCCTATAATTGCATCTTGTAAGCGATTTGGATCTGTTGATTTAGAGGTCATCATCCATGCACCACCTGTACCATGTAAGCTTGCTTGTATGCCATGTTGATAGGCAATATTTCCTAATGTGCGCGTTGCATGGCCACTACCTCTAGCGACTGCTAAGTTTAATGTTTTATTAGCAAATAAGGCCCATGCAGTAGCTCTAGCCGGATGGTCAAGGAGTCTAATACAATTACGAGATAATTTTGCTTGATCTAAGGCAGGATATAAGGCTAACTCCATAATAGCTTTGGCTGTTTGTAGTGCATCTTGTCCAACTCGAAAAACGACGGTATTACCACTTTTTAGTACACCGGTTGCATCGGCAATAACATTTGGACGTCCTTCAAATACAAATCCAACAATACCTAAAGGATTTTTTAATAATTCGACACTCCATGTTTTATGAGATATTTTTTCTATATTGGATACACGTTTGATGGGTTGATTTTTAAATTGTTGAAGACCTTCTATCATGTTATTTCTACATGTATTATTTGCCTCTAGTCGTGTTGTAGATTTCTTTTTTTCTTGTGCTATTTTTATGTCAGTGTGGTTAATTGTTTGTATTTTTTTCCAAATGGTATCATTAGCTAAATTAGTACTAAATTCGTCAAAAAATGTGTTAATTTGTTCGTCTGTTGCGGATGCTAATTCATAAAATCCTTCTTTAGCTAATTCTATTTCTTTTGCGACTAAGTCGGTTGCAAATTTAGGGATATGAATAGGTTCGTTTGAATTGGGGATAAAAATTAGTTTATCGCCTTCTTTAAAATTGTTGCTTAATTCTTCGGTAACGGTATATACAAGATTGCCGTTATGAATAAGTTCCATTCCTTCTGTTAATGTTGTTATTTTTTTCATTTGTAGATTTATCGGTTTATTTTAGCATAGCTGTTTGTTTTTCGATAATATTATGATCGATATTTTTTTTATCGAGTTAATGTTTAGGTAGTATAGCTGTTTTATAAATTATATGTACGTTATGGCTTGCCTTTATTTAAAATTAACAGCTTGTATAATTCATGGGAATAATCCTACTTTTTTTAATTGTTTTATTATATGTAGGATTATATTTACATGTAATTTATTTTTTATTATACTTTATTTTTATGAAAAAAGATTTGATTTTTTAGGTTACAGTTTAAGAAATATTTTAATATAAGATATATATTTCGGGAGTTTAGTTATGATAGGAGATATACGCCATGCCATTCAAGATTTAAGTAATAAGTGTTCATTTCAGGGTGGAACTTCATCATCATCATCATCATCATCCGTAGCAGTAGCAGCAGAAAAAGCAGCAGAATCACCAACAAAAGAAACAGAAAAACTGAAGTACACTAAGGGAAAATATTTTAATCCACCTAGAAAAGTAATTGAAATTGGGCAAAAGATAGATGAGTTCACTAACATTAATAAAAGTACTCACTTTAAAGTAGCTCTAGGTTATAACGGACTCTTTTATATTGCCTCTACAGAATTACCAGCTATGAAAAGCCAAGGGTTCGTGAGTTTAGATTATTATTCTGTACCTAGAAATGTAGTTTGGATGGAACCAGGCTATAGTATAAGAGATACACTTGCTCCAATTAATGCAGAATATATGCAAGCAACAACAACAACATTATCATCATCAGAGGGGATTACAAGGGTTCCTCAAGGTGAGCATTTGAGTTGTAAAAAAAGAAAGTTTATGCAAGATTGCTTACAAAGCATTCAATGTGATAATGGTACATCTCCTACATTTTTATTTAAGCTTGCTAGTATATATCAAAAGTTAGGAGATACTGATAAATCTAAATTGGTTTTAGAATCTATGCAAACACTTCAATGGTTATCTTTATCTAACTTAGATTATCAACAAACTCAGACACAAAGGTTACTCCAATTAGATCTCGTGATAACTTATTTAGATATGGGGGATTATGAGAAAGCGACTAGTTTTTTTTCTATGGTATCTGAACAATTTTCACAAGTGGATCATGACTATTATAAAGAGTATCCTGATATTAGTCTTAAGTTAGCTGAAATATATTGGAGATTAGAAGCTTATGATAATTCTGAATATATTTTGAACGTATTAAAAGGGCATGTTGAGGAATCTGTACAACTGGGTGTTATTGATCTGTGTGTTAAATTACATCCGATTGATTCTTCTTCTTTTTTTAAAGATGTTTTAAGTAATATGATTGAAATTACTTATATTAATCGTGAGTTAGAGTTTTTAAATACGCTTTTCTCTTTTCATAGCTCTAGTTTGAAAGCTTTGCAAACTTTTGAGCCTTTAAGTTTGGATTCTATTATTCCTTCTGTTGAAAAATTTTCAAAATGGTTAAGGAAATTAAATGTTGATTCTGAGATTGTGAAAAATTTGGGATTAAAACTAAAAGATGCAAATGATGTGTTAGAAGTTGCTACAAAAAGAGTGAAATTAGTAACAGTATACTTACAAGAACTAGAAAAACATGTTGGAAATGAATGTGAAGACGTAAGGAATGGAGATATACTAGAAAGCTTATTAAACAACGCACGTGAAGAGTTAGAAAAGGAAAAATGGTTAGAAAATGAGGCAGAAGAAAATGTAGCAAAAGTAAACAAACAGTTCGAATTATATAATAAATATGAAATTTATTTAAGAAATAGTAAGATAGATTTACGTTTTTTAACACAGGAAGTTTATTTAAGAAATATTATGAAAGGTTTGTATTTGTTACCAGAAGAAACAAAGGAAGAAATAATAATGCAGGTCGAAGAAATAGTGCCAGACGAATTAAGAGATAGTATGAAAGATTTAAGTTTGTTAGCAGAGCAAATTTATTTAACAAATAGTATGAAAGATTTATATTTGTTACCAGAAGAAATAAAGGAAGCAATAATAATGCAGTTCGAAAAAGGAATGCCGTACGACGAAATAGTAGAGGGTAAAAAAGCAAGTGAGGACGATGCAGTAAAAGAACAATTATTTGCACAACTTAAAGTATTTAACTTTCTTTTATCTCAAAAAAAAGGTTTATCTCAAAATAATGATTTTCCAGACTTAACTTATTTAGAGGTTCCTATGTTTCTAGAACATAATTTTGGTTTCGTAGATGGTAATGATGTGTTTAATTCAAGGTGGCCTATAAATTTAGAAAAAATTGAGCAGGTTTATAATGGATTAGATCGGCATGAAGATTCTAATTATATCTCTGTTAGAGCTAAATTAGCTTCTTCTTTAAGTAGGATACCATCATTTAGGGCGTGTTATTTCGAGTATTTTAACAATGATAATAACCTTGCTGTATTAATAAATCTTTTAAAAACATGTAACGGTGATGATGTTGATTTGATTAACTCTGTTTTAACTAGAATACAATCACAAAAAAGCTTATCTATCCATCAAATGATTGATTTAGCTAAAACATGTTATAAGATAGGTCGGCCACACCACGCTAGTTCATTTTTGAATGAGGTATGTATTTCTTTACGTTTAACTAAAGAGGGGATTCTGAAAAACGTATCAGCAAGGAACTTAAAATTTCCTAATGCAGCTATGTTTAGAAATACAGTTGATTTATTATTTCAATTAGCAGATGCGTATTGTGATTGTGAGGATTTTGCTGTGGCAAAGAATTTGATTGCTTATGCAGAAAAATTAGAGGATGTTAATAGACCTTTTGTTTCTCAGCGTGATTTGAGTAAGGTTCAAACATTGGTTTATTTGAAAATAGGGCAGCAGGATAAGGCTTATCAACGATTGAATGATTTAATATGTCATTCTGATTCTAATATTCAAATGAAAGGATTAGCTATTTTAAATTATGTATTGGATACTTAGTTTGATTACTATATGGGTCATGATGCTTGTTTGTAATGATTAACTAATTTTTTTGCGTTATAATTTTTTTATGAAACAATTTTGGTTTGTTATAGTTAGTATGCTATGGTTTTCTATAGCTATTATGGGAATAGAAGAGCGTTCATATACTATTGTTAAAACAGATGGAAAAATAGAAATTCGTGACTATCAACGTGTATTGAGTGCTGAAGTTATAGTGCAAGGAGAGAGAAATTCTGCAGCTAGTGATGCATTTAGAATTTTATTTCGATTTATTCAAGGTAAAAATAAGTCTCAAATGGTTATCCCTATGACAGCGCCTGTTTCTCAGGAACGTCTTAAAGGTGATACGTGGTATGTTCGGTTTTTTATGCCTGCTTCTATGAGTTTGGATCAAGCGCCAACTCCTTCAGATCCAAGAATAACTATTGTTGAGCATGAATCAGTTCGATTAGGAGCTATTCGATTTTCAGGGTTTTCAAGCCAAAAAAATTTAAAAAAACATGCAGATAAGTTGCGTCGTTATTTAACGGATAAAAATATTTTGTTTGTTGATTCACCTATGTATGCTTTTTATAATGCTCCTTACGTACCGCCTTTTTTTCGACGAAATGAAATACTTTTTACGATAAAGGAAAATAACTAACGTAATGATTAAATTTTAAATAGAGGGACAACTGTTTCTTGATCGTATGTATTTAAATCTAGATTTGATAATGGTTCTAAGGCTTCTTTTTCTAATGATATTAGTTCATGTGAATTATCAATTGTTAGTTGGAAGTCATTCATAGTAATTACATAGTATCTTAATTTTTTTAAAATGTCATAATGGTTTTTCTTGATAGAATACGTTTAAATTTAATCTTTAAATCTTCTTCTAATTTTCACTACTACCAATGTTTGTTACTGATTTTTTGTTGGTATTCCACCCGTATACGTATCACCTTGATATACGTTTAAATCTTGAATATTGCAATCATTAAACAATTTGAACACCAAATTTTCTTCAAATTCAGTTTTATCAAGCGAATTTTGTCTAAAAATATCCAAGAAAATTTTACTATTATCATCTCGCATTCTAATTGCAATATCTACAATTCGACCAAACGGATTCTCTGAATTTGCATTGCCTTTTATATTTGTATCGCCAATTTGAAATGATTTAAAAATCACATTATTTTCTGTAGTTGTAATCGTTACTTTATATCGTCTGAATCAAATTCATCACAATCATCTGGAATGTCTATGACGTTTGTTTCATCCAAGAGCCAGTTCTCGTTTCTTATCAATATAACGATATATCGTTGATCGGCTTAGATTTAAAGCGTTAGCAATTTTGAACCCGATTTATTGTTTATAGTTTACACTAAACAATAAACAGTGTATAATACATTATATGGCCAAAACAAATACAAAACAAAAATTATTAGACTATATCAAATCTAATGGGGAAGTTTCTCCTAGGGAGCTTTCAGAATATTTAGAAATTTCTCCACAAGCACTTTTTAGACACATTAAAACACTTATCCATCAAAACAAAATAAAAAAAATTGGATCTTCTCCTAAAGTGTTTTATAAAATTATTGAATTTAAGCAAGATAAATCGGAATATAATGTCGAAAAAGAAAATATTCTATTGCTAGAAAATCACTTTTTCTTTGTGAGCCCCATTGGAGAACGTTATTCTGGATTAGACGCCATGATAAATTGGTGTAATCGACAAAATCTTCCCTTAGAAAAAACAATTGATGACTATAAAAAAACACTTAAGAAATATAACTCATATAAAAAAAATTATATTATTGATGGTATCCAAAAACTTAAATCAACATTTAAGGACGTTTATTTAAATCGGTTATTTTATTTAGATTTTTATGCAATCGAACGATTTGGAAAAACAAAACTTGGTTATTTTCTTCTATACTCCAAACAAGGCCAATCAATGTCATTCATGAATGAATTAATTCTTCATGTTAAACCAAAAATTGAATTGTTAATTAAATCTAATTCATTTGATGCTATCGCCTTTACTCCACCAACAGTCAAGCGAGACCATCAAATTATCAAAATGCTTGAAAAAAATTGTAATTTTGGATTAAAAGTTCTTAAAATTGAAAAGCTAAAAACGCCTATTATTGTACCTCAAAAAACATTATCCAAATTAGATGATCGTATTTTAAATGCACAAAATACCATGTTAGTTACAGAAAAAAATTCATTTAATCATGTTCTTTTAATTGATGATGCGGTTGGATCAGGAGCTACACTAAATGAAATTGCTAAACAAATGAAAAATAAGAATATCGCTAAAAAAATTACAGGCCTTGCTCTTGTAGGAAGTTTTAAAGGATTTGATATCATATCAGAAATTTAAAACACAACTCCGAATAATCCACATAGCCGTGTTTTTCATTCATCTCAATGATTTGGTTCCAAATATCGTCTGAATCAAATTCATCCAAATCATCTGGAATGTCCATAGCATTTGTTTCATCCAAGAGCCAGTTCTCGTTTCTTATCAATATAACGATATATTGTTGATCGGCTAATATTTAAGGCTTCTGCAATTTCTCCTACCGTTTGGTTATTTTCCATCACCATTTGATAC
>MDSY01091719.1_pt1 | contig 17941 bp, 16 predicted proteins | sample 811131 | NCBI WGS metagenome assembly MDSY01 (sample SAMN05326643, study PRJNA326480) | marine metagenome | isolation source: seawater | place: Atlantic Ocean: South West | collected 2010
ATTATGTTTCGGTTCAATTATTATTAATTAAATGAAAATGATGAGAGCCCATTTTAAAAATCCATTTATCATTTTATCTATATAAATATTATTCGGAAGGTTATTACATTTTATAACATTAATTTATCTTATCTATTTTATACAAGTTAATTATTATTTATTTAAAGCAAAATTTGATTTTAATATTGTTGAAGGGTATCTATGAGACTAAAGCCAGGGGATAAAATTGAAGAGTTATCATTAATGTCTATTGATGGTAGAGAATTCAACATTAAGGATATTAAAGACAAAAAAATATTTATTACATTCTATCGATTTGCCAGTTGTCCATTCTGTAACCTAAGGATAAATGAAATAGTAAAAAGGTACAACGAATTTGGAAGTGATTTTGAAATGGTCGCAATTTTTGATTCACCGATAGATAATTTAATCAAACAAACTAAAAAGCATAAAGCTCCATTCTGGATTTTAGCTGATGAAGAATTCTTTTATTATAAAAAGTTTTCTGTCGAACAATCTTTTGTCAAATTTCTTATTGGGACAATTGTAAGATTTCACCGCCTCATGCTTGCTAGCCTTAAGGGCTATATCCCGTTTACTTTCAAAGGGAGCGTTTCTACGATTCCGGTGGATATATTAATTGATAAAAATGGAGTTATTAGCGAGGTATATTATGGTAAAAACACCAGTGATCACTTATCCTTCGATAAGATCAAATCTTTTTCCCTAAATAAATAAATATATCTGTTCGTTGACTATTTTAGGACAAACAAAAAACCCTGGTTTCCCCAGGGTTTTTTGTTGTTTAATTATTTGCATAATTAGACTGGCTTAATTTCTACGGCCTTGGGACCTTTGTCTCCATCCACGACCTTAAACTCAACCTTGTCGCCATCCATAACATAAGTGTCATTTGATATTCCTGACGAATGGAAAAAATAATCTTTTCCGTCATCACCGGTTATGAAACCGTAGTTTTTACCTTTGTTATAGAATTTTACTTTTCCAGTCTGCATATTAATTACCCTATTATTTTAGTCAAAATCTAAGCACCAAGGATCAAATAAAACATATAATTAAATTCATCATTATTTTTTAGTAGTTATAAATTAAATATAATGAAAACGGCAATATTTGTTGATGTCCAAAATATTTATTACACAACAAGAGATACATTTAAAAGCTCCTTTAATTATAAAATATTTTGGGATAGTATAGAATCTAAAAATGAAATTATCATCGCTAATGCATATGCGATAGATAGGAACGATGAGAAGCAACAAAAATTTCAGCATGCACTGCGATCCATCGGATTTGACGTAAAACTAAAACCGTATATTGCTAGAGCAGATGGAAGCACCAAAGGTGACTGGGATGTAGGTATAACCATTGATATATTAGACTCAGCTCAACAAGTAGAAAGAATAGTTCTATTGTCAGGCGATGGTGATTTTGAGTTACTTGTCAAAAAAGTAATTGATCAGTATGGTTGCAAGGTAGACGTTTACGGGGTCGAGCAGCTAACAGCAAACTCTTTAATCAACGCTGCCTCAGAATTTTATCCTATCTCAAAAAGATTTTTGATATAACATAATTTAATAATGACAGTTCTGGTTCAGAGAGTCACCTGATTGTTTACTCCAATAAAAGCTTTGATTAATTTTCTGCACTATTTTCCTAGTTCAATTATTGAAGTTTTGAAATGAACTATAAGACTATCATTAGGGATCTAGACGAGTCTATATCTTCAATGATGAATACATATGGAATCATTTTTTTAAGATATTCAATTGGAATTATTTTTATCTGGTTTGGGATCCTAAAACCCTTTGGCGTTAGTCCTGCGCAAGATCTAGTAGCAAACACTGTTTATTGGTTTGACAACAAGTTGGCTTTTGTAAAATTTTTGGGATGGTGGGAAGTTGCAATTGGTTTGACTATGTGCTATAAACCCATGATCAGATTATCAATTTTTTTACTTTTTGTACAAATGCCTGGCACCTTTTTACCTCTTATATTATTACCAGATATTTGTTTTACTGATTTTCCTTTTGGCCTGACACTTGAGGGTCAATATATAGTAAAAAATCTAATTATTATTTCATCAGGATTAGTAATTGGAGGAACAGTAAGAAAATCACCCACTCCTAAGCGCATGGCTTGACAAAAATTTTAAAAAAATCTCAGGCTTCTGTTGAGTTTAATATATTTTTTTCTAACTACTTTACCTGAGATAAAGTTTCACGAAAAATAAAGATTGGTTCTAATTTAAGATGATCTTAAACAAAAATTTTTATAGTTTGAGAATTATTATTTTTCGACTTTTTTATGTATTTATAACACTTTAAAATTTGTCATAAAATACTGTTTTTATTATAATAAAAGAAATATATAATTTTATTTCTATATTTTTAATGATTATTTTATGAATCTATTTGATGTCATTTATTTCTTAAGAATTTTTTTTATTTTAAATAAAAAAATTCATTATCTAAGAAAAAATATAGTCATCCAATTTTATAATACTGGAGTTTAGTAAATGCTAAAATCAAATTATTTAAATCATCTCTCATATAATGTGAGTTAATTAACTTTAGTAATGTAATCTGCAATTTTTTATGGATAGGAATTATTTATTTTTCCGCTCTTTCAACATATCAGCGATGATTTCTGGATGTTTTTCAGCGAGGTTGTAAAGTTCTGTTCTGTCCGATTTCAAATTATACAGTTCCCATTCAATATTTTCATTATCTGTTTTGAGAAGATCAGATTCTTCATTAAAGTAATCGATTCCTGCTCTAGGATTAGAGTGAGATAAAACTAATTTCCAATTTCCTTTTCTCATAGCATAACTATCACTAAAACTCCAAAAAAGAAATTTATGTTCATCTCTAGTTTGACCCTCAAATATTGGAACAAGGCTCTTTCCTTTCATTGTTTGGATAGGGGATATCTCGTCATTTTTGATAGATGCTATATCTGCAATATCCAAACAAGTTGCCATAATATCCATTATATGACCTACCTGATGATTAATCCCTCCAACATTTTTTATTACGTTAGGCCAGTATGCTATCAACGGTGTAGATATTCCCCCCTCATGACACCACCATTTATATTTACGAAAGGGTGTGTTGCTTGCATTTGCCCACTCTACTCCTAATGTTCGATATGATTCCATAGGACCAGGAGGTATTTCTGGTGCTGTAGTTTTGAATGCCTTATAATCCTCTGCGCAAGATCCATTATCTGACAAAAACAAAACTAATGTGTTATTTTCAATTCCAAGTTCATTTACTTTGGCCATAATTTTACCAATACCTTGATCCATTCGATCGATCATAGCAGCGTAGACTGCCATTGATAAATCATAATCGGCCTTATTAGTAATCTCATCCCATTTTTTAACATTAATATCTCGCTTTGGTAGTTTCCAATTTTCATCAATAATTCCCAAATTGATCAGACGTTCATAACGCTGTTTCCGTATGGCATCCCACCCAATCATATATTTACCCTTATATTTAGCAATATCTTCTGGCCAAGCTTGAAGAGGAAAATGAGGAGCAGAAAATGATACATAAAGAAAGAAAGGGCTATCTCTGTTTCCATATTCATCTAGATAGCGAACTGCATAATCGCTAAAAGCATCTGTCGCATAAAAATTTTTATCATTTGGTGTGAACGGCTGCATTACTGTACCATCCTCTGCCCAGGGGCGTTGTTCAGAATAGTATTTGCGACCAGGTTCCTTTTCATTTGGCCTTCTTAAACCGGGATTAAAATAATTAGATGCACCCGAGTTAAGTCCGAAGAATCGATCAAATCCCTCTTCTGTTGGAAGTCCAATAATACCACTTCCATTTTTACCGGTCATGAGTGTGTTGTACCCTGCTGATTTAAGTATTTGCGCAATATTTTTAGCATTTTGTGCTTCATCATCTGGGTACAATCCTGTTAGCAATGATATTCGAGAGGGTACGCACTTAGCATTATTATAAAACTGAGTAAAGCGTAATCCATTTTTAGCTAACTGATCTAAGTTAGGAGTATTTATTTCAGAGCCAAAGGATCCTAAATCTGAAAAACCCAGATCGTCAGCCATGATAAGAATAATATTCGGTTTTTGTTTTAACTCAGATCTGCAAGAATTGAAAATCACCATAATTGAGAAACTAATCATGGAAATGAAATATTTTTTCAGCATTGGTTCATCAAAGTATCAATCAACTTATTTCTTAGCTATCTATCAATAACCAAATTTTTCTTTAATAATATAATCAATTAGATAAAGTAAAAATTTTCAAAGCACATCTTTATTTTTTCTATTTTTAATTCTCGTCAGCATTATGATGATAAATAAGCAATTATTGTAAGAAAGGTAAATAATATAATTGGTGGTATTGGCAACTCTTTTTCAAAACCTCTAAGTTTACCAGAAAAAAGTGTAAATATGACGATTATAAATCCAGAGCCTAAAGAAAAAAGAACTATGCTTGCATACTCAGGAGGAAGTTTTCGACAATATAGCGCGACCGTACCAATTGCGATTCCTAAGCCACCATTGACCACCCGAAATAAGGCAGAAATACCTAATGCTTCCGGAGGCAGGTCTGGCATAGTTTTTTCGTTAACAACTTTTGGGATTGCATTAAAAATAATTCCGACTATTATCATTACAACTCCAATTATAGTTAAAGCTAAGCTGGGCTCCATATTATTTTCCTCATTTATATTAAATTAATCGTATAATCTAAACATCATCACAAAAACATAAAACATCCCTTAATAAGGGCTCAGCGCTATAACTTTAATTTTGATTTTTTCACTAAAACAGATAATTGTTATTACGTGCCTAAAAAAATGAGTAAAAGGAGTTTTACCCTTTTTATGCTAGTGTTAAAGAATTTATAAATAAATTTGAAGATTGTGAGTTTTTGTTTATTGATAAATTAATTATTTATGGATCATCTCATTTAATGTACAAAATTTTTCTTATTATTTTATGATTCTCTTTATTGCTTATTTCAACAAAATATACCCCTGTGCTAATATTTTGATTTTTAATATTCCAACTAAATACATTTTCCCCTTCAGGTAAATCGATTGCCTCCTTTCTAAGAATAATTTTTCCAAGCAATGATACAAGATTTATTTCAAACTTCCCTCCCCCTTTTTTGATACTAATATCAAGATTGATGGTTGAGTTAAAAGGGTTTGGATATATAGAATTCAATTTAAAGAAAGCTACCGGACTTTTTATTTGTCCCAGGCTTAACATTTGATTTTGTCCAGATGGGCTGGGAAGCATGTAGTCCCATCGTTCATGTAAATCTAGCCTGCCATATGATATGTCACTACTTTGAGGGGGAAATGTAACCGAATCTATAATTGTAGAACCATCTGGAGCGATTAGTGCTAAGAACTCACCTTGCGAGCTTAACTTAAAATTTGTATGCAACAAGCCTTGGGATTGATCTTCATCACACCAAATTATTTTCAGTTCTCCAGGGTCAATCTTCAGATTAGTTCCCTGAAACTGCCATTTAGTTAAATTATCTTTTTTATCTGTTAAATAGTAACCATTTAAATCCACTTGATAGTCTTCATGTGACAATAGCTCCAGCCAATCATCGTATTCACCGAACTCGTCAACATTTGTCTCATCATTAACAGCAAGAATTTCGTTGATTTTTATATTAGCCAGGCTACTTGATTCGACTACTTTGAAATTCTTATAACCCGAGACAGGATATCGGTCAGTTTCTTCATCGTAATGTGCTGTAAAATAACCGATATAATCATCAGCTTCCCCTAAACTTATCTGGATTTCCCAATTATCATCTTCTTCAACTAAAAATGTTAAAGGTATTGGTTCATAAGCTAGATTAACTGTTTCCCAGGTTTCTCCCTCCAAGCTTTTGTAATGAAATTTAATTTGGTCTATTCCCAATGGGCCAAATGCGGAAACACCTACCACAAACGGTTCGTTTATTAGAACAACTTTATTGCTGGCAATATCTACTTGGTATATGATTGGCGATGATCCAGTAAAATAAAGTTGTTCATTCAATGATAAATTTCTTTGGTTTATAAATTCCATTATACCTTGTTTAACATGCTGATTTTCAAAAGAGAATCCAAAGCTATTTTGGTAATCCTCTATACTAAAACCATAATCTAGTGTTCTGTAAGTATCAGATAGGGCAGAATTATAGTTGTTCTCCCTGAAGGATTCTAATCTAGATTCAAAATAAGATATCGATTCATTTCCTAGCGAATCTGAAAAAATTTTTGAGTTGTAAAAGGAAAGAAAATGTGCAAATAAATTTTGATATCTCTCTTTTGAAAACAGATGATCTATTAGAGGCCTTTCCCTATCAGTGATTACCGTGTATACAAAAGGATCAATAGTTGACCAATCGGTACTAACCCAATCCACTCCAAATGTATTATCGTAATCAAAAGGTATCCAATGAAAAATATCAGTTTCAGGTTCATGATAAAGATAAAAATTATTTATATTTGCACGATAGTCGTCCCAACTGCCAGTTAAAATATTCATTGCAAAATATTGAAGGCTTTCTTTTACATTCAAGACAAACTCTAGTGAATCAGGTGATTGATTAATTATTCTGATTAATCTTGATAATTTGGAATAATCATAAGTTGTTTTATTTGTTTTTAGATCATAGGGTCCTTCTTCATCCCAATAAGGATGATAATCTTCTGGACTATTTCCCCTAAATGAAAGATCCGCTGGCCAGATACATTTCCAAAGATTGCCATCACCATTAAGATAATTCCTATCTAAGAAAGTATCATCTATATGTTCAACTGAAATATATAATCCATAGTATTCATTGTTAATGTATACTTCGGCATGAGCAGCTCTTGAAGATACTATTCCAAATTTTTGATAAAGATCCCAACAAATTTTTGACCTAACTATAGATGGGTCATTATGTTCTCCATTCAGGTTCAATTTTTCAACCCCATAAAAATCACGGCCAGACATGAAATGATTAAAATCTATTTTAAATGATTTTTTATCTGAAGTTCTAGAGGTATTTCCTCTTAATCTGAAACCTACTGAATCTGCATACTCGTTAATTTGTGCATTTTGAAAAGATAAACTCGCAACATGCACAGAGTCACTATGAACATTTTCATAAATCCAATCAAGCTTAGATTGATCAACATAAATATTGATAATAGCCAAATCAGAGTCATCATAGACTTTCCAACTTTCATCAGCATAGATGGATGAAAATAAAACAAAATAGATTATTAAATTATTAAAATTCAATTTTAACTTGCCGCGAATTTGTATCTCAATAGATCAGGAGTATTAACTAACTTATCTATTAGATACTCATATTTCCAAAAAGTTATCAATCATTTAGAACCTTTAGATAAAAAAATTGACGATCATTGCGGTGGATTAATTTTTATAAGTCAAAATCATAGAAAACACGAATAGATAGGTGTAAAGAAGAGATCTATATTGGCCAATAGACCTATTACTCTATGGGTTTAAATACTAAAAACTTTTGTTAAAGTATCACGGCCTTTTAAATTTATCTCTCCTTCATACTTGGAGACTGCGTTCAAATCTTTTGTAAGAGAGGTATAAATTTCCTGGGAAAACAAAATCTCTGATTCAAATTTTTTATTAGCCTGCTCTAGTCTTGAGGCAACATTCACGGTGTCACCTATTGTGCTGTATTGCAACATTCTATCGCTACCAATATTGCCAGCAATTACACTCCCCGTATGAATACCTGTTCTTGCTGTTATTTTATCAATTCCATGATTTTTCCAATATCTTGAGAATTCGCTTTTATCCCAAACCTCATTTAATTCCTTGAGTTTTTTTCTCATATCGATAGCGCATTTTACGGAGATGATTTCATGGTCTTCTAATTTTTCGGGTGCTCCGAAAACAACCATTACTGAATCTCCTATGTAATTAATAATTTGCCCTTTATGTTTTTCAATGACATCATGCATACCGGAAAAATATTGATTTAAAAATTTTACAGCATTCTCTGGGGACATATGCTCAATTATTGTAGAATAAGCAGAAATATCAGTAAATGATATTGAAACCCATATATTGTTGCCTGTCAGGTCACCTTTATCTACCAATATTTTTTCAGTTAAAGTCTCCCCAAAATAACGTTTAAGAGTCTCCTGCATCAGTTTTCTGTTAGATTCAAGTTGTACTCCTTTAGCAAAATCTTTCCTAGAACGATATTCAAAATTTCTTTTCGCGAAAACTATAAATAATAGAGGCATAAAGAATAGATAACCTATTTGTGCAGGTACCATTGTATTCTTACTTAGAAGCATGATCATCATTGGGATAGACGAAAATAAAGAAGCTATAATACTATTGAGAAAGTGAAAAGGATAAACTGTCAATGGAATAATGATTGATGTAACAACGACTCCTTCCCCAGGCGGAAAATCTACGGCTGAGAAGTAATAGGACCATGCACCTACATTCATAAACCCTATCCAGCCTAAGAGTAAATATATTTGATGGAATTTTCTTTTATTATCATTTGATAAAAAGAAAAGAAACCATATGTATATCAAAAAATCAAGAATATGATATCCAATATAATATACATTATAACCAAGTGTTCTAATATCATCAATATTTATAAATAATTTTATGATGATTATAGCAATTAAAAATATTTTAAGATTTGGCCATATACGCTTCCATTTAAATCTAAGATAATCATTTTCAAGTTCAGAATCCTCGAATTTTATAGTGAAACTATTTATTTTTTGATTGATTGTTGTCATATTTCGATAGAACTATTTTTTCTAGATATTAATTAAAATTAGTTTTTATAATTTAAATTGGAAAACAAAAATAATGTTTACTTCAATAAGGCATAAATTAGATTAAAATCTCAAGTTACCGAAGGCTTTCATGAGAAATATCTGAGTGTGTATTTTTAACTTTACCGGTCTCTTCATAATTTCATCCCCATATACATAAAAAGCTTTTATTTAAGAACGGAACTCACCCATTAAACTATACATATTTTAAAATATTTTCACTGTCTTCTAATAGACTTACTATTTATAAAGTTTAATCGAACTGTTTTTACTATAAACTCATTGCATGATTTCAATTTTCCAATTATGTTTATCATATTTTTTGAGACACTTAATTTTTAGGGCAAGCTATGGTCAACAAGGACTTGATTAGACTATTTCTTTGACTTAATTTTTTTCGGTAGACTTCAAATAATTGCAATATAAGAAGTGGCGCGTAATATTTTATTTTAGCGTATCAAGCATGAATTCGAACACATGTTTTATTACAATTATATAATTTAATCAAAATAGGAATGTTAATATGGCGACTTTAATCTTGCGAGACACTTATCGCGCATTAGAAAGAGAGATGGAGTCTCTTGATAAATTAAAAAGAGAGACCTCAGCAAAAATTAGAGATGCAGCTAGTGAGGGTGATCTTAAAGAAAATGCGGAATATCATGCCGTTAGAGAAAAACAGAGTTTAATTGTTTACAAGAAACAATTGCTTCAGTCCCATGCGCCTTTCTCGATCATTGAAAATGGTGAAATTAACACTGACAATGTAGAATTTGGGACAAGGGTAAAGGTTCTTGAAGAGGGTAAAGATGAACCCGAAGATTACTATTTGTTAGGCCCAATTGAGTTTGAGCTAGATCTTTATCCTTTAATTGTAACCTATCATTCACCGTTCGGTCAAGCCATTGCCGGGAAAAAAATTGGGGAAAATTTTACCCTTGAAATAAGAGGCAAGGATATCAAATTTACAATCACGGCTATAGATAAAATTTCTAATGAGTGATTAAAATCTGTTATTAGAGAGATTGATTAATCTTCAGTTTCTTGGAAAAGAGAAAATAAACTTTTAAATATTCAAAGTTTTAGTCTAAGAGTATCATCTTTTTAATTTTTCTAAAATTACTTGTTTCAATGCCATAAATATATACACCCGCCGAAACAGGTCTTCCTTTATTGTTTGTAGCATCCCAGACCACAGATTTATATCCTTCAGTTTGTTGATAGTTTACCAGAGTCTTGACTTTTCTACCCATCATATCATAGATAAATATATTTACCAACGCTCTCTCAGGCAGAAAATAACGGATTGTGGTGATTGGGTTAAAAGGATTAGGGTAATTTTGAAAGATCGTATAATTTGTAGCCAAAGAATTTTCCTCAACTGAAACTTGAGTAGCAGGAATTAAAACTGATTTAGTATATACATAATCTCCAGTTCTACCTGTAGATCCTCCCGTAGCTAAACCAGAGGCACTAAATGTGACGCTTCCTATATCGCTGCTTGGAGCAAGCCAATCAAATACCCAATTCCCACTGGCTGTTCTTGAGCTTTGTTGGACATAGTCTCCGTTTTTCTCAAGACTAACAGAACTAGAGTTGGAAGATATCATTCCAGCAGTGCTATTGCCACTCATTGCGATAGCTTGGAAGCCATATCCTTGCCTATTTGAGCCAGTAACAGTCAGACTAATCGTGTAGGTTTCTCCGGGTGTGTAAGTAGAGGGTAAACCGCTAAAAATTACTTCCCCATTACCCGAATTGACAGTCCCTGAATGACAGGAGGTGCAATTACGATAATTTGGAGCATTGTTTGCATATCCGGCAGGAGCGCCTCCTGGATTACCAAATATAATTGAGGCGTTGATAATTAAAATAAATATTTTAAATCTCTTTAATAAAGCTGATGACATAATAAAAGTATAATAGAAAAACCCCATTTATATCTTATGTTTTTTCAGACAATAATTTTGTTCGGAAAAAGCTTAATCATTTATTAGTTATCAAATTAAGCTTAGGATGAAAAATAGATTTGAATAACGCTATTTAATTTTCATTTTCTTTGAGTGAAGATAATGAATCGTATTATACAAAAAAAATTATCATATAAGAGGTCTTCAAAAATAAAAACCTTCTTTTTGCGAGTGTTTGTTTACTTTGAAGCTGTAGAAGGGTTAGAAAATGAAAGGCGGATTAGATTAGGAAGTCCTCCATATCCTCCATCAAGGAAAGCACCACCACCGCCTACGACAATATCGCCATTATCTAATTGGATCACAGATAGGTTTGCATCTTGAACATGATAAGTAAAAACAACCTCACCAGAATCATCTATTTTTGTTAGGTAACTTCTTTCATCTATTATATAGTATCCTCCACCAATGGCAGGGGTCATATCATAGATTCCACCTACATTTGATTCACCGATAATGCACTCGGTCCAAACATTGTTCCCATTATTTGGATTTCTTTTTGTAATGAAATTACTTCTCCAGCTGTTACAAAATCCTGCTGCAGCATAACCCCCATCTGGTGATTTGGTCAAAGCATAAAGTATAGCATCTCCAGTTGATTTATTTGCTTTTTTCCATATTTGGTTTCCATCTGCATCTGTTTTAACCATAAACCATTTATAGAAACCATGTTGAGTACCCGAGTATCCAGCAAATACAATGTCTCCTTCATCAGTTTCTAATATTTCGTAGGCCTCATTTGCATCTGAACTAGAAAAGTTTTTAGCCCACATGAGCTCACCATTAGTATTATATTTTCTTAATGCAGCTTTACTATTCCAGCCGTCATCATTCCAAGTGCCAGTGACTACATAATTACCATCTTGAGTCTGGATAGCGTCCCTGGCCCAGTCATTATTATTATTACCGGAGGCCTCTACAATATCCCACTCTATATTACCATCTGAATCCGTTTTTAAAATATACATGTCAGGATAACAGTCCATTGAATTAAGACACTCATAGTAACCAGCTGCTATAAAACCGCCATCTGAGGTCTCTCTTGCGTGGTATATTCCTGATGACTTTTCATAAATTTGATTCCATACAATATCTCCGTTAGCATCCAACCTCACAAGCTGTCCATGATACTCACATGGGTTTTGAAAGGTTCCATTCTCACATTCACCTGCTCCACCACAGGCTAAGATGAAACCCCCATCGGACACGGATCTAACAGACCACAATTCTCCGGCCCCTGCGATCTGCTTGGACCAAACAACATTTAAATCACCACTATAATATTGACAACTACCATCATCCAATGTTGCCAAGGGGTCATAGTTAATGGCGTCCATCTCCATGCACCCACAGATATTATTACCTTCCTCAACGCAACCATTATCATCTACATTATCATCTACATTATCATCTAGCTGAGCCGTATCTTGATTTTGAGAGGATTCCTGAAGCGAGTCTTCACTGCATGAGGAGATAAAAATAATACTAAAAAGAAGAATAATCAGATTTTTCATACAACGAAAATATACAAAAAAAATACAATACAATTATTTTTAGTAAATAAACAAAACAAAAAAACATTTTCATATGTTGAGATTCAAATTAAAAATATTTAAATCCCAATTAAATTGCATTTCAAAAATAAAGAATTAAAACCTACTGTTAATTGTTCTCAATATGTGATTTAATATTTTGGATTGTTTTAGTCATTTCAGATGCATTGAAAGACCTTAAAAGTGGGTATCCAATGTTTGCTATTCCTTTTATATTGAAATCGATTATGTATTTAAGGCTAGTAGATTCTCCGTCTCCATTCAGGTGCCAAGATTCATTCCAGTAGTGTGCTGGCCAACTAGTCTCAATAAGCTCTGTTTTTATTGTTTTCAAATTTTCTACAAGCACTACTTGAGATTTACCATAATTTTTACCTTGAGTAACATAATGTATCGCACCCTCAGTAGCCATACCTGGAGGTGTTAGCGATGCGCTATCTAGCGCTGAGTAGTGCTCAAGATCTCCTAATTTACTTACTGTGTTCCATACTTTTTCCTTAGGAGCATTTATTTTTATTGTTTTGACCTGGGTAGCTTTACAGCTGATTATAGTAAGTGCAATGATTGATAAAATCAAATATTTCATTATAACTCCTAGATGATATTTATAAATAACCGTTAATAAAAAAGATTAAAATAAGATGATGAATAAAAAAAATATAATGTGAAATTAATTGCAATAAACTTAGAAAAAATAAATAAGTAAGCAAAGAGCTACCAAAAAATATGATAAAAAAAAGGATATTTATTTTAAATGAAGCCAGTTTCAAATGCACTTTCCGCAATAGGAAACACACCTCTTGTTAAACTATCCAAAATTGTTCCTTATGATTCAGCAGATGTCTGGTTAAAGTTAGAATATCTTAATCCAACAGGATCATACAAGGATCGAATGGCGCTTGCAATGATAGAGGGAGCAGAAAAAAGAGGTGATTTAAAACCTGGTATGACAGTAGTGGAGTATACAGGTGGTAGCACAGGTTCTTCCATTGCATTCATATGTGCGATTAAAGGATATAAATTTCATGTAATCTCTTCAAATGTTTTCGCAAGTGAAAAACTGGAAACAATGAAAATATTTGGTGCAGATTTAGAAATAATTAACAGTGCTACCGGGAAAATAAAATCGGATCTAATTCAAAAAATGATTGACCGGGCAAAACAATTATCTGAAAAAGATGATTATTATTTCACAGATCAATTAAATAATTCAGATATAATCAAAGGCTTTGAAAAAATGGGAGATGAAATACAAAATCAACTTGAAAAACCCATACATGGTTTCTGTTCGTCCATTGGTACCGCCGGTGCGTTGATGGGAGTTTCTAACGTTTTACTTCGATCGAAAAGAAAACCAAAAATAGTTGCACTTGAGCCAGAGAGTGCTGCTTTTTATTCAAAAGGAATTAGAAATGGGAAACATCAGGTTGAAGGTGTTGGCCTTGGGTTTGAACTTCCACTTTTGGATAAAGATAATTTTAATGAGGCAAGAGGTATAGATGAAAGCGAGGCAAGACTTATGGTGAAAAAACTGGCAAAACATGAGGGGATTTTTGCTGGAACATCAACTGGTCTCAATTTAGTAGGAGCTCTACAATTAGCCAAAGAAATTGGAAAGGGTAGAAATGTAGTAACATTGGCCTGCGACTCAGGGTTTAAGTATCTTAACGGGAACCTTTTTTCTTGAGTTTTTATTTAGTAATAAAAACAATTGAAATTATTATCCAAAAATCCTACCAAAAGTTATGAAACCATTGAAGTTGAGCTGTGTTTTTCATTAATGTGTTAACATCCATTCATAAATTTTTTTATTACTATATGTTCTATCCCAGGAATTGTGATTCACACCTTTATAAACGGTGATTTTTATATTAGGATTAAAAGGTTTTAATTGATCATAAATAAGTGTAGAATTTTCAACAGGAACAATTTTGTCAGCATCACCATGGAAAAGCCAAATCGGTAAATTTTTTAGTTTTTTTATACCGGTTGTGTCCATACCACCACAAATGGGAATTATTGCTGAGAACAAATCAGGACGCTCCTTTGCAACCGAAAGAGTTCCATATCCGCCCATGCTTAAACCTGTGGCATATACTTTTTCAACATCTACATTATAGTTTTTTATTGTTTCCTCTACCAAAGATATTAGCGCTTCTACATATAGCGGTTCTGACCACCACTGAAACGCCGGACACTGAGGAGCAATAGTTATAAAAGGAAAATTCTCTCCTTTTCGTATCATTTTAGGAATACCGTGAAACTCCACTCTTCCAAGATCATCACCTCTTTCTCCAGCACCGTGCAAAAAAAGAACCAAGGGGAATTTAGAGTTTGACTCCTTATACTCTCTTGGAAGATAAACATAATATTTCAAAGTAACTGGCATAGTAATAGTAGTCGAAAACTCTTTACTGGATCTGATTTTTATTTCTTTGGCCATCAAGTTGCAGTTCAGTACCAATAAGCTTATCAATAAATTAAAATTCATGCTAAGATCAATTTACTTATTCACAAACAAAAAATTTTATATAATATATACTTTTAAGATGAAAGCTTCATATAAGGTGTAATATGTCATTAATAAATTTTTTAAAATGGATTTTTAGGATAGCCTTCATTATCATATAAACCACTCAGATTAAAATAAGAAAGTAACTCAAAGCATTTATATTGGTCTTCAATTATAAATTTTTGCTTCCAACCATTCAATAAAATATCTTTAGAGGAATCAATATTCCTTTTTTGAAAATTAGTTGAAGAAGGTAGGTTTATAATTTTATTAATTTTTTTAAGATTTGGGTTGTACTCCAAGAAATTAAAAATTTTAGTAAACTCCTTCATTGGATTAATTAACAAATTTTCATAGAAAATTATATGCATACCATTTGGCATAAGTTGTTGCAAAGGAACATAATGGTATATGCACCATAGAAATAAAAATTTCTCAAAATTAGTTTTAATATTAAACTTATTTATTGCTTTTTCGATTATTGGATAATCCTTTAAAATTTGTTTCTGAGATATAACTATTTCATAGTCGCTTCTTTCTCCAAGTGCTTCAATCCCCCATCCTAATTTTTGCCATGATGATATTACCTGAAGTGGATGTCTTATAACAAATAAAATAGGGACGCCTGGAAAATTTTCTTTGATCCAACCCAGCATAAGGTTACAGTGTATATCTTTTATCAGCCTTTTGGTGTAGATATATTTCTTGTTGAATTGATCAATCCATTGGTTTCTAATTTCACCGCGGATTATAGATCTAGCTGGGCTAAAATATTTGTCCTTTTTATTATTGGGCCTTATGTATTGAATGTATTGATAATCTTTCAATTGTTTTGTTTTTGCAGGGAAAAAAGGCTCAAATAAAATTCTAAATTCATTAGAATAGTTAATTGTTTCTGCAACCCATGTTGTACCGCTCCTTCCCATTCCAGCAATGAAAATAGTTTTATTTGTGCCTGCAATATCAATTGGAAAAGCAGACGATATTTTTTCTTTTAATTGGTTTATCAAAACTGTTTTCTAAATATTTTACATCGAAAAAAGCTATCTACCAGTTTTAGGTTAGCTGATTTAAAATTGTTTAAAACATTGATCCTAATTCTTAGCATAAAACTAAATTTAATAAAAAAGATAGCTTAATGTTTTGAGATAGGATTATTTCAAAAATAACATCTTTCCAGTTTTTCTAAACTCGCCTGCTTGTATAGTATATACATATAAACCTGCGCTTACCATTGTTCCATTATCATTAGTAGCGTTCCATTGGATCGACTTGTTGCCCTTTTTTTGTTTGGAACGTACTAATGTTTTTATTTTTTCTCCTTTCATGTCATAAATAGAAATATCAACGAAAGTATCTTCCGGGAGGTCATATTTTAGATTAGTAACAGGGTTAAAGGGATTAGGATAGTTTTGATGAAGCTTATATTGCAATGGGAGTTTTTCAGTTATGTTTTTCAAAACAGTATTTTCGATGTACACATAGTTTTGAAACTCTAAACTCCCTAAAGTGGCCGGACCAATATTTGTAGATGCACCAAATTCATCAATAAGAACTAGTCTAATATCCCACTTGCCGTTCGTTGTTCCCATTGGTAATTGCAAGACACCAAATATATTTGAAGACATTAGGCCTTCTGAAAAGTTAACCACGCTCTCTAATATTTCCACAGAGTTCATTACGTCATCATCATATATCAGTTGAAATATTGCATGAGATAGATAACTATCGTTATCCTCTGCAGTAATCATAAAGACAAGGTTTATTGAATCTTGGGCTGTATTAACTGTATCAGCATAAACTGAAAAGTTGACAAGGGAAGGGCCTATGTTTACAATTTGACAATCCTGAGGACAATTAGTAGAATTTTCGGGTCCACCACAGATATTATCACCACAACATGGCGCGCCTGGAGGTACATCTTCGCAGTTTATAATACCACCACCACCGCCACCATTAACGGAGATCTCTCCCTTTAAACATCGAGTGAAAAATGGAAAATCATCAGTGACAACATAGTAGTATATCCCATTTGGAAATTCAGGAGTTACTCCAAAGCGACCATTGCATTCGTCCAAATCTCCGTGTCCTTCAGCATACTCAAAATCCTGAGTGAATGCTCCCATAGGGATGGGTGTATTTGGGAAGCTGTTTCCTTGATTAGGACCGCCAACCATAGCGGTAAGAGAATCAGGCCTACCTTCATCAGCTATACTTTTTAATCTCCAGCTCGACTGCAAAGAAATAATTTCACTGCTCGAATCAAGTGCATTAGTATAGCCATATCTAGCATAAACAGGAAAACCATCAGATGCCCATCCAACTAAGGTCATATTTTGACCTCCTCCTAAAAATTCTACCAATAGTTCAGGTATTCCGTGGTAATGATATTGTCCATTAGGTTGAACATGTGCATGGTTCATGTCATCTCCAAAGTCAAAGGTCTCATGTCCCAATGCTTCAATATTCCACTGACCCTGACCTTGCCCTAAACTACATTCACCATTATTATTGCATCGACCTGCAGTACCAGGATCAAATTTGACAGAGTTTATTGCATAAGCTATAACACTTCCCGGACCACCTAATTGAATACCTGTTTCATGTACTATTTCAGGACAAAGGCTAAATGAATGGTTTATATTTTGAGCACTTATTGAATTTGGGTTATGAGGGTTTGGAAATGTCCCCACTTCGTGATTAGGAATTCCATTTCCATTCAGTATTCTATTTAATGCATCAGAGGTCCATGAATATGTACTGTACGCATTAACTGATTCATCATTATTAAATAAATTAACATCTATAGTGGTTAGAACTCCAGCGGTAGAGTATTCAGTTTCTTCACATTGTCCATAGATTATTTTCAAAAACAATAAAAATCTGAAAGAATATATTTTTTTCATTATAAAATCTACCGATCATCTCACAAACAAAAAACTTAGGAAATGAAGAGCAACATATCCGCTTGGAATAATTTCATAACAATATCGTATATGGCAAATGGAGATGAAAAAAATTATTATTAATTGTAATTGATGGATGCC